>FLSB01001289.1_pt2 | contig 16623 bp, 12 predicted proteins | sample 1550551 | NCBI WGS metagenome assembly FLSB01 (sample SAMEA4031774, study PRJEB14383) | metagenome | biome: human; feature: oral; material: saliva | place: Philippines | collected 2014 | reverse complement strand
CATCCCTCAATGGATGCGCCCCGCAGCCTTAGCTATACCCGCGAATAACGCGCGTGACTTAGCTTCCGGGAAGCTGGATAACGCCACCGTACAGCGGTGCGGCTGGCTCGGAGTAGCCCGCGAAGCGCGGCATCTCGTGCTCGAAGTCCACGGTGCTGAACGCGAGGGTCGTAATCGAGGCGAGGTTACACTCGCGGGAACGCGGGTCGTGCTGCAGCAGGCGACCCTCCACACCCAGGCGGGTAATCCAGATCGGCAGCTGGTGCGAGACGATGATCGCCTCCGCACCCTCGCCGCCGATTTCGTAGGCGCGACGGGCGGCGTCCTGAACGGCCGCGGCCATGCGGCGTACCTGCTCCAGGTAGGACTCGCCCCAGGAGGGACGGGCCGGGTTGTAGAGCTTCGTCCAGTGACGCGGGTTGCGCAGAAGCTCCTGCGCGTTCACGTGCAGGCCCTCAAAGTAGTTATCGGCCTCGATGACGCGTTCGTCAGGCTGGGCGGTCAACCCCAGCAGCTCCTCGACGGGTGCGGCCGACTCGCGGGTGCGCTGCAGGGGTGAGCAGACCAGGTGCACGAAGCGGGCGCCGTCTTCAGCGCGTGCCGCGAACTCCTCGGCGCTCAGACGCACCATCTGCCGGCCCTTCTCGGACAGGCGGTAACCGGGAAGGCGGCCGTACACGATACGCTCGGGGTTGTGCACCTCACCGTGGCGCATGAGATGAACTTTAACGGTGTGAGTTTCAGTCATGGGTCCAGTCTCTCAGATAGCGGCCCCCACCCCCAAACAGCGAGAACGCGAAAGCCCCGCTCCTCGTGCAAGAGGGCGGGGCTGAAGAAGCCTATTTACTTCTTGTTGCGGCGCTGGTGGCGGGTCTTACGAAGCAGCTTGCGGTGCTTCTTCTTGGACATACGCTTGCGGCGCTTCTTGATAACGGAACCCATAGGATTTCCTCACTTTACTCGTACCCGGCCGAGCCATTCGACTCGGTAGCTACCCGGGAATATGTATACCGGTATAACCGATCCGGAACGCATTTTAGGCACAGAAATACCCTGCGTTTCGGAGCGCTACCTACCTAGAGTACTAGGTTTGCACCCATTTTCACCATTCGAGAGCCGGTTTTGAGGAGTTTTTCCCCGTTTTTCCGGATCTTCCCGGGGCTAAGCCGGGCTAAAACGGTGTTTCCGAAAGCCTAGCGACGCTTCTTCTTGGACTTCTTCGAGCCCTTGGAACGGCCCCTCGACAGGGCGGAGCCAGAGGTGTGATCCGAAGAAGCGGCATCGGCATTTGCGGGTGCGGAGGTTTCGCCGGGCTCAGTAGTTTCCTCGGGCTCGGAGGTTTCGCCGGGCTCGACGGATTCGACCGGCTCTGCCTCGGAGCCCTCCACCGCGGGCTCCTCGAGGGCACCAGAATCAGCGGTAGCGAGCTCGGGCTCCTCATCGGCGGAGTCCTCGGATGCGGCGGCGTGGAAAGCCTTGAGACGCTCGGCGCGCTCGGCCTCGGCACGAGCCAGGGCCTCGGCGTCCGGTGCGGTTACCTTCTCCTCGGCGTCCTTTTCTTCAGCCGGTTCGGGGGCCTGCTCCTCGTCACCGCGCGAGGCGGGCTCGTACACGTCCACGCCGAAGAATCGCTTCATCTTGGACAACAGACCGCGGCGCTCCGGCTCCTGATCCTGCTCGTGCGGGAGCATCGCGTAGGTATCTTGAAGCGTCGCGGCCGCCTCTAGACGGTTCGAGGGCTCGGCTGAGGGCTCCTCATGCGCCTGCTGAGCGGCCGGCTGGGCGGACTCGGGGGCGGCGGTCTTCTGAGCGGGTGCCTCCACGCTTTCGCGCGAGGGAGCGCGCAGCACGCGGTCGCCGGAGGAAGCGGCGGGCTCGGCGGCGCGGGACGCAAGCACGCTCGGGGCAACCAGGGTGCGGCTACGATCCACGGGCTTGATGATGGTGGCGCGCACCGGGGAAATAATCTGGCCGCTACGGCGACGGGACGTACCGGATGCCGCACGCAGAACCTTTGCGGGTTCCGCCGGCTCCTCGGCGGGAGCGGCCTGCAGGGTCCGCTGAGCGTCACGGGCATCGGCCCGAGCCGGCTCAGGGGTGTTCTGCGCGGAAAGGTTCTGCGCGGGCTGGGCTACCTGAGCCTGGGGAGCACGGGTCGCCGTGCGAGGGTGCGGGGTGCCGAAGCTCAGCGGCACATCCGCGCTCACGGAGCGCGCCGGGCGGGCGGGGGCCTCGGCGCGCGGAGACTCGGCCTTCTGGGGCTCGGTCTTCGAGCGGGCGGACTGCGCCTGAACCGACTGTACGGGCTCGGGAGCCTTCACCTCGGCAGGTGCGGGGGCCGAAACCACGGGCGCAACGGTCTCACTCCGGGGTTCCTCCGCGGGACCATCCGAAACGGGCTGTGCATCGCCGGAAACCTCAACGCCGGCAACCGCAAAATCTGCATCCGAGAATGAGGGGTCATCGGCAATGGCCTCGTCGAAATCTTCAACCAGGTCGTCGGCCTCAAAATCCTCCAGCTCAACCGGGGCGAAGGAAGCCGCCGCCGGCTCACCGGGCAGCCCGTTCGCGGAGGTTGCTTCCTCCTCCAGGTCAATGCCCGCCTCGGAATACATGCCGCGTAGCTGGCCAATCACCAGGGCGCGAGCCGTCGCAGCATCGCCGGCTTTCAGGGCCTCGGCAATGGCACGGCTCTCGGCGCGCAGACGCTCCACGGCGCTACTCCACAGCGGCATGCGGCCAACCAGGGAGAGCATCGATTCGAAGCTCGGCTGACGCACGGACGCCAGAAGACCGACCAGTAGCTCGTTGCCGGCGCAACGCATCACCTGGTGGTGGAAGCTCAGCAGAAGCTCCAGGAAATCGCGGATGGACAGGTCGAAGTCTTCCATCTGGGCGAGGACGTCGTCCATCTCGGCAAAGGACGCGGTCTTCGGATCAATACGCGCAATCGCCCAGCTCTCCAGCAGAATTCGTGTCTGCACCAGGTCACGCGTGGGGTAGCGCGAGCTCGACATGTGCAGGCGCAGGGCGGCACTTGCGGCGGCGGCAGGCTCATCACTCAGGTGAACCAGCATCTCCTTGCCACGACCGGTGTAGAGCTGCACCAGGTCCATGTCTTCAAGGGTTCGCAGGGCGTCGCGGGTGCGAGATCGTCCCACGCCAATCGCGCGCGCAATCTCGCTGTCCGTGGGCAGGTCCTGGCCCAGCTGAATATTACCTTCGAACAATTCGTTCTCGAGCCAGCGCAGAATTTTACGATGAATAGCCACGTGTATGCTGTCTTTCGCTTAAAGAGGTGAGTGAGAGTGGGTGTTTGAGGACAGGGGGTAGCGCGCAGGGCGCAGGATGCGTAGGCTAACGGCGGCGGCCACGCAGGAAGCCGAAGAGGCCACCGCGGTGTTCCTTCTCCTTAGACTCCTGGGCGGGGACGTACGCCGAGTTGTAGGCGGGCATCGTCTGGTATTCGGGTTCGCTCTGCGCGGGCTCGGCAGGTGCGGATTCGGGTTCCTCGGGGGTTTCCTCGGAGGCTTCTTCAGAGCCCTCGGCCTGTTCCGACGCCTCTTCTGCCATCGCAGAATCCTCTGCGGGAGCAGCTGCGGAATCTTCTGCGGGCTCAACTGCAGGAGCCGCTACGGCAGATTCTTCGGAGCTCTCGGAGGAGTCTTCCACGGCAGTGGTTTCCTCAGCGGCGCCTTCCTCAGCTGCACTTTCCTCGACGATGGGCTGAACCGATCCGCCCACCACGGCAGCGGGGTCGATGCCGTAGGAAGAGGCCGAGTCGAAGCCGTAACTGGAGGGCACGGAAACCGCGGGGCTCTCCGTCTTCTCGACGGGCTTTTCGCTCTTTGCGGGTTCCTCGACGGGTTCTGCGGTGGCAGTGGGTGCAACCTGCGCCTCGGGGCGGGCGGTGCGGCCCGCATCGTAGCCGTAGGAGGCGGGGGTGAAGGGACGCATCGGGGTGCTGTCTACCGCTTCCTCATACTCGGGGATGGCCTGAGATTCAGAGTCTCGAGTGGTCTCGCTTGCGGCGGCGGGCGATGCTTCGGCGGGTGCCGGGTGTGCCGGGCGGGCGATGATGCGCGCGTTGGGGGTAATGTACTGGGCTCGGGCACGACGGATTCGCTCCTGCTCCAGTTCCTCCGCGGTGGGCTGGGCCTCGACTGCGGGCTGCTCTGCGGACTGTGCCGCGGGCTTTTCCTCGGAGGCCTTCTCGACTGCGGGCTCAGTGGCGACGGCCTCGGCCTTTTCTGTGGGGGCGTGCTCGCTAGACAGGGTGGCACCGCCGGGCAGGGCCACCGGCGCTTCGCTGGCGCGGCGTGCAATCTGAACCGTCTCGTTAATCCAATCGGTGACGGTTGCGAACACCTCGGGGTTCAGCGAGTAGAGGCGACGCTGCCCCTCCACCGTCACGGAGACGACGTCTGCATCGCGGAGGACTTTAAGGTGCTTTGAGATGGTCGGCTGGCTCATGCTCAGCTTTTCAACAACAGCACCCACCGTATGGGTTTGCTCGGCGAGGATACGCACGATTCGACGACGGGTAGGGTCCGCGATGACAGAAAAAACATCAGAATGCATATAGCGATTATGACATATAAAAGGGGCACCTCAAGCTAAGAATGAGGGTGATGCGGAGAATCCCCTTAAATTTTTTATGCTCTGCACCCCATAAGAACCTCTCGCACGTTCGTTTCGGCTCGTCTTCTCTAGAAATCTCGACCAGATCCACGGCACATGCTCTTTTGATAGCCACCAAACGTTTCAGAGCATTAGAAATTGGGCATACACGGTTATCACGGCAATTTTTAGACAGAATATTCTTATAAGAGAATATAGTGTTTCCCGTGGATTTCTGGAGGTTCCGAGGCTCAATAGCCTTCGAATTCCCAAAAGCGCGAAGGCAAGCCCGCAGAAGAACCATCGGCCCCGCGCGAAGACTCCCGCGTCGTGTGCCTTCACTCCTGTCCATCGCCTCGGTTCTGAACGCCCGGCGCGATACACTAGGAAGGCACCATTTTGTGCTTTTCTCTATCCTCGCACCCGCATCGCGCACCCCGTCCACGAGCTCATGAAGGAGGCGCATGGGAAACACATTCCGTCACCCACGGCGCCATCCTCGACGCCGCTATCGCAGCCGCAACGGCTCGCAGAATCTTCTCAACCCCCGCTGGAGCTCCCTCAGCGGTATTCAGCACAAGTACCGCGCCGGTGAGCATCACGAGAGCTACCGCGAGCGCATCGAAGAATTTGAAGGCCTAAGCGTCCTCGCGAGCGTCCCGGGTCTCAAATTGGACAGGTTGCCCGCGTTACGCGACCGTCACGAGCACTCCGGTACCCGCCGTCAGCCGAAGGGTCCTCTCGGGTTCAACCGGTATACCCTCGAACGCTTCCGCGATTTCATTGACGCAACCGTTCTATCCTCGCCCTCGCGTACCGCAATCGGCGCGTTCCTTCTGGTCATCGTCTTCTTCACGCTTGCCCTGTTGCTGCCCATCTCTTCCAACGACGGGCAGCCGGCCCCCTTCCACCATGCCTTCTTTACCTCTACCAGCGCGGTGACCGTTACGGGTCTAACCACCGTCTCCACAGCCCAGCAGTGGTCAACCTTCGGGCAGGCCATGATTTTGATGGCCTGCCAGGTGGGCGGTCTGGGTACTCTGACAATCACCTCTCTGCTGGCACTAGCCATCGGCCGCAAGATGGGCCTGCGCACCAAGCTCATCGCGCAGGAAGACCTGAACATCAGCCGTCTCGGCGAGGTCGGCGGCATCGTCAAGAGCGTTTCCTATGCTTCCTTCTCCATTGAGGCGATCATTGCGCTCGTGCTGATTCCGCGTTTCCTGACCCTGGGTGAAGACCCCTTTCAAGCCATCTGGCACAGCATTTTCTACTCTGTCTCGGCCTTCAACAATGCCGGTTTCACCCCGCACTCCGACGGCATTGTGCCCTACGGCCATGATCTCTTCTTGCTCATTCCTATCTGTTGCGGCGTATTCCTTGGATCTCTCGGGTTTCCGGTCTTCATCGCAATTCAGCGCCACCCCTTCCGGCCTCAGCACTGGTCACTTACCGCAAAACTGACCACCGTCACAACCCTCTTCTTCTTCCTTTTCGGCACAGTCTTTTGGGCTCTCTTTGAGTGGAATAATCCCGCCACCATTGGCAACTATTCGCCCGGAGATAAGATTCTCAACGCCGTTTTTGCTTCCATCATGATGCGTTCTGGGGGCTTCAATCTTGTTGATATGAACAGCATTACCCCCGTCTCCACGCTCCTGACGGATATGCTCATGTTCATTGGCGGCGGTTCCGGCTCCACCGCGGGCGGCGTGAAGGTCACCACCATCGCGGTCATTGCCCTGTCGATTCTTGCCGAAGCGCGAGGCGATCAGAAGGTCGTCGCGTTCAACCGCACCATCCCCGAAACTTCCCTGCGCATCGCCATCTCCGTGATCGTGATGGGTGCTACCGTGGTGGGTGTTGGCTCAGCGACAATTCTGATTATTAGCGGCGCGGACCTCAAGGAAGTAATCTTCGAGGTCATCTCTGCCTTCGCGACCTGCGGCCTCTCAGACGGCCTCTCCTCCAACCTGCCGCCGGCGGGCATCTACGTTCTCAGTGTGCTGATGCTCATCGGCCGTGTGGGTACAACAACCGCCGCGACCGGCCTGGCGCTACGTTCACGCCGCCGCCTCTACAAGTTCCCCGAAGAAAGGCCCACCATTGGCTAGTGCACATAACGATCCCGTCCTCGTGATTGGCCTGGGCCGCTTCGGTTCCGCGGTGGCCGCCCAGCTGCGCGTACAGAACAAGGAGGTCCTCGCGATTGAGAAGGACCCCGAGCTGGTGCAGAAGTGGTCGGGCGTGCTGACCCACGTGGTCTCTGCAGACGCGACCGATATCGACGCCCTGCACCAGTTGGGTGCAGATGATTTCGGGTCCGCCGTGGTGGGTGTGGGCACCTCGATTGAGGCGTCCGTGCTCATTACCGCAAACCTCGTGGACCTGGGCGTGGAACGCATCTGGGCGAAGGCCATCACCCCCGCGCACGGCAAGATTCTGGAGCGCATTGGCGCGCACCACGTGGTCTACCCGGAGGCTGACGCCGGCCGCCGCGCCGCGCACCTGGTCTCGGGCCGTCTGCTGGACTACATCGAGTTCGACGACGACTTCGCGATTGCGAAGATGCGCCCGCCGAAGGAGACCCACGGCTTCACGCTGGCCGAGTCGGATATTCGCGCAAAGTACGGCGTGTCCGTGGTCGGTATCAAGTCCCCCGGTGAGGATTTCACCTACGCGGACGCCACGACTCGTATTCACTCGCGCGACATTCTGATCGTCTCGGGCCAGGTGGACCTGATTGAGCGCTTCGCGGCACGGCCCTAAAAGCACTTTTCCTCGCTGCTTTGAGGAGCCCGCGAATATACATAGAAAACAGCCTCTTCCCGAAGTTTCGGAAGAGGCTGTTTCTGTGGTTTTACCCAGTTTTCTGTTGCGTTACCCGGTCCGGGCGGCGCTACCGAACGGTATTAGTCTTCGTCAGCGGTGTACAGCTGGCTCATTTCTGCCGAACGTGCCGCACAGGCGCGCATCGCGTGCTCGGTCAGCTGGAAGAGGCCGCCTTCCACGAAGGTGTTCAGCGCACGCTCGGTGGTGCCGTTCGGGCTGGTCACGGCGCGGCGCAGGGCGGGTGCATCCGGGTTGGTGTCGAGCAGGAAGCCCGCGCCGGCAACGGTTGCGCTGGCCAGCTTGAGGGCGGTGTCTGCGTCCAGGCCGAGCTTCTCACCGGCGGCTGCCATCGCCTCCGCAAGCAGGAATGCGTATGCCGGGCCGGAACCGGAGACGGCGGTGACCGCATCCATCTGATCTTCGCGGACCTCAACGACCAGGCCGACGGTGCCCAGGACCTCTTCGACGAGCTTCTTCTGCTCGTCCTTCACGGTGTCGGTGGTGGAGATGGCGAGCACGCCCTTGCCCACGGAGGAGGGAGTGTTCGGCATACAGCGAACAATGGGCTGACCTGCGGGAAGGCACTCGGCGAGGGTTTCGAGGGTCACGCCAGCAGCAACGGACACCACAACAGCGTTCGGTGCGAGTGCGGGTGCGATATCACGGGCGAGCTCGACAATGCCGTAGGGCTTCACGCCGAGCAGCACAACGTCCGCGTGGGCGGTTGCCCTATGGTTGCCGTCAGCTTCGCCGCCGGTGGTGATGATTTCTACCTTGTCGCCGAGGCGCTGGGCGAGGGCGGCGCGAGATTCTTCGCTACGCACGGTGGCGCGGATGTGGGCGGGGTCGTGGCCTGCAGCGAGCAGACCTGCGGCGATGGAGCCGTTCATGGAGCCGGTGCCAAGAAAAGCAATAGTTGCGGTCATCGTTGATCCTTCCGTATGTGGTGCCTGCGCCCGGCGGCTACTTTGCACAGTGTGCGGCGGGCGCATGGAGGCGTACCCTTCCAGCTTAGCGGGTGCGGGTGGTTTGGGGCACACCGAACCAACGCGTGAAAGCCGAGAGTTGATGCGCCGACCCCGTGGGCGAGGCTCGTGTTGCCATCCGAAACCGGGTTTTCGCGTTGCCCCCGTTGCTGAGGCGCAAAAAGCGCGGGCGTAAAATTAAATCGGCTTTGTCTCCCCCGATTTCGCTGCGGTTTCCATCCGGTTTGCGCCACGGCTTTCGCCGCGGTTCGCGCGGGTTGTGAAGCCTCAACCCAACACACAGTACGCAACACACAAATTTTTCTATGTCTTCTCATACCGGTTCTTCCTCGAGTTCTTCCCCGAATAGCCCGCAGAATCCTGCGGGTTTCTGTTCTTTTTCGTTTCGCCTCCTGCTGGGGCTGACCCTTGCCGCACTGGTCACGGGCGTGTTCAGCGGCTTGGGCGCGATTGCTCTGCATTATGTTCTGGACTTTATGCAGGAGCTCACGTTCGGCCATTCGGAGGGCCACCACCCGATGGTGACTGACGGCGCCGATCCGGCGCGTCGTGCCCTGGTTTTGGCGGCGCTGGGCCCGTTTGTGGCGCTGGTGTGGTACTACCTGCAGTCGGGCAGTCGGCGCGTGGTCAGCGTGAAGTCGCAGATTGCCGGTGCTACCGAGGAGGACCGCACCCCGTCACTGTGGAGGCAGATTGCCCATTCGGTGATTCAGATTGTTGCGGTGGGTGCCGGTTCCCCCGTGGGTAAGGAGGTCGCGCCTCGTGAGCTGGGTGCTTTGGCCGCGGGTCGGTGCGCGCGCCTGCTGGAGCGCATTGGTGGCACTCGCCCGGATGGTTCGCCACTGCTGGGTGATCGCGAGCGTCGCTTACTAGTGGCGGCGGGTGCGGCGTCCGGTTTGGCGGCGGTGTATCAGGTGCCGATTGGTGGCCTGGTGTACCTCATCGAGGCGATGGCCGCGGGTCTGAGCCTGTGGTCGCTGTATGTGGGTGCGGTGACGGTGTGGACGGCGACGGTCACGGCGAATCTGGTGGTTTCGAATGCGCCGACGTACCCGGTGCCGCAGCTTCCGTTGGATGCGACGACGCTGACGGTGGCGGCGCTGACGGGTGTGGTGTTGGCTCCGTTGGCGTTGGGTTTTAGGGCGCTGTCGCAGCGTGCGGAGAAGATTAAGGCGAAGGACCGTTCTCTTCTGTGGCGTATTCCGGTGGCGTTTGTGCTGGTCGCGGTGGTTTCGCTGTGGCTTCCGGAGATTCTGGGTAATGGTCGTCTGCTGACTCAGCACACGCTTAATGTGTCGTTGGATGCGGCGGCTGGCGGTCTGTCTGCGGTGGCGGCCTGGTATGTGGTGGCTCTGTGCGTGGCGAAGGCTGCCGTGGTGCTGTTGAGCCTGCGTTCGGGCTCGTACGGTGGCACGCTGACGCCGGGTTTGGCGTTGGGTGCGGCGGCCGCGTTTAGCGTTGCGGCGCTGGCGCTGTGGGCGTTCCCTGCTTTGGGTGGGGTGCCGGGTGGTGCGTCGATGGTGTTGTATGCGGCGGCGTTGACGGGTACGGCGGCGTTTTTGGGTATTTCGATGAATGCGCCGTTGTCTGCGCTGACTCTGTTGATTGGTTTTACGGGTCAGGGTACGAGTGCGTGGCTGCCGATGGCGGTTGCGGTGGGTACGGCGGTGCTGACCCGCTGGGCATGGACGCGAGTCTTCGGCTCTAAGAAGTAGCTTTCAGAAATAGGGGGCGGCCCCGGATGCGTGTGCGTCCGGGGCCGCCCTGTTTTGCGGTGCCGAAGAACTGTCTTAAATTTGCTTTGACGGCTTTGAAAGGAATAGCAGATACATTCCGAATACGAGCTTAATTGCCGCGTCGATATATGCGATGACCTCTAACGGAATGTTGGTGAAAATATATCCCGCAAAAACATTAATGGCACAGGCAAGACCCAGGTATATCATTGACTTTCCATGCACAAAATAATAAGGGAAGAAGTGCAGTGCGGTTGCCATCAACGCTCCCAACCAAATCAATCTCCAATTTTCAGTTGCGAAGAATGGACCGCCCAACAAAACCATTAAGACAAACAATAGAATAACGGCACGTGAAGATACTTTCTTTTGAAATTCACTCGAAAGGCCATCGGATAGTCTATTCAGCACCTTCTTGTTCATGTTGATTGAGAAAAAGCTAACGACGTACCCAATGCTGAATACCTGCATGTTTATTATTTGTTTTCCTCCGGTCATGGTGGCTATTGCGATAACTGCCGCCACCACAATTAGCCATAGTCCGCAGGCCCTCTTGTAATTAAATTCTAACTTTTCGTCTTTGTTGTAGCCCAGAAAAGCCATCGATACCTCCAATAGTCTCTCGTAAAATTAACTCTCTTGTCGCGCCACTACATATTATTGCGAAAAAGTTCTGCCGTACATTAATATGCTCCAGCCCTTCTGCGTGCTAATTGCACCCTCTGCGATTGTATCAAAACGGCAATAAAATCCCTTGGAAGTGAAGGGGGCGGAAGTTGTGCCGCAGGTTAGCGTCTTTGGTCGTAGTTAAAAACCATGGCAGAAGACACTAAACCATGACACAAATTCTGCGAGGGTTACAGCTGCCCCATAGCGAGAAGCCACATGTGTTTCCAGAAGCTACGATAATGGTGACTGTTCGAAACACATGTGGCTTCTCAATGTGTAACCTTGCGGAGGGGCGCTACATATAGCCTTTCATTCGTAGACGATTCCATCATGATTTACACTCCGGTTTTTCTTTATGTCAGATTCATCTCCCGACAGTTCCTCATCCGCAGCTTTAGATTCGATAACATGAATTTCAGATTTATAATCTGAATAATATTCATCGATTTTCAGCATCAAACAATAGATATATGCAACAAATAAATATTTAATATTTTGGATATCGTGTTGATTAGAAAAATCAGCGGGAACAAATTTGATCGAATAATCCTTAATCTCTTCTATATAGATAGATTTTACCGCAACTCTTAAGAAAAATGACAACAAATAGACCGCAACACTGAAAACAAAGATAAACATTGCATACAATAAATACAGCTTAGAAACCTCATCTACCAAAATTCCATCTTGGAAAGCACGCCCAAGGAATATAGAAAATCCAATAATCGAGGATGCACCATAGAATAACCGAATAATTAGTTTACCGAGGGTATTCTTAAAAAAGAACCGCAAATGCCACAGATTTTTTTCTTTCCCTCCAGCTGCCTCACATCGATAAGTTGTATATCCTTATGCAAGTAACCAGTGTAAACCCAGCTTATAAGTATCTCAATTACTGAGGGTAGAACAACCGTAGCCAATCCAATCCATATCCCTCGAGGGAATCCCAGAAAAAACAGCGAAATAACAGAGAATGCAACGATAGAAGAAATCCAAAGAATTAAAATCCAGCGCACTTCGCTAAATTTCCTATAACTAATTAGGTTTGTCCTAAATTTAAACCCTGAATAGTTAGAGTCCAAAGCAAATCTGCTAACATACCCCACCGCTGTGCCGTATTTATACCCAAGCTTAAACGGCCTAGAGTTAGACTCCTGATCCTTTTCCCATAGTTCCTGTGCCAGTTTATATTCAACCTCCAGGGACCTAGCATCATCTTCACGAATACGATTAATCTTCCGCAAGAAAGAAGCATTCCGGACGAGAATATCTTTTTCATTTTGCGTCAATAATAGTGCCGAAGATAAGGTAAACCAACCCAGAAAAAGCAGTGACCACAGTGGAACATCTCCATATCTAGATAAATCCATATCCGAAGGTATAATTAATTTACCCCACCCAGGACCATATTTCCAAGATTCGAAAATTTCAGGCGCATACGAAGTTCCCTGAAAATACCCAGCGAATAAGCCATGCCAAAAATTAAGAATAAATACAGCAAAAATAATCCCGCTGACACTTTTGGCAAACCTCCTATATACTGCGCGCTTCGCGTCTCCAGAGATACTATCATCACCATCAGCAAATTTACCGACACTAACATATAAACTCAGAAGAATGCTCGCCAATGAAATAATCATACTTGCGCGAATATCAAAAACAAAGTATGGGATGTTGAAAATATATCCCCACCCTTGAATTGCTCCTTCTGTTGGAGTGACATCCGGTATCGCATCTAAAATCGAATAACAAATTATTCCATATAGATAGAATATTGAAATTCCCAAAAATATCTTCAGAGGTTTTACTACAATATTTTCCCAATGTATTTGTTTCTTCTTTTCTTCGTGTTCTTCACCCCAGGTGTTGTTGACCTCGTCAATAACTTTTTGGATTTTCATCGGTGATTGTTCCTTTCCTACATCTTTGTCGGCGGGATATATGCGTTATATGCGGTGACCCCGCAGGCCGGTGCCCATTACACGCCAGCCTGCGGGGTTCATTGCGGCTATTCGCCCACGTCACGCACCGGTTACGCACCCAGGAGGGTCTTCGGGTTGACCGGAGTACCCGTACCCTCCGCCAGGTGCTCAATACGTTTCAGAATCAGGCCCTCACGCAGCGCCCACGGGCACACGCGCATCGTCTCAACCCCAAGCGCCTCCATCGCCGCCTCCGCCGCGATAGCACCCGCCAGCATCTGCTCCGCACGCGCCTTCGAAACACCCGGCAGGTCAGCACGTTCAGAGACAGTCATCGCCTCCATGCGACGAGTCCACAGGCGCAAATCCTGTAGGTGCATTTCACGCTTCACGTGCGGGCCCGCCGAATACGGCGCCGCACCACAAATACGCGCCAACGAACGGAACGTCTTCGACGTACCCACCGTCATATCCGGCGCACCATAACGCAACAGGTTCTCCGCAACCGGGGCAATCTGCTCACGCACATACTTGCGCAGACGCTTCACCTGCTTCGGCTTCGGCGGCTGCTCATCAAAGAACTCACGGGTCAGGCGGCCCGCGCCCAGCGGCACGCTCATCGCCGCATCGGGCATGGCGTTCGTACCAATCGAAAACTCGAAAGAGCCACCACCAATATCAAAATCAAGGATGCGGCCCGCACCCCAGCCCTGCCAGCGGCGCACCGCAAAGTACGTAATCGCCGCCTCCTGGTCACCCGAAATACCGTTCAGGCTCACGCCGGTCTGCTCACGCACCTGCTGCAGCACCGATGCGCCATTACCCGCCTCACGGATAGCGCTCGTGGAGAACGCCAGCAGGTCCTCCGCCTCATTCTCAATCGCGAAGTCGCGGGCGCTGGTCACGAAGCGGGTCAGCGCGTCCGCGCCCTCCTGCGAGATATTGCCCTCGGCGTCGAGGTACTGCACGAGCTGCAGCGGAATCTTGTGCGACGCGTACGGTTCGGGGCGCGCTCCAGGGCTACCGTCAATCAGCAGCAGGTGGACCGTATTCGACCCGACATCCAGAACTCCCAGGCGCACGATGCGCTCCCCTCCCCCGCCCCGCGGCGGGATACTATCTGTGTGTGGTACCGCAGGTGCGGCGCCTCTCCCAGTCTGTCAGAGGCGCGGCTCACTCCGCAAACAATCCGGGCAGATGCCCAGCATCAGCACAGCACAAGCCTAAAAACACAGCGCAGGCCCAAAGCGCGCCGGGCATGTACTCTCCCTGGCACGCCAAAGGCGCAGGAGGCGCCCCACCCCGCTAAGGGGTTCGGGACGCATCCTGCGCCTTCAAGCAGAAGCGTTACTCGGCGGTCTTCTTCGCCGCGGTCTTACGAGTGGTCGTCTTCTTCGCGGCAGTAGACTTTGCGGTCGTCTTCTTAGCAGTAGTCTTCTTCGCCGTAGTGGTCTTCTTCGCGGCGGTCTTACGCTTGACAGGACCCTTCGCACGCTTGTCCGCAAGCAGCTGCACCGCACGCTCGTGGGTCAGCGACTCCACCGACTCCGCACGCGGAACCGTAATGTTCGTAATACCGTCGGTAATGTACGGACCGAAGCGGCCGTCCTTCACCACGATCTTCTTCTCGCTGACCGGGTCCACGCCCAGCTCAGCCAGCGGAGGCTTAGCCGCCGCACGACCGCGCTGCTTCGGCTGGGAGTAAATCTCCAGAGCCTGCTCCAGCGTAATCGTGAAGATCTCGTCCTCGCTGCCAATCGAGCGGGAGTCCGTGCCCTTCTTCAGGTACGGGCCGAATCGGCCGTTCTGCACGGTAATCTCCACGCCCTCAGCGTCGGTACCGAGCACGCGCGGCAGGCTCAGCAGCTGCAGCGCCTGCTCGAGGGTCACGGTCGCCAGGTCCATGGACTTGAACAGGGACGCGGTGCGCGGCTTCTCGGGCTTCGGCTTCTTCTTCGGCTTGGGCTTACCGTTCTTGTAGTACTCGGTCGGCTGAGCGTCCAGGTACGCCTGAATCTGCTCCTCGGTCATCTCCTCGATAACCTCGGTGACGTAGGGGCCGAAGCGGCCGTCGCGAGCGACAATCTGGCGGCCGGTGGCGGGGTCCGTGCCGAGCACGCGGCCGTCGGACTTGCCCTGCTCGAGCAGTTCGCGGGCCTTCGCCTCGGTCAGCTCGTCCGGTGCCAGGTCGGCCGGCACGTTCGCGCGGACCGGCTCGGTCAGCTCGCCGGTCTCGGTGTCGAGGGTGCCCTCGGCCTCCAGGTAGGGGCCGAACTTACCCACGCGCAGCACGATGCCGTCAGCAATCGGGATGGAGTTGATGCTACGGGCGTCAATCTCGCCGAGGTTGTCAACGATGGGCTTCAGGCCGCGCTTGGAGTCGCCGCCAAAGTAGAACTCGTCCAGCCACTCGACGCGAGACTCCTCGCCGCGCGCGATGCGGTCGAGGTCTTCCTCCATCTGGGCGGTGAACTCGTAGTTCACGTAGGGGCCGAAGCTCGATTCGAGCAGGCGCACCACGGAGAACGCGGTCCAGGAGGGAATCAGCGAACCAGAACGAACGTTCACGTATCCGCGGTCCATAATGGTCGAAATAACCGCCGCGTAGGTGGACGGACGGCCAATGCCCAGCTCGTCCAGGGTCTTCACGAGGGAGGCTTCGGTGTAGCGCGGGGGCGGCAGGGTCTCGTGGCCGGCGGGCTCAATCGCCTCTGCGGTCAGAGCCTCGCCGGTGGTCAGGTTCGGCAGGCGCTTCTCAGCGTCCTTCGCCTCACGCTCGGCCACACGGGATGCGTCAACGCCTTCCTCGTATGCGGCGAGGAAGCCACGGAAGGTGATGACGGTGCCGGATGCGGCGAACTCGGCGTCCTGACCGTTGGAGGCCACGGCGCCCAGGCGCACGGAGGCGGTGGAACCGGTCGCGTCAGCCATCTGGGAGGCGACGGTACGCTTCCAGATCAGCTCGTAGAGGCGGAACTCGTCGTTGGACAGAGAGCCGCGCACGGCGTCCGGGGTGCGGAAGGTGTCACCCGCGGGACGGATTGCCTCGTGGGCTTCCTGCGCGTTCTTGCTCTTGGAGGTGTACACGCGCGGTGCGGAGGGCACGAACTCGGCGCCGTACAGCTCGGAGGCCTGGCGGCGTGCGGCCTTGACGGCCTGATCGCTCAGCGCAACCGAGTCGGTACGCATGTATGTGATGTAACCGTTCTCGTACAGGCGCTGCGCAACCTGCATGGTCACGCGGGAGGAGAAGCGCAGCTTACGCGCGGCTTCCTGCTGCAGGGTGGAGGTGGTGAACGGCGCTGCCGGGCGGCGCTTGTACGGCTTGGTCTCGACCGAACGCACCGAGAACGCCGCTGACTGCAGGGCGGCGGCGAGCGCGCGGGCCGCCTCCTCGTTCAGGTGGGTGACCTTGGAGGAGCTGAGGGTGCCGTCGTCAGCGAAGTCCTTGCCGGTGGCGATGCGGTTGCCGTCCACGGCGACGAGCTTGGCGTCGAAGCCCTCGGAGGCCGCGTTCAGGAAGCGGCCGGTCAGGTCCCAGTAGTTGGCGGCGACGAATGCCATGCGTTCGCGTTCGCGCTCAACCACGAGGCGGGTTGCGACGGACTGCACGCGACCTGCGGAGAGGCCGCGGCCGACCTTGCGCCAGAGTACGGGGGAGATTTCGTAGCCGTAGATGCGGTCGAGGATGCGGCGGGTTTCCTGTGCGTCGACCAGGTGCAGGTCGATGTCGCGCAGTTCGCCGAAGGCACGCTGAATGGCTTCCCGGGTGATTTCGGGGAAGGTCATGCGGTAGACGGGCACCTTGGGCTTGAGGACTTCCTTCAGGTGCCACGCGATGGCCTCACCCTCGCGGTC
>FLSB01285779.1_pt1 | contig 16657 bp, 14 predicted proteins | sample 1550551 | NCBI WGS metagenome assembly FLSB01 (sample SAMEA4031774, study PRJEB14383) | metagenome | biome: human; feature: oral; material: saliva | place: Philippines | collected 2014 | reverse complement strand
TGAAAACATTTGCTGGTGTTAAGCGTCGTTTCACTGAGAAAATTGTCAATGATACAGTGATTATCGATGACTTTGCCCACCATCCAACAGAAATTATTGCGACCTTGGATGCAGCTCGTCAGAAATACCCAAGCAAGGAAATTGTAGCAGTCTTCCAACCGCATACCTTTACAAGAACCATTGCCTTGTTGGACGAATTTGCTCACGCTTTGAACCAAGCAGATGCTGTTTACCTAGCGCAAATTTATGGATCTGCTCGTGAGGTAGACCATGGTGATGTTAAGGTAGAAGACCTAGCCAATAAAATCAACAAGAAACACCAAGTCATCACTGTTGAAAATGTTTCTCCACTCCTAGACCATGATAATGCTGTCTATGTCTTTATGGGAGCAGGAGACATCCAAACCTATGAATACTCATTTGAGCGTCTCTTGTCTAACTTGACAAGCAATGTTCAATAGGCTATTCCCATGGAAATTCCAATTAAGATCATTCAGGCAAGTGAGTCTGATTTGGCTGAAATAGAGGTACTCCAGGCTTCATCTTTTCCAGCTGAAAAGCAGAAACCTTCCCATATTTTAGAAGAAAGTATCCGTAAGTGTGCGGATACCTTTCTTCTAGCTAGGGATGAAAATCAGCTGTTGGGCTATGTTCTAGGTGGTCCTTACCCACACAATCCGAAATGTCTAGAAATACATTCTTTAGTCATCGAGGCTGACCATCAGAGACAGGGCTTGGGAACACTTCTTCTTGCGGCTATGAAAGAGTTGGCAGTTGAACTGGATTACAAAGGAATTCGTTTGGAGAGTCCTGATGAGTTGCTTTCTTATTTTGAAATGAACGGTTTCATTGATGAAGAAACTTCTCTTTATGCAACTAGTCAGGGTTATAGTATGATTTGGTTTAATCCTTTTTATCTGGAGGTACAATGAAAATTAGACAAGCAAGATTAGAAGATTTGGATCGGATTGTCGAGATTGAACTAGAGAATTTCTCGGTAGAAGAAGCCATTCCTCGCTCGGTTTTTGAAGCGCATTTGCGAGAAATTCAGACCTCGTTTCTGGTTGCAGAAAAAGAAGGTAGAATCATGGGTTATATAGAAGGGCCGGTTGGCTCCCATCGCTATCTGCAAGACCAGTCCTTTACAGAAGAGATAGAAGATTATAGTCATAATCCTGGTGGCTATATCTCTGTGACCTGTCTGTCTATTGCCAAGGAGGCACAGGGACTTGGACTTGGTCAGAAATTACTAACAGCCTTGAAAGAGTTGGCTCTTGAACACGAAAGAGAAGGTATTAACCTAACATGTCATGACTATCTCATCGCTTACTACGAAAAGCATGGATTTGTCAACGAAGGCCTGTCCCAGTCAACCTTTGCAGGGGAAACTTGGTATGATATGGTCTGGGAAGCTAATACTCTTCGAAAATCAAATTCAAACCACGTCAGCGTCGCCTTACCGTACTCAAGTACAGCTGGCGGCTAGCTTCCTAGTTTGTTCTTTGATTTTCATTGAGTATAAAAAATAAGCTAGAAAAGCATGCTAGGTTGCTTTTCTTTCGTTTTTAAGATATAATATTATGGATTGTCAACGAGGAGGATAAACTTTTGAGTGAAAAGCCAAGAGAAGACGAAAAATTAAGCTTTAAAGAGCAGATTTTACGTGATTTAGAACGCGTCAAAAAATATGAAGAAGATCAGGAAGAAGTTAATTTAGCTTCAATAAAACCCCAACTTTCTTCTAAAAATGATCAGTCAATAGAAGATTTGATGGAAGATTCTCTATCAGCTGTAGAGGATATTATGAGAAACGCTCCTACCGTGCCGACTCACCCCAGCCAGGATTTACCAGCTTCTCCATCAGATGAGATAAAAAGAGAAACTCTTACTGTTCCAAGCCATCCAAGTCAAGATGTTCCTTCTTCTCCAGCAGAAGAGGCTGCAAGACAAGCTTCACTTACTCCTAGTCACCCGAGTCAAGAAGGACCTTCTACTCCATCAGCGGAAGGAGTATCAAGACCAACTCCAGGACCTGTTAGTCCTAGAAACATAGAGAAGGAATTTAATGAAATCCCAACAAGGGTAGCTGTTTCTTATAAGACAGAAGGTCAGAGAGAGGTAAAAAGAGAAGTTCCTACTTCAAAACCAGTAGTGGAAAAGAAAGCTGTAGAAGAAATGCCTGCAACTCCACGTCGTAGCCGTCGTGAGACAGTTCAGCCTACTAAGAAGAAAAAATCAGGATTCAAGGCCTTCTTCATTTCTCTGCTGATTTTCCTAGGTTTGATTTCAGCAGGTAGTTACTTCGGTTATCAGTATGTTCAGTCATCTTTACAGCCTGTGGATGCTTCATCTAAACAATATGTGACAGTGCAAATCCCAGAAGGGGCCAATGTTCAAACAATTGGTTCAACTCTTGAAAAGTCTGGCTTGATTAAACACGGAGTGATTTTTGCTTTTTATGCGAAATATAAAAATTATTCAGATTTGAAATCTGGCTATTACAATTTGCAAAAGAGCATGAGTACAGAAGACATCATCCACGAACTACAAAAAGGTGGAACAGCTGAAGCTCAAGAACCTGCGCTTGCGAATTTAACAATTCCAGAAGGTTATACGATTGATCAAATTGCACAAGCAGTAGGTCAATTGCAAGGTGAATTCAAAGAGCCTTTGACAGCTGATGCCTTTCTGGCAAAAGTTCAAGATGAGAACTTTATCAGCCAAGAAGTTGCCAAATATCCTAGTCTACTTGAAAGCTTGCCTACAAAAGAAAGTGGAGTTCGTTATCGTTTAGAAGGTTTCCTCTTCCCAGCGACTTACTCTATCAAGGAAAGCACAACTGTTGAAAGCTTGATTGATGAGATGTTGGCAGCTATGGATAAAACTTTGGCACCTCATTATAGTACTATTAAATCTAAGAATTTGACGGTCAATGAATTGTTGACAATAGCTTCACTTGTCGAAAAAGAAGGTGCTAAGACTGACGATCGTAAGTTGATTGCAGGTGTTTTCTACAATCGCTTGAATCTTGGTATACCACTTCAAAGCAATATTGCCATCTTGTATGCCCAAGGCAAACTTGGTCAGAAGATTAGTCTTGCTGACGATGCTGGAATTAATACATCGATTAATTCACCATACAATGTCTATACAAATCTAGGTCTCATGCCTGGTCCGGTAGATAGTCCAAGCTTAGATGCTATCGAGTCAAGTATCAATCAGACTAAGAGTGAAAACCTTTACTTTGTAGCTAATGTTACAGATGGCAAGGTCTATTATGCTGCTACTCAGGAGGAGCATGATCGTAATGTCGCTGAACATGTCAATAGCAAATTAAACCAAACAAACTAAAATTATGTGATGTTTCACATAATTTTCTTTAGAGAATATCATTAGAAGAAAGTTGAGAAAGATGGCAGAAAAAACATATCCTATGACCCTTGAGGAAAAGGAAAAACTTGAAAAAGAATTAGAAGAATTGAAATTGGTCCGCCGACCAGAAGTGGTAGAACGTATTAAGATTGCTCGTTCATACGGTGACCTTTCAGAAAATAGTGAGTACGAAGCAGCTAAGGATGAACAGGCCTTTGTCGAAGGACAGATCTCTAGCTTGGAAACAAAAATCCGTTATGCTGAAATCGTCAATAGCGACTCAGTTGCCCAAGACGAAGTAGCGATTGGTAAAACAGTCACTATCCAAGAAATTGGTGAGGACGAAGAAGAAGTTTATATTATCGTAGGTTCAGCAGGTGCAGATGCCTTTGCAGGTAAAGTCTCAAATGAAAGCCCAATCGGACAAGCCTTGATTGGTAAGAAAACAGGTGACACAGCAACTATTGAAACACCTGTTGGCAGCTATGATGTAAAAATCTTGAAGGTTGAAAAAACAGCCTAAAAACAGAAAAAAGGAGTGGGGAGGCTGTGCGCTTCACTCACTCCTTTTTCCATTTTAAATTGAATTGGAGAAGATATGAGTTCAAAGAAGAAAAAAAATAAGATGGAGCGTGGTCTGACTAATCGTCATGTGCAGGTTATGGCCATTGCAGGAACAATCGGAACAGGACTCTTTTTGGGGGCAGGTCGCTCTATCAGCCTAACAGGTCCTTCTATTGTACTGATTTATATGATTACAGGGGCTTTCATGTTCCTCATGATGCGTGCGGTTGGGGAAATGCTCTATCAAGATCCTGAGCAACATACCTTTATCAACTTTATTACGCGCCATTTAGGCAAGGGCTGGGGTTATTTCTCGGTCTGGTCTTACTGGCTATCCGTTGTCTTTATAGGTATGGCGGAAATCACAGCAATTTCTCACTATGTTCAGTTTTGGTTCCCTAGCTGGCCAAGTTGGATGATTGAGATTGGATTTTTGACTATTCTAGCCTTGGTCAACCTAATCGCGGTTAAGCTCTTTGGAGAAGTTGAGTTTTGGTTTGCGATGGTCAAGATTGTGGCTATTTTAGCCATGATTGCTACAGGAGTCTTTATGGTCTTGACAGGCTTTAAGACACCTCATGGAGTAGCAAGTTTAGCAAATATTACTGACAATTTCTCCCTCTTCCCAAATGGTGGAGTGAACTTTGTCATGGCCTTCCAGATGGTTTTCTTTGCCTATCTCATGATTGAGTTTATCGGGGTCACAACTTCAGAAACAAAAAATCCACGTCAGGTCTTACCAAAAGCCGTTAAGGAAATTCCTTTGCGTATCGCCTTTTTCTACGGTGGTGCCCTCTTAGCCATTATGGCTATCATTCCTTGGCGTGAGCTAGCATCTGCTGATTCTCCTTTTGTTACGGTGTTTGAATTGGCAGGTATCAAGTGGGCAGCAGCCTTGATTAACTTCGTCGTTTTGACGTCAGCAGCGTCTGCTCTTAACTCAACCCTTTACTCAACAGGGCGTCATTTGTATCAGATTGCCCATGATTCTCCAAATCCATTCTTAAAGGCTATCAAAGCAGATACTCTATCTCGCCACAATGTGCCACAAAACGCCATCATTGCTTCAGCAATCTTGATTGCCCTAGCAGCCTTTATCAATGTCTTGCCAGGTGTTTCGGATGCCTTTGCCTTGATTACGGCATCATCGTCAGGTGTCTATATCGCCATTTATATCTTGATCATGGTGGCTCACCTGAAATACCGCAAGTCACCAGACTTTATGGCAGATGGCTACCTCATGCCCCATTATCGTTTCCTAAATCCTTTAACCATGCTCTTCTTTGCCTTTGTCTTTGTAACTCTCTTTTTACAAGAGTCTACTTTTGTAGGAGCAATCGGCTCAGCTATCTGGATTATCGGTTTCGGGATTTACAGCCAGTGGAAATTTAGAAAATAGATTAAGAACTCATCAACTCAGGTTGGTGGGTTTTTCTTTAGAATCAAGTCAAAAAGCACCAGAGTCTAAAGTGACTTTGGTGCTTTAAAGTTGTATACATTTTGTTGCTTACTACTGTTGATAGTTATTCTTCATCTTCTTTAGGGAATGGAATACCAGTTTTATTCAGTCGTTGAACTTCTTGGATAAAGTCATTTTTCCAAGTATACATATGTGATAGTGGGAAAAGGTCGTTCTGGGCATCAATGTAATGAAGAAGACTATGAGCTCGTTCAATAGCCTTAGGGTTATTTTGTCGAAGTAGATTGTAAACTTCATATATGTTTAAATTAAATAGGGGTAATATTGTATATTCATTATAGAATTCTTCAGATATTATGATCTTCAACTTATAGATGAGCTTTTCTGCTTTATCGTAGTATCCATAGCGAGAATATGTTTTAATTAAATGGATTCCAGTTGCAGCATATCTGCGAGAAAGATGCTCAGTTATATACTTAGAATCTTCCAATCCTTTCATAATTATCTTTTCGAGATATTCAAGGAATTCTAACTCAAAACATTTAACCTTAAATAATAAAATAATTTCAATAACAGCAAAATCACGAATATAAAGAGTATTAATACTAAATATATAGTTGATTAAGTAATTAAGAGCTTCTACTTGATCAGGAGTCAATTTATCTATTTTAAATCCTTTTTCAAGATTTAAAATGGCTAATTTTACTGTGTAATACTCTAAGATATTTTCCCACTCACTTTTCTTTCCTAGTATTTGTGTAGCTTTCATTAGATCTCTTTTATTTAATGCATTTGCTATTTGTTTTATTCTTTGAGCTCCATCATCTTGAATAGGAAACAATTCTGTAAAGTCTTCTGGATCTAAATTAAATCTGCTCAAAATTTCAAAAAAAGTATCGACTTTGATAGAAGATAATCCTTTTTCAAAGCGACTGAGGTTATTGGGAGTAATGACATCTCCAGCAGCCTCTTTGAGGGTCATATTACGATCTTGACGGATTTTTTGAATGATTTCTCCATAGTGTTTCGGTTCCATGATAGTCTCCTTAGTCTTGATTTATTTTATTATAACTTAAATTTCTACAATTTTGAAAAAATCTACTGTTTTTAGTAGATTTTTGTTTAAAACTCAAGATAAGGAATAAAATTATACTGTTTTAAATAGAAAGTTCCAAAAAGGGGATTATTTACTGTATAATCAAGTCAATCAAAAGTAAAGGAGATAAGGATGAAAAAGTCCCTAATTATGACAACTGCTACAGTGGCTGGTTTAGGAGTAGTAACAACTACTCAAACAGTATTTGCTAGTGAAGCGCCAACTGAAAACACGGTCAACGCTATTACAAACAATAAGGTCACAGACAAAGACTTATCTAATGCTGAGAAACGTGTCATTGACACCGCTAAAGATGCTGACCAGAAAAGCAAAGATGCTAGTCAAGCTAAAGATGAGCTCAATAAGGCTCAAAACGAAAAAAATACCAAAAAAGCTGAAAAAGAAGCGCTTGAAAAAGACCTTGAAAAGGCAAAGGAAGCTACACCAGAAAAAATCCAAACGGAAACCCAAGATGTCGACACGAAAGAAAAAGCTAAAGCCGACAAAGAAGCTGATGCCAAGAATAAGGCCGACCAAGTTGGTAATAAGTCTGATAACGCTAAGCGTGCCCAAGAAGAGCTCAACAAGGCTCGTACAGGTGTTGAAAAGGCTGATAGAGAGTTAAAAGACGCGACAGATGACTTTGACCCAGCGGCGAAAAATAAAGCTCAAAAAGAAAAAGATGACGCTGATAAAGACGTACTTATGAAAGACCAAGCTAAACGCAACGCAGAAGCCGAACTTGAAAAAGCAAAAGAAAACGACAAAACGCGTGAAGCTAAAAAAATACAAGAACGACAAAACAAAGCCAACAAAGAAGCCGAAAAGACCGTAAAAGAGGGTCTCGTAAAAGATGCGGATAAGGCGATTAAGGATGCTGAAGAAAAACTAAAATCCGCTCAATATCCAACAGAGGTCACTGCGACACCAGAATGGATTGCCAAAGCTAAAGAGCTTATCAAACGTCGTATGGATACATTCCCAGAGCCATCTCCTGACACCACAGGTATGACGGCAGACCAAATCAAAAAAGCGTATGACGAAAGGAACGCTCGATTCAAAGAGTGGTTGAAAACTAATCGTAACGATATTCAACGACTTGAAAACGAGTTGCGTAAGCTTGACCAAAAAACAAACGAAAAATGGCGAGACAACATCCGTAATATCAGGAATAATGGAATCCAAGACGACACAGATGACGTCCAATATGACCCCAACAACCTACCTCAAGATGTTGTTGATGACCTAAATAACCATTTTATTACTCTTTTAAACAGTCTTCGCAAGCAATTAGACTTACCTGAAGCTAAACTCAACACAAACAACAAAGACTTCGCCAAAGAAGTCGCAAAAGTCTACAAAGACAATGACTATCAAGGTTACGGACATTTTGGAAGAGGTATCAATGAGGTGGCTCGAAAACGAGGTCTCAAAGCATCTGCAAATCCGGGTGTTGATACATACAGCCAATATTATGAAAACCTCATGCCTATTCCAATGAACACAGATAAAATGTCAAGACAAGAATTACTCTCGAAGATCACTGAGACATTCATGTCATTCTTTGCAGAAGGTTACTTGACAGGTCATTATCTCCATTTTTATAGTTTGCTCCAAGTTGACAACTTGGGATTAAACACATCACTTATCAAAGACAAGGATCTCAATTTATTATATTATTTCCGTATACATGTATTATCAGTTGGCGGGCCTAATTATATAGACAGCACTGATTCAACAGCACAAAAAGCTAAGTTCAATGAACTCTACGGACCAAACTCTAAAGCCAATCTTCCAACTCCAATTCTACAAAACAAACAAGAAGTAGAAGCTGAATTACAAAAAGCTAAAGCGGACAAGAAAACAGCCGAGGCTAACTTAGAAAAAGTGAAAACAGAGCTTCAAGAAATTGAGAAACGCATCGTATCCCTCGAAAAAGAAGTTTCTGAAACACCAGATAAAGAAGCGAAACGTGCTGAAGCGGTCAAAGAGTTGGAAAAAGCCAAAGAAAAAGCAGAAGATGCTGGCCGTAAGCTAGAAAGAGCAACACTTGACGACAAGGCTAAATCACTACGTCTGGATAAAGCTCGCAGGGCCAAAGAAGACGCGGACAAAGAATTAGCTAAGAAATTGGCAGAAAGTCAACAAAAAGACAAAGATTTGGAAAATGCTAAGATTGAGCGTTTGAAGGCTGACAAAGAGTTAAAAGACGCTAAAGACGCACTTCAAAAAGCAAAAGAAAAGTTGGCAGAAACACTTCGTTTGAGCCAAGAAAAAGCCAAATTGGAAGTTGAATTGAAAGCTAAGTCAAAAGAGTTGGATGAACTTTGCAAACACGTAGCCGACTTGAAACGCGATGTGAAACAAAAAGAAGAAGACGCAGAACAAGCGCGTAAAGCCAGAGACGAAGCGGAACGCGATTATCAAAAACTTCTCCTTCGTAAGACAATCGACGACGCTCTTATTCCAGAACAGCCGGCATTTAAAGGTGGTGTGAATGGTGAAGGTTTAATCCAACCGGAACTACCAGCCTTTCCGCTTGATAAATTGCCGACGGTAGAACAACCAAAAGTTGATGAGCCTAAGAATGAGAAACCAAGCAAAGAACCAGGCAAAGAACCAGGCAAAGAACCAGGTAAAGAGCCAGGCAAAGAACCAGGCAAAGAGCCAGGCAAAGAACCAGGTAAAGAACCAGGCAAAGAACCAGGTCAAGAGCCAGGCAAAGAGCCAGGCAAAGAACCAGGTAAAGAACCAGGCAAAGAACCAGGTCAAGAGCCAGGCAAAGAACCAGGCAAAGAACCAGGTAAAGAGCCAGGCAAAGAACCAGGCAAAGAGCCAGGCAAAGAACCAGGTAAAGAACCAGGCAAAGAACCAGGTCAAGAGCCAGGCAAAGAGCCAGGCAAAGAACCAGGTAAAGAACCAGGCAAAGAACCAGGTCAAGAGCCAGGCAAAGAACCAGGCAAAGAACCAGGTAAAGAGCCAGGCAAAGAACCAGGTCAAGAGCCAGGCAAAGAACCAGACAAAGAACCAGGAAAAGAGCCGAGTCAAGAACCAGGCAAAGAGCCAAGTCAAGAACCGGGCCAAGAGCCAGGTCAAGCTGACAACCAAGATGTGAAACCTGTAGTGCCAGCACCAAGCTACCAAGCACCAGCAGTTCTATCTCTAACACAAGAAGAAGCCGGACAAAAAGCATTACCTAATACTGGAAGTCAAGTGAGCCTACTAGCTTTATTAGGATATGGCTTCTTGGCAGGATTAGGAATTGTTTTAAAGAAAAAAGAGGGATAAACATTGAAAAAGAAAGTTGCATTTGTATTATCGCTAGTAACGATCCTATTGCTTTTGGTGGCCTGTTCCTCAGCAGATGGAACTTATGTCTACCAAGGTAGTATGCCATTTATGGAAGAAGTAACCGTGACCATCCAAATCAAGGGTGATAAGGGACAAGTTCATACCAAAGGAAAAACAATTGGTTTCCTAACAGAGGGTAAGCAAACAGAGCAGACAGATGAGATGAAGGTCAACCAGAAAGAAAAGACCTTTGAATTGTCTTCAATGAAACTAGGTTATGAGATCAAAGGTGGAGAGTTGACCATTACTTCAGATCCGACTGGTATACTGGCTGGCAAATCTTTTAAAAAGAAATAAAGGAGGTATTATGTCCCCAAAAAGCATTTTAAGTGGCTTGTTATTGGCTGGCTCAGTCATTTTATTAGCAGCCTGTGGTCAACAGGCTAGTCAGACGAGTGGGGGAGAGTCAACTGACGCTACAGTCCAAACCAGTGCTTCAGAAGATAAAAAAGCTGAACAACCAAAGATTGATTACCATGTGGCTTATCAAAATGTTTTGGAATCTTATAAAGAGAGGGTTAAGACAGCACAGGCTAAACAAATGCCTCAGTCTTCCTCAGATGATAAAGAGGAGTCTTATATTAATTCCATTTTATTTGATTATGATGGAAGAGATATCGCTTATACTTTTTATGATATCAATAAGGATGGGAAAAAGGAATTACTGATTAAGCAAGATAAGATTTTACTTGGAATTTATTATCTAACTGATCAAGGAACTCTGCTAGTGAAGTCTGGTGGAGTAGCTGGAAGAGGTGGAGAACGTCGTATACTTATTCCTTATGAGAACGGTGCGATTTCTTATCTAAATTTCAATTCTCCTAGACCTGAGGCCATTGCTAAAACTTATCTCTTTGTAGATGGCCGTTATCAGGAAGCCAGTTCAGTTAACTATGATTTGAGAGAAACCAAGGATCCTTCAAGTTTACAAGGGCTAGATGGGATTAAAAAGGTTGATTTGGAAGGCTTGAACTGGATGACTTTTGATGATGCTTCAGCTAGTCGTCCCTTTATTGACCTAGAGGAGCAGGCTAAGGAACCTGGTGCTCACCTGGCTGAGATTTACCAGAAAAACTTCAGCAGTATCAAAGGAACTTGGAAGAATAACAATGGTGTAGAAGTCACTTTTGATGAAAATGGTTTTACAAATGGGTTAGTCTTGACTGACACAGTACCTAAGATTGTAAATAATATGGTTCGATTTGGTATGACCACAAGCAGTGGTGTTGGTGGTGCTTCGGTTATACTCATTCCAAAAGGAGTTGTGCATCCAGATAATAATGTAGGTGATACTGTTTTCAAAGATGCATCAGACAGTAGCAAGGATCGTTTGTTAATTACCCAAAGTGTGGATACATTGTCCAATCCAAACGAATTTTATTATAAGGTTAGTGAATAAAAAGGAGAAATAGAAGATGAAACTAAAACATGTATTGACAGGATCAGTGATGGGGTTGAGCCTCGTAACAGCAGGAGTTATCACAACAAGTGTACTCCCTACAAGCAGTGTAGAAGCTGCAGAATACCGTAAGATTTATGCTGATGTAACTGCCCAGATGGGACTAGATGGAAAATTATACTTGGAAATTGTTGGAGAACGTCCTGATGTAACTGTTGCAACTGGCCAGTATAAGGCTGTTGAAATTTTAGAAGCAAATACAGGACGGGTGGTAAATCCAAATACTTTCATTGTTATTAATCCAGTTACAAATGGGGAAGCTAAGAAAAATGTTGGTAGAGCAAAGTTGAATTTATCTTTTCTAAATGGGAACCCTTACCCAGATGGAACCTATCTAGTTTCATTTAAAGATTTGACACTTTCTCATGAGTCAGGTTACTTTACTTTAGTTGGAGCAATTAAATTGACAATTAAAGATGGAGAATTTGTTAAGTATGAAAAAGTTAACTTAAAACCAACATCAACACCAAAAACTGAGCCAAAAACTCCAGAACAACCAAGTGGAAAGAATGGTTGGGTAGGGCGTTCTTACTACCAAAATGGTCAAAAAGTTATCAGCAAATGGATCTATGATTCACAGTATAAGTCTTATTTCTATTTGAACGCTGCTGGTGAGTACGTGGAAAATGCTTGGGTAGGGAACTACTATCTCAAGTCAGGTGGCTACATGGCTAAGAGTGAATGGATTTATGATGGCAACTACAGTTCTTACTATTACTTGACATCAGAAGGAAGCTATGCGCGTAATGCTTGGTCAGGAAGTTATTACCTCAAATCAAATGGTAAGATGGCTAAGAGCGAGTGGATTTATGACAATAACTACAAATCATATTACTATTTGACATCAGAAGGAAGCTACGCTCGTAACAAATGGGCAGGAGATTATTACCTTAAATCAGATGGTAAAATGGCTGTTAGCGAACGTACACCAGATGGTTACCGTGTAGATGGATCTGGTAAATGGATTAAATAATAAGGAATTAAAGGATATTCTTAAGAAAATTGATGACTACAGTAAGTCTGAAAACAAGAATAGCTCTTCATCTTCTTATACCCTAGAACCGCAAGGGACTTACTTAGGGATATTTTCATCAAGTAACAGTGCTTATGAAAATGTAATTGTTATAAGTATTCTCTATAAGGTCACTGAGACCAAATCTGATGGATCTAAAGATACTAATTATAAAGATTATAGTTATGCTGCAGGAGTCAAAAAAGATGGCAGTGTAGATATGGATAAGCTAGAGAAAGCCCAGTTTAATACTACGACAGATTTAGAAGGGTTGAAGTCCTATTTATCGAATTATAAATTAAAAGAATATAAGCAGTGATAGTATTTTATTGATTTGATAAAGATAGCAATCACAATGAAGCAACAAGCATCTCCAAGAGGGGATGCTTGTTTAATCATTTGATGTTTATGCAAGCTGAGATGCTCAATTTTCCTTTGGTTTGACAGCCTTTTGAAATAAGACTATAATCAAGCTGTGTCAGTTTTCGAGGAGGTTTGGATGTACTTTAGATTGGAAAATGAGGAATCCCAGAAGGCGCAAGAAATTGGGAATTTGATTCGTGCTTATAACCGTTCAAAAAGAGAAGAGTCTGAAAGTGAGCCATTGAATCTTTATGTAGAAGATGAAAAGGGCAATCTCATGGCAGGCTTGGTGGCTGAGACTTTCGGACATTGGCTAGAAATCGAGTATTTGTTTGTAAAAGAGGATTTGCGAGGGAAAGGAATCGGTTCAAAACTATTGCAGCGAGCTGAAAATGAAGCTAAGAATCGAAACTGTCGTTTTGCCTTTGTCAATACTTACCAGTTTCAGGCGCCAAATTTTTATCTAAGCCATGGCTACAAGGAAGTCTTTGCTTTGCAAGACTATCCCTACACAGGGAAAAGATTTTATTATCAAAAGGATTTGTAAGGTGAATATGAAAGCACAAAGCAAAGAGGGATTTTTCACATCACTATGGAAGTAGGATGGTGTTTATGGGTAACATTTAAGGAGATTCTCAATAAATACCAGTTAAATCCTACAAATTGTGTCTTTCTAGACGATATTGAGGACAATACAATCGCAGCTGAGAAGTTGGGAATCAAGGTCTATCAGGTTAAGAAAAAACTGATGTCGTCGAAATTTTGAAATACTATATTTAAACTAAAAACTCTCTATCTTTTTGTGGTAGAGAGTTTTTTTGTTAATAAAATATTAGAAAATGACATTTTTATATTGCATTGGGTTATGGCGAATGGGCTCAGAAAAAATTTGAGCAAGATATGGATGAACTGGAGAGTGGAGAATAGCTTGTTACTCTTTTCTCAATCCAGCTAAAATGTGATATAATAGTACTAATTTATTGGAATACATGGAAGTTTTTGAAAATTTTCATGTATTTATAGTTAAGGAAGTAGGAAAAGTATGTATCCAGATGATAGTTTGACATTGCACACAGACTTGTATCAGATTAACATGATGCAGGTTTACTTTGACCAAGGGATTCACAATAAGAAGGCGGTCTTTGAGGTTTATTTCCGCCAACAGCCTTTTAAGAACGGCTATGCGGTTTTTGCTGGTTTGGAAAGAATTGTGAGCTATCTTGAAGACTTGCATTTTTCAGATAGTGATATTGCCTATTTGGAGTCTCTGGGCTATCATGGGGCATTCTTGGACTACCTCCGCAATTTCAAGTTGGAGTTGACGGTTCGTTCTGCCCAAGAAGGGGATTTGGTTTTTGCTAATGAACCGATTGTGCAGGTGGAAGGTCCTCTAGCCCAATGTCAGTTGGTCGAAACAGCCCTTTTGAACATCGTTAACTACCAGACCTTGGTGGCTACTAAGGCAGCACGTATTCGTTCGGTCATTGAGGATGAACCTTTGATGGAATTTGGGACACGTCGTGCGCAAGAAATGGATGCGGCTATCTGGGGAACACGCGCAGCGGTGATTGGTGGTGCCAATGGAACCAGCAATGTGCGTGCGGGTAAAATATTTGACATTCCTGTCTTGGGGACTCATGCCCATGCCTTGGTACAGGTTTATGGCAACGACTATGAAGCCTTCAAGGCTTACGCTGCGACCCACAAAAACTGTGTCTTTCTTGTGGATACCTATGATACCCTTCGTATCGGTGTGCCAGCTGCTATTCAGGTGGCGCGTGAGCTGGGTGACAAGATTAACTTTATGGGTGTGCGGATTGACTCTGGGGATATTGCCTACATTTCCAAGAAAGTCCGTCAGCAACTGGACGAGGCTGGCTTTACAGAGGCTAAGATTTATGCTTCTAATGATTTGGATGAAAATACCATCCTTAACCTTAAGATGCAAAAGGCCAAGATTGATGTCTGGGGCGTGGGAACCAAGCTGATTACAGCCTATGACCAGCCAGCTCTTGGTGCAGTTTATAAGATTGTTGCGATCGAAGATGAAAATGGGAACATGCGCAATACGATTAAGCTGTCTAATAATGCAGAAAAAGTGTCTACGCCAGGTAAGAAGCAGGTGTGGCGCATTACCAGTCGTGAAAAAGGCAAGTCAGAGGGTGACTACATCACTTATGATGGTGTGGATGTGAGCGACATGACTGAAATCAAGATGTTCCATCCGACTTATACTTACATCAAGAAGACTGTTCGTAATTTTGATGCTGTTCCTCTCCTGGTGGATATCTTCAAGGACGGAAAACTGATTTACAACCTGCCTAGCTTAACTGAGATTCAGGCTTATGCTCGTAAGGAATTTGACAAGCTTTGGGATGAGTACAAGCGTGTGCTCAATCCGCAACACTATCCAGTGGATTTAGCGCGTGATGTATGGCAAGACAAGATGGACTTGATTGACAAGATGCGCAAGGAAGCCCTTGGTGAAGGAGAAGAAGAATGAGTTTGCAAGAAACGATTATCCAAGAGCTGGGTGTCAAACCAGTGATTGATGCCCAGGAAGAAATCCGTCGTTCCATTGATTTTTTAAAAAGATATCTGAGAAAGCATCCCTTCCTAAAAACTTTTGTACTAGGAATTTCTGGAGGACAAGACTCAACCTTAGCAGGACGATTGGCTCAACTGGCCATGGAAGAACTGCGAGCAGAGACAGGGGATGATAGCTACAAATTTATCGCTGTCCGCCTGCCATACGGAGTGCAAGCTGATGAAGCAGATGCTCAAAAAGCCCTAGCATTCATCCAACCAGATGTCAGCTTGGTTGTGAATATCAAGGAATCAGCTGACGCCATGACAGCTGCAGTTGAAGCGACAGGAAGCCCTGTTTCAGATTTCAACAAGGGCAATATCAAGGCTCGTTGCCGTATGATTGCCCAATATGCCCTTGCAGGTGCCCATAGTGGAGCGGTCATTGGAACAGACCATGCTGCGGAAAATATCACAGGTTTCTTTACCAAGTTTGGTGACGGTGGTGCGGATATTTTACCCCTGTTCCGCCTCAATAAACGCCAAGGAAAACAACTCTTGCAGGAACTTGGTGCAGACCCAGCCCTTTATGAAAAAATCCCAACAGCAGACCTAGAAGAAGATAAGCCAGGCCTAGCTGACGAAGTAGCCCTCGGAGTCACTTATGAAGAGATTGACGACTACCTAGAAGGCAAAACAATCAGCCCAGAAGCTCAAGAGACTATCGAAAACTGGTGGCACAAAGGCCAACACAAACGCCACCTACCAATCACCGTATTTGATGACTTTTGGGAGTGAAAACCTCCAGTGGAGGTTTTCAGCCTCTCACCTTGAAATAAGAAAGTGAGAGAAGGTCTGGTAACTCGAAGAGTTCGATTTCGTTGTCTCACCCCCGCAACGATGACTAGGTTTGAAAAAGCTTGGTAAAGCGTATTTCAAACCAGACAGCGACTGCGTCAAGGAATTAGATGAAAACTTGTTTTTTAGCTGTTACTGAGTTTAGTTTTTACCCTGAGCCTAGAAATGAGAAAACGAGGAACCTCCAGTGGACCTTTTTACCCTGAGCCTAGAAATGAGAAAGCGAGGAAGGTCCGGTGGACCTTTTTAGCTTCTTGCCTAGAAACCGGGGAGCAAGAATAGCCTCCAGTGGAGGTTTTCAGCCTCTCACCTTGAAATAAAAAAGTGAGAGTAGGTCCGGTAACTCGAAGAGTTCGATTTCGTTGTCTCACCCCCGTAACGATGACTAGGTTTGAAAAAGCTTGGTAAAGCGCATTTCAAACCAGACAGCGACTGCGTCAAGGAACTAGATGAAAAACTTGTTTTCTAGCCGTTACTGAGTTTAGTCTTTTGGCTCTTTGTCAACTGTAGTGGGTTGAAGAAAAGCTAAGCTCGAGAAAGGACAAATTTCGTCCTTTCTTTTTTGATGTTCAGAGCGATAAAAATCCGTTTTTTGAAGTTTTCAAAGTTCCGAAAACCAAAGGCATTGCGTTTGAT
>FLSB01000094.1_pt1 | contig 16659 bp, 16 predicted proteins | sample 1550551 | NCBI WGS metagenome assembly FLSB01 (sample SAMEA4031774, study PRJEB14383) | metagenome | biome: human; feature: oral; material: saliva | place: Philippines | collected 2014 | reverse complement strand
AAATACAGAGAAACCAGCAAAGACGAGGTTCGTAAACCGTGGTTGGAGTTTTTTGGGAACAAGCCCTTTACTCAGCGCCCCGAGCGAGCTATCAGCCAGGCAGACCAACTGCTAGACTACAAGAGCTGGTCCGAGGAGGACAGGAAAATGTTTAGTCAACTACGTATGCGTGAAGAACAAGCCTTGTTAGCACAGGACTATGCTTTGGAACAAGCTGAGGAGAAAGGTTTAGAGCGTGGACGAGCAGAGGGAATTGAACAAGGTTTAGAACAGGGACTGGAGCGTGGAAAAGTTGAAGGAAGTTTGTCTATGTTACTAAATCTAGTCCGTCAAGGTCTTCTAACACCTGAAGTTGCGAGTGAACAATTGGGCATGACTGTCGCTGAGTTTGAGGCGTTGTTGTAAGACCATCACCAATAATGGACAAGAACACCATCTGGTCAAGATGGCATTCTTGGAATTAAAAAAATACAGAGAAATCAGCAAAGATAAGGTTCGCAAGCCGTGGTTGGAGTTTTTCGGGAACAAACCTTTTACCCAGCAACCTGAGCGAGCTATCAGTCAGGCGGACCAACTGCTGGACTATAAGAGCTGGTCCGAGGAGGACAGGAAAATGTTTAGTGAACAGCGCAGGCGTGAAGAACAAGCGTTATTGGCTCATGATTATGCCTTGGAAACAGCTAGGGCAGAAGGGATTGAACAAGGTTTAGAACAGGGACTGGAGCGTGGTCGAACTAAGGGACTTGAACGAGGAAAACTCTTTGCTTTCCTAGATATGGTTCGCAAGCATCTTTTGACTTCTGAAGTTGCGAGTGAGCAATTAGGCATGTCAGTCTCTGAGTTTAAAGCTTTATTATGAGTTCAATCTTTATATAGTAGAAAGTTTATGAAATGGCAAGTTTTAGCTGAGTACTTGCCGTCTTTACTTGACTTTTATGAGGGTTTATAAGATAATACCAAGGAAGTAAGTTCTATCCAACTGTCTATGTGGATTAGATATGAATGATTTTACTCAAGGATGATCAGTTTTTGAGATTTTCATTCAAAAATACAGTATTTGACGGGTGTTTTTCTCACAAAGATGTTTTTTTCACCTTTTTTCTAAGAAATAGGTAAAAAGTTTAAAAAACATAAGAAAACCCTTGACAAATTCTGCAAATATTTATATACTGTATGGTAGTAAGATAGTCTTACGAAAATAATATAAAGAAAAAAGAAGGAGATAAAACGATGAAAAAAGTTTTATTGACAAGCGTAGCTGCTCTTGCAGCATTTGGTGCCACTCAAGTTGTATCAGCAGACGATACAGCAACTAGCAATGCAGCTAATGTTCAAACATTGCCAACTGATAAACCTGCAGAAGCTGCTAAACCTGCTAAACCTGCAGCTGATGAGAGAACATTACCTGATGCAGAAATTTCTAAACTCTTTAAAGAAGTAGAGAAAGCAGCTGAACGTGGAGAAGAAGCGGCTGGTAAAGTTAATACTACTGAAAATGGTGCTTTGACTATTGATGATATTAATGCTTACCTTGCAGTTAAACAATCTGATAAACAAAGAGTTGTTGCAGACAGATATGTTAAAGTTTATGATGAAGACGGTAAAGAACTAAAATTGGATGGCAAAGCAGTTGAGATTAAATATGAAAAATCAGCTAAAAGTACTGTTGAAGTTAAATCTAAACGTGGAACATATAAATTAACAGTTAAAGTAGAAAATGGTAAAGCAACCCTTTTGGCAACTCCTCAATTAGTAGCTTCTGCTGAAAAACCAGTTGCTCAAGCAGCATGGGTTCAATCAGGTTCTCGCTGGTGGTACAAACACGCTGATGGTTCTTACACAACTAACGGCTGGGAAAAAATCAACGGAACTTGGTACTACTTCGACCAAGCTGGTTGGATGGCAACTGGTTGGGTTAAAGACAATGGTACTTGGTACTACCTTGAAAACTCAGGTGCTATGAAAGCTAGCCAATGGTTTGAAGTTGGTGGTAAATGGTACTACGTAAACGGTTCAGGTGCTCTTGCAGTTAATACTACTGTAGGTGGTTACACTGTAAACGGAAACGGTGAGTGGGTTAAATAATCTAAGATAATTTAAAACTAGGAGAGTCCTCTCCTAGTTTTTTTGACTTTACACATGGTAGTGGTTGAGTTTTGTCTATATGACTGGTTGGCAAAAAATCGATAATAAGACATACTACTTTGAAGCTGATGGAGTTATGAAGAAAGGTCTATTGACTGCAGGTGATAAGCAATACTATCTAGATGAAAAAGATGGTGTTAAAAAGTTAGGTTTTGTAAAAGTTGCTGATAAGGTTTACTATTTTGTTGAAAATGGTGAAAAGAAAACTGGTTTTATCAAAATAGATGACAAAACATATTATCTAAAAGATGGTGTTCTGACATCAAATATTGCTGTAATTGATGGTAAAAAATTCTTTATTGATAATGAGGGAAATCGCTCTGTTGGATGGAAGAAAATTGGGCTTGATTGGTATTATTTCTCTAAAGAAGATGGGATGAAGACTGGTTGGCTGAAAGATGGCTCATGGTATTACTTGGATGAAACTGGTGTGATGAGAACTGGTTGGAAACAAGTTGATGGTAATTGGTATTATTTAAACGATTTAGGTGCCATGCAAACTGGATGGAAACTTGTAGATGGTAAGTGGTACTATGCTTATAGCTCAGGTGCCCTGGCTGTCAGCACTACAATCAATGGTTACACAGTAAATGCAAACGGTGAGTGGGTGTAGTGGATACCATAAAAAATAAGAGGAATTTCCTCTTATTTTTTATGATATGACAGGCATGTATTAGATCTTCTGTAGGCACCATCTATTGGCGAATTTCATAGTGAATCTCAAGCCAGAATATCGCAAAGTAGTGGATTAAAACGATATGGAGAGAAATTGTTTGAGCTCTGTTGATAGAAAAAGAAAACGATAGATTGAACTAATCTTATGTCATTTATATCTATAAAACGAATCGTTTGATAGAATGGTAGCTTGAAAGCGTAAATGATAGAATATAGTAAAGTAAGACTATGATAAGGGAGTTTAGCAACTCATCTTAAAGTAGGTGTTACATACTACAGATACTATGGAGTAACAATATAAGATAAACTGTTTAATATTATTGAGGTAGTTTGCCCTCTATATTTGTGATTAACGATAGCAAATTTTTGACAATTGATAATCGTTTTGCTATATATTCTTTTTCAGAAAATTTTATTGGGAGTGGATTTTCTGAATTCCATTTTTCTTGGAAGAACAAAAATGGATTGTCGAGTTTTATAATATCATTAACAATAGCACCGATGTATTGTTTCTCATATAACGATAACTCTTCTAAACTTAACTGAAAATCTCGAAATTCAATAAAAGCTTTTTTGGCAAAAGAGTTATAAGCTAGACCGTCTGATGTAATAGCTATCAATATGGAGTCTATAAAAGTATGTAAATCTTCATCAGAAATTATTGAAGATCTATTGATTGTGTTTAACATTGGTTGTACATGACTATTTTTTACTGCGTAAGATAAGATATCTTTTCTCTTATTCGATGGAAGTTTATTAAAGCTTATCAGATAAACTTGCATTTCATTATGGTTAAAACTATTATTGCCATTGTAATCATCAAAACTATAATTTGTAAAATCAGCATCTTCATCATCTTTATCGATATATGATGAATAGCCAAATAATTTTTTTTCAAAATCGGGCAAATTGTTTTCTTTTTCAGATTGCCAATCTGTATCTATTCCAAAATCAATTATATTTTCGCGCCATTCTCTCAGTCTATTTTTAAGCATATCTAGAGTATCTACTGCACGATAGATTTTTTTAGAATTAATGTTATATAAATTTAATTTTAAACTAGCTGATTTAATAGCACTGGCTAATGTTTCATTTGCAATTTGTTTTTCACTGTTCTTTTTATTCCTATATGCTGTGAAAAGACCACCGATACCTAAAATTGTTACAATATTAGCAATAAGGCTAACCCAATCTAATAATGATAATTCCATAATAGTACCTCCTATTACTGATTATATCATAAAAAATACTTGCTGTAATTATGTGATGTTAGAAGATTTTTTATGATAATTAAATTAACTTTTCCCTCTCCATCCTTTTATTTGTTCATAAATATCCTTTTTAAATTTACATAATGATTTATTAATAGGAACGTTTTCAGAAGTGAGTACAATATCATCATAAATAAGAGTATCAATTTTTTTATAAATATTTATTTATTCTCCTGAGAACATATTTTTTAAATCTTCTGATATGATTAAAAGAAATCAGAATTGTGACTTTTGTACTATAATTATTTTACATGTAACTTTCGGGGACGATGTCTTTATTTGAACAATAGAGGAGGAACGTCAGGATTTATAGACTTTACCAGTTAAACCTAAATATAATATATAAAAATAACATATGAACGAAACGATTAGGAGGCCAAATTAATTTCTAGGAGTATTTTTAGCAATCGTCACGTACTATTCTAGCTTTAATCTACTACAAAAGGATAGCTATTTCTTTTTCAAGCAATGTAGCCATCCTTTTTATTTTCATTTCTTTTTTTTATGAAATTTTCACATGGTTCTTCAGATAGGAATCGACCTCCTTACAACAATGCCTCAAACTCAGCGACAGTCATACCTAACTGCTGGCTAGCAACCTCTGAAGTCAGAAGGCCTTGACGAACGAGATTTACTAGACCTACTTTTAATCCCTCTTCGATACCCTCTGCTCGTCCTCGTTCCAGTCCTTGTTCCAGACCCTCAGCTCGCCCACGTTCAAGACCTCGTTCTAAGCCTTTTTCTTCAGCTTGTTCCAAGGCATAGTCCTGTGCTAGCAAGGCTTGTTCTTCGCGCATACGTAGTTGGCTAAACATTTTCCTGTCCTCCTCGGACCAGCTCTTATAGTCTAGCAGTTGGTCTGCCTGACTGATGGCTCGCTCAGGTTGCTGGGTAAAGGGTTTGTTCCCGAAAAACTCCAACCACGGCTTGCGAATGCTATCCTTGCTGGTTTCTCTATATTTTTTTAGTTCCAAGAATGCCATCTTGACCAGATGGTTTTCTTGACCGTTATTTGTTATGGTTAAAACCTCACCTGTCGTGTCCTCGCGCATGCTAAAACTATGAAAAGCCAAGTCATCTGAGAAATAATTACTATCCACAATTGCGATAGCGTAAACAGGTGCGATGTGTTTGTAACTCTGGTGTGTATCACCTTCTCGCTGACGAATTTTTTCTAGGTTTTGATTGACCTGACTGCACAGGTAAGCCCACAAACGATTGATGAAAAAATTCTGATGATGTACCTGAATCTCGATAATAACCTGTGTCCCATTATCCAACTCCGCCAAGACGTCTATACTGATATAGAAATCTTGGGCTGAATAAGGCAGGGAAGGTAGTACATGAATATTGCTCCCCTCCAGAATGGTTACATTTTTAGCTGGTAAATCCAGCATATCGCGAATAAATTGACAAGTGATTTCTGGATTGCTGAAAATCTTCTTAGCTACCAAATCATTGGTCGGGCTGATGCCCGGATGACGTACAGTCATATTTCTTCTCCTTTCATTATAGCACATTTTTAAATCTAATTTTACTAGATTCTCTGGCTCTATCTATTTATTCGGAAAAAGTTTGAAAAATACTTGGTCTGGCTCTTTCCAATGGTATTTTTTGGTGCTTTCCTTTATAATGGGTGTATGGATAAGAAAAAATTATTATTGATTGATGGGTCTTCTGTTGCTTTTCGGGCGTTTTTTGCGCTCTATCAGCAGTTGGACCGTTTTAAGAATGCGGCTGGTTTGCATACCAATGCCATTTATGGCTTTCAGTTGATGTTGAGTCATTTATTGGAACGGGTTGAGCCGAGTCATATTTTGGTGGCTTTTGATGCGGGAAAGACGACCTTCCGTACAGAGATGTATGCGGACTATAAGGGTGGTCGTGCTAAGACTCCTGATGAGTTTCGTGAGCAATTTCCTTTCATTCGTGAGTTGCTGGATCATATGGGGATTCGCCACTATGAGTTGGCTCAATATGAGGCAGATGATATCATCGGGACGCTGGATAAACTAGCTGAGCAGGATGGTTTTGATATTACCATTGTCAGTGGGGACAAGGACTTGATTCAGCTGACGGATGAGCATACGGTGGTTGAGATTTCCAAGAAAGGTGTTGCTGAGTTTGAGGCCTTTACACCAGACTATCTCATGGAAAAGATGGGCATTACACCGACTCAGTTTATCGATCTCAAGGCGCTTATGGGTGATAAGTCGGATAATATACCTGGGGTGACCAAAATCGGTGAAAAGACGGGTATCAAGCTCTTGCTGGAGCATGGCTCGCTTGAGGGGATTTATGAAAATATCGATGGGATGAAGGCTTCTAAGATGAAGGAAAATCTCATCAATGATAAGGAACAGGCCTTTTTGTCTAAAACACTGGCGACCATTGATACCAAGGCACCGATTGAGATTGGTTTGGAGGATTTGGTTTATAGTGGTCCAGATGTTGAAAATCTTGGGAAATTCTATGATGAGATGGGCTTCAAACAGCTCAAGCAGGCTTTAAATGCGTCGTCAGCAGATGTGGCTGAGAGTTTGGACTTTACTATTGTTGACCAAGTCAGTCAAGATATGCTGAGTGCGGAGTCTATCTTCCATTTTGAGCTTTTTGGTGAGAATTACCATACGGATGATTTGGTTGGATTTGCCTGGTCTTGTGGGGAAAAGCTCTATGCTACAGACAAGCTTGAACTTTTGCAAGACCCGATTTTCAAGGATTTTCTAGAAAAAACACCTCTGAAAGTGTATGACTTTAAGAAGGCTAAAGTTCTCTTAAATCGTTATGATGTGGATTTGCAGGCGCCTGCTTTTGATAGCCGATTGGCTAAATACCTCCTTTCGACTGTGGAGGACAATGAAATTGCAACTATCGCTAGTCTTTATGGTCAGACATATTTGATTGATGATGAAACTTTCTATGGCAAAGGTGTCAAAAAGGCCATTCCTGAACGCGAGAAATTCTTGGAACATTTGGCGCATAAGCTTGCTGTATTGGTTGAGACAGAGCCTGTTTTACTTGAGAAACTCAGTGAGAATGGGCAGTTAGAGCTTCTTTATGATATAGAGCAACCTCTGGCCTTTGTCCTTGCCAAGATGGAAATTGCTGGGATTACGGTTAAGAAAGAGACCTTGCTTGAGATGCAGGCTGAAAATGAGCTTGTCATTGAAAAACTGACTCAAGAGATTTACGAACTGGCTGGTGAGGAGTTTAATATCAATTCGCCTAAGCAGTTGGGAGTACTTCTCTTTGAAAAGTTGGGACTTCCTCTAGAATATACCAAGAAAACCAAGACAGGTTACTCGACAGCGGTGGATGTATTGGAGCGTCTGGCTCCTATAGCGCCGATTGTTAAGAAAATCCTGGATTACCGTCAGATTGCTAAGATTCAGTCTACTTATGTGATTGGCTTGCAGGACTGGATTTTGGCTGATGGTAAGATTCATACTCGCTATGTGCAGGATTTGACCCAGACTGGGCGTTTGTCTAGTGTGGATCCAAACTTGCAAAATATCCCTGTGCGTTTGGAGCAAGGCCGTCTCATTCGGAAGGCCTTTGTGCCAGAGTGGGAGGATAGTGTGCTGCTCAGCTCCGACTATTCTCAGATTGAATTGCGTGTTTTGGCGCATATTTCTAATGATGAGCACTTGATTAAGGCCTTTCAAGAGGGGGCAGATATCCATACTTCGACAGCCATGCGGGTCTTTGGCATTGAGCGTCCTGAGGATGTGACTGCAAACGACCGTCGCAATGCCAAGGCAGTTAACTTTGGGGTGGTTTATGGAATTTCAGACTTTGGCTTGTCTAATAATTTGGGCATTAGCCGTAAGGAAGCCAAAGCCTACATTGATACCTACTTTAAACGCTTCCCAGGTATTAAAAACTACATGGATGAAGTGGTGCGTGAGGCGCGTGATAAGGGCTATGTAGAGACACTTTTCAAGCGTCGTCGTGAGTTGCCAGATATCAATTCGCGTAACTTCAACATTCGTGGTTTTGCGGAGCGGACTGCTATCAACTCCCCTATCCAGGGTTCGGCGGCAGATATTCTCAAGATTGCCATGATTCAGCTAGATAAAGCCTTGGTTGCAGGTGGTTATCAGACCAAGATGCTGTTGCAAGTGCATGATGAAATCGTCCTTGAAGTTCCTAAATCGGAACTAGCAGAGATGAAAAAATTGGTCAAACAAACCATGGAAGAAGCCATTCAACTCAGTGTTCCCCTCATCGCAGATGAGAATGAAGGGGCAACCTGGTACGAGGCTAAATAAAAAGGGGGGCTAGTCCTCCTTTTTTGTAGTCAAAATCTGCAAGCCTTTTCAAATTGTGCTATACTGATGAAAAAGGAGGATTTCTATGAGTCAAGAATTTATCAATCCAAGTGATGGCGTGATTCGTCAGTATCTAACAATGAGTAAAACCCTTGCTGTTGTGGGTTTGTCAGACCGTGAGGAAACAACTAGCAATCGAGTGACCAAGGAGATGCAGACTCGGGGTTATAAAATTATCCCAGTCAATCCTAAGGCGGCAGGTGGCGAAATCTTGGGTGAAAAGGCTTATGCCAGCCTCGCTGATATTCCTTTTCCTGTAGACATTGTCAATGTTTACCGTCGCAGCGAGTTTTTGCCTGATGTGGCGCGTGATTTTCTCAAGGCTGATGCTAAGATTTTTTGGGCACAGCTAGGACTTGAAAGTCTAGAAGCGGAAGAAATCTTGCGTGCTGGTGGATGTGATGATATCGTGATGAATCGTTGCATCAAGAGAGAACATACTCGCTTGATTGAGGAAGCATAAGAAAAGGTAGCTGGTGGGCTACCTTTTGTGTTAGAAAATGCCTATAAGGGTCTGCATACCGAGGCTGGTGAGGATGATGGCAATCCAGCAGACGGCTCCGAGAACAATGGATTTTCCACTGGATTTGACCATAGCGACCAGATTTGTTTTGAGACCGATGGCACTCATGGCCATGATAATGAAGAATTTGGAGAGTTGTTTGAGTGGGGTAAAGAAACTACTGGACACACCAAGAGAGGTCAGAAGGGTGGTTAGGAGCGATGCAAGGATGAAGTAAAGGATAAAAAGTGGGAAGACTTTTTTCAGTTGCAATCCTTGCTTATTTTTTTGCTTGCGACTTTGCCAGTAGGAGAGAAAGAGAGTGATGGGGATAATAGCCAGAGTCCGCGTAAGTTTGACAATAGTTGCTGATTCGAGGGTATTGGTCTGGTAGAGGCTGTCCCAGGCGCTGGCTGTAGCTGTTACAGAGGAAGTATCATTGACCGCAGTTCCTGCAAAGAGGGCGAAGCCGTCATTGGATAGATGAAGCCAGGTACCTAGGGTTGGAAAGATGAGCGCAGCCAAGACATTGAAGAAAAAGATAACGGAAATGGCTTGGGCTACTTCCTTTTCCTTAGCATGAATAACAGGCGCTGTAGCAGCAATGGCAGAACCCCCACAGATAGAAGAACCTACTCCAATCAAGGTAGCCAGTTTTGTGTCCAGTGCAAAGAAGCGCTGGAAAAGGTAGGCAACAATCAAGGCTATTGAAATGGTGGACAGGATGACAGGGAGAGAAGATTGCCCAACTGCGAAGACTTGCGAGATATTGAGACCAAAACCAAGCAAGATAACGGCATACTGGAGCAACTTTTTAGAACTAAAGGTCAATCCAGCATCCAGTTGTTTATAAGGCGAAAGAAAGGGATGGAGAAGCATGCCTATGAAAATTGCAAAGACAGGCGCGCCAATAACAGGGAAGAATCCTCCTAAGTACCAAGATACGATTGAAATCAGAAGGCAGGCCAAGATGCCTGCTCCATTTTTGGATAGAAATGACATAAAAACCTCCAAATAGAATCTGTTACCATTATAGACCTGTAAACAGGAAAAGTAAAATAGAAAGTGGAAAGCCATTCTCTAATGTATTTTTGCGGTCGGGGGGCTTTTGTAGTATAATAGAGATACGTTTTGAAAGTAGGAGGTATCTATGGACTTAACTAAGCGCTTTAATAAACAGTTAGATAAGATTCAAGTTTCGTTGATTCGTCAGTTTGACCAGGCTATTTCTGAGATTCCTGGGGTCTTGCGTTTGACTTTGGGGGAACCTGATTTTACAACGCCAGACCATGTCAAGGAGGCGGCTAAGCGGGCGATTGACCAGAACCAATCCTACTATACAGGGATGAGTGGTCTGCTGACCTTACGTCAGGCGGCCAGTGATTTTGTTAAGGAAAAGTACCAACTGGTTTATGCTCCTGAAAATGAAATCTTGGTTACAATTGGGGCGACAGAGGCCTTATCTTCTACTTTGACAGCTATTTTGGAAGAGGGAGACAAGGTGCTTTTGCCAGCTCCTGCTTATCCAGGCTATGAACCGATTGTCAATCTAGTTGGGGCAGAGGTTGTCGAGATTGATACGACTGAAAATGGGTTTGTCTTGACTCCAGAGATGTTAGAAAAGGCTATTTTGGAGCAAGGAGACAAGCTCAAGGCGGTAATTCTCAACTATCCAGCCAATCCGACAGGAATTACCTATAGTCGGGAGCAGTTAGAAGCCTTGGCGGCTGTTTTACGCAAGTACGAGATTTTCGTTGTCTGTGATGAGGTTTACTCAGAATTGACCTACACAGGCGAAGCCCATGTGTCTCTAGGAACTATGTTGAGAGATCAGGCTATTATTATCAATGGTTTATCTAAATCGCATGCTATGACAGGTTGGCGTTTGGGTCTGATTTTCGCTCCTGCGGTCTTCACAGCCCAGTTGATTAAGAGTCACCAGTACTTGGTTACTGCCGCAAATACCATGGCGCAACACGCTGCGGTGGAAGCCTTGACGGCTGGTAAAAACGATGCGGAGCCTATGAAGAAGGAATACATCCAGCGTCGGGACTATATCATCGAGAAAATGACTGCTCTTGGTTTTGAGATTATCAAACCAGACGGGGCTTTCTATATCTTTGCTAAGATTCCAGACGGCTACAATCAAGATTCCTTTGCCTTTTTGAAGGATTTTGCTCAGAAGAAGGCCGTCGCCTTTATCCCAGGTGCTGCCTTTGGACGTTACGGGGAAGGCTATGTTCGCCTGTCTTATGCGGCCAGCATGGAGACTATCAAAGAAGCCATGAAACGACTTGAGGAGTACATGAGAGAAGCATGATTCAGTCTATCACGAGTCAAGGCTTGGTGCTCTACAATCGTAACTTTCGTGAGGATGACAAGCTAGTCAAGATTTTTACAGAGCAGGCTGGCAAACGTATGTTTTTCGTTAAACACGCTGGTCAGTCTAAGCTGGCCCCTGTTATTCAGCCCTTAGTGCTGGCACGATTTCTCTTGCGAATTAATGATGACGGGCTCAGCTACATTGAGGACTATCAAGAGGTCATGACCTTTCCAAAGATTAATAGCGACCTCTTTGTCATGGCCTATGCGACCTATGTGGCGGCTCTTGCAGATGCTAGTTTGCAGGATAATCAGCAGGATGCTCCCTTGTTTGCTTTTTTGCAAAAGACTTTGGAGTTGATGGAAGAGGGTTTGGATTATCAGGTTTTGACCAATATTTTTGAAATTCAAATCTTGACTCGATTTGGGATTAGCCTCAATTTTAATGAGTGTATCTTCTGCCATCGGGTCGGTCAGGCTTTTGACTTTTCTTTCAAATATGGAGCCTGCCTTTGTCCAGATCATTATCATGAAGATGAGAGACGTTGCCATCTAAATCCTAACATCCCTTATCTACTTAATCAATTTCAAGCCATTGATTTTGAGACCTTGGAGACCATTTCGCTCAAGCCTGAAATCAAGCAAGAGCTACGCCAATTTATGGATCAACTCTACGAAGAGTACGTTGGGATTCACCTAAAATCAAAGAAATTTATTGATTCCCTAGCAGACTGGGGTCAATTACTAAAAGAGGAAAACAAATGAAAAAAATCGCAGTAGATGCTATGGGGGGCGATTATGCACCTCAGGCCATCGTTGAGGGTGTCAATCAAGCCCTGGCTGACTTTTCAGATATTGAGGTTCAACTCTATGGAGATGAAGCTAAAATCAAGCAATATCTGACAGCGACAGAGCGCGTCAGCATTATCCATACGGATGAAAAGATTGATTCAGACGATGAACCTACGAGAGCTATTCGGAAGAAGAAAAATGCCAGTATGGTATTGGCAGCCAAGGCTGTCAAAGAGGGTGAAGCAGATGCTGTTCTTTCCGCAGGAAATACAGGTGCTTTACTAGCAGCAGGATTTTTCATCGTGGGTCGTATCAAGAATATCGACCGTCCTGGACTTATGTCAACATTACCTACCATTGATGGGAAAGGTTTTGACATGCTGGACCTCGGTGCCAATGCGGAGAATACAGCCCAGCACCTCCATCAATACGCTGTCCTCGGTTCCTTCTATGCTAAAAATGTCCGTGGCATTGCGCAACCACGCGTTGGTCTACTCAACAACGGAACAGAGAGTAGCAAGGGTGACCCGCTTCGCAAGGGAACTTACGAATTACTAGCGGCTGATGAAAGTTTGAACTTTATCGGAAATGTGGAGGCGCGTGATTTGATGAATGGCGTTGCGGATGTGGTCGTGGCAGATGGTTTCACGGGAAACGCTGTGCTCAAATCCATTGAAGGGACAGCCATAGGAATTATGGGCTTGCTCAAGACAGCTATTACAGGTGGTGGTCTTCGAGCGAAATTAGGCGCCCTCCTTCTCAAGGACAGCCTCAGAGGTTTGAAAAAACAGCTTAACTATTCTGATGTTGGTGGAGCGGTCTTGTTTGGTGTCAAGGCACCGGTTGTCAAGACTCATGGCTCAAGTGATGCCAAGGCTGTTTATAGTACAATCCGCCAGATTCGTACCATGCTAGAAACAGACGTAGTTGCCCAGACTGCGCGTGAATTTTCAGGAGAATAAAAGAGATGACAGAAAAAGAAATTTTTGACCGTATTGTGACCATTATCCAAGAGCGACAGGGAGAAGACTTTGTTGTGACAGAATCTTTGAGTCTGAAAGACGATTTGGATGCTGACTCAGTTGACTTGATGGAGTTTATCTTGACACTGGAAGATGAATTTAATATCGAAATCAGTGACGAGGAAATTGATCAACTCCAAAGTGTAGGCGATGTGGTTAAAATCATTCAAGCAAAATAAAGATAAGAAGTTCCAAGGCACTTGCTTTGGAATTTTTTATTTGGCTTAATACTTTTCGAAAATCTCTTCAAATCACCGTCAGCGTCGCTTCATCTACAACCTCAAAGCCGTGCATTGAGCACCCTGCGGCTAGCTTCCTAGTTTGTTCTTTGATTTTCATTGAGTATAAGTGACCGTTTAGGAACAGATTTAGTCTTTCTAGGGACAGTAGAAATCTGAGGACAAATGAGGGATATAATAGAGTCAGAAAAAATCAATCTCCAAAAAGGAGAAAAAAGAAAGGATTTTCACGATGAGAAAATATCTTTATTCTAGTTTGTTAGTTCTTGCAGGAGGCGTTCTCCTAGCAAATACTACGGTAGCCTATGCTGATTCCCCATCAGCAAGTGAGAAAGAAGCGATTGCTCAATTAGTTAATCAAGGCAAGATAAAAGCTGAAGAAGCTGATCAAGTAAAATTGATTGGTTTTGAAGATAAAGAAACTCAAGCAGAGGGCAATCAAGAGAAGAAAGCTTTCAATCAATATCGTGATCCGAAAGGAACATGGATGCAAACCAATGGTAAATGGTGGTTTAAATACGGTTCAGGTGGGTATGCTAAAAATTGGGAACAATTAGATGGCAAGTGGTACTATTTTGATGACCAAGGATGGATGAAAGAAAATACTTGGATTCAACCTGATGGCAATTATTACTACTTATCTGCTAGTGGTGCTATGGTCACTGGTTATCAACGTGTGAATGGTACACCATATTTCTTTAGAGAAAGTGGTGTATGGGTAGAAAATCGTGGGCAAGCTCTTGGTGAATACGCAGAGACATTTGTAGGAAGAATTCCATATGTTTGGGGTGGGGCAGATTTGAATAGTGGCGTAGATTGCTCAGGATTTACGATGGCTATTCATGCTAAGTTTGATATTAGTATTCCTAGAGTAACCTATGGTCAAGCAACAGGAGGAAGTTATGTAAGTAATGGTTCTCAACAAGCTGGAGATTTGATTTTGTATAATAGTGAAGAGACAAATGACCATGTAGGTATTTATGTTGGTGGTGGAAAGGTAGTTCATGCTCCATATCCGGGTCAATATGTTTCTTATATGAATCAATACGGTATTACTCAAAATACAATTCGTAGATATTGGTAATATTGTCTAATTTTTCACAATATTATTGACTTTGACAATGAAAAGTATTAGAATATAGCTAAATAAAGAGGGGAAACCCTCTTATAGCTATTCAATAAAGGAGGAAATGGCTATGAAAAAATCTAAATTACTTACTCTTGGCTTGCTTGCAGGTGCTGGTCTACTTTTGTCTATCAACCAAGCACAGGCTGCAGATACTTGGGTTAAAAATGGTGCTGACTGGAATCTTTCTCAAGATGGCAGTCTAGCTAAGGATAAATGGGTACAAAATGCTGGCTCATGGTATCACTTCGACAGTACTGGTAAAATGCAGACAGGCTGGCTCAAAGATGGGAATACTTGGTATTCTCTAGCAGATAGTGGTGCTATGCGCACTGGCTGGTACAAGGAAGGTAACACATGGTATTCGCTCGCAAGTAGTGGCGCTATGCGTACTGGCTGGTACAAAGAAGGATCTACATGGTATTACCTCAAAGACAGTGGCGCTATGGCAACAGGATGGGCGACTCCAAATGGTAAATGGTCTTACTTTGAAAAATCAGGTGCTATGGTCGCAGATAGAGCTGTTCCAGCCAGTGATGGGGAAAGTTATGTCATTGGTAAGGATGGCTATCTAGCAAATAGAAAAGATGCTGGATACAATATTCATGATATTGTCAAACTTGGAGATGGGCAAGAATATTTGCTAAATGCTAAAGGTGACGATGTTATTATTGAAAAAAACACTTGGTATATCAGACCAGAGTTCAAGAAGTTCTCTAACAAATATGGAGATGAGGTTGCAAATACTACCTTAGCTTTAGTGGATAATAAAGAAGAAGGACAAGAAATTGATCCTAAGGCAGTTGTACAGAACTTCCAAAACTTACCAAATCGCTACTACTTTGATGAAAATGGACATCGTGTGGTTAATATCCCAGCAATGACAACCTATTCAGAGATTAAAAAAGTTGGCAATGATGTCTATTTAGAAAATCCAGGTGCACGACTTCGTCTTGGAGCTACCCACTTTACAATCAATAACAATAAACTATACTATTTAGAAAATGAGCAAGGTAAGCTCAAAACAGGTTACTTTGTATTGATTGATGATGGTATGGCTACAACCCACTATCACTTCCTAGCCTATGCGGATCAATCTGGTGAAATTCTTAAGATGAAACGCTTGCCATCAGGAGTTTCAGATTATCTGGATAAAGAAATCGATGGTTTATACGGTGAAAAAATTAAGATTGAATCTCCACACTCAAACGAATATTATAAAGTGGTTGTGGTTAAATAAAAATAATATCTTCACAACTAATCGTTAACACTCTAACCAATATACCATTTTCAGGAGGCTTTAGATTTCTTGTATTTCAAAAGGAAACTAAAGCCTTTTGTAGATGGAGCAGGGGATAGAGTTATCTATAAAATAATGAAAAGGAGTCTGTCATGGAAATGAAAAATACATTTGTAGAATTAGAACAATTTGAAGAGTTAACCCCAGAGGTATTGGAGGAAGTGAATGGTGGAGGGATTTTTGAAGATACTGTAAAATGGTGCAATAAATTATTTGGTACGGGTAGACACGTTGCTTAAATTCACAGTATTCGTTAGAGATTAGATTTATTTATGCTTATTTTAGAATTCTTATTTTCTGTGATATATCTACTGTTGGTAGTCGTTTCAACCATAGTGCCTACTATTTATTTGGGCGCTCAAATTTCCCCAGAATTTTATAAAAAACGTTATTGGATACTTATATTTTTAATTAGTTTATCTGCTCGTCAAACATTTGGAGAATTATTTCATATAGGAGTTCTTATCTACTTTTACTGTATTTTTTTATTAGTATTGCACAAGGGAAAAGGGGAATCTCTTTTTCTTTCTCTGTATCTTTTTCTCTTCTTTCAAAGTATTCGTTATTTATTTTTGACAATTTGGATTCGTGTATTATCTGGTGAGCATTGTTGTTTCGTAGATTCGTTTTCTACTTTATATATATCTATATTTGATTTATTATCAATCTTTCTATGTTGTAAAATTATGAAGCGTTGGTCTTTGGATTTGGATTTATTCTTTTCAGATACTTTTAAAACCCACTATCGTAAGAGCTTTTTCATTATCCTACCTCTGACTGGATTTAGGATATTCTCTTCGTTCATGACCAATAGAAATAGTTCTTTTTACGTTCGCTTTGACACGACCATTTCTCTCCTGATTTTCATTCTCTTTTTCTCCTGGCTCTTTTATATCAGACACTTAGAGCAGGTTTATCGTGATGAGCAGAC
>FLSB01126336.1_pt1 | contig 16673 bp, 7 predicted proteins | sample 1550551 | NCBI WGS metagenome assembly FLSB01 (sample SAMEA4031774, study PRJEB14383) | metagenome | biome: human; feature: oral; material: saliva | place: Philippines | collected 2014 | reverse complement strand
TATTTTACTTTATCTAAATCAACATTCATAATTTTTGCTGTAGCTTCAACTTTTTTGTATGCTTCTTGATCGACATCCGTAAATCCAGTAATACTAAACATCTTAGTGAATAGTTCTTTCATTTTTGGATCTTTTTCAATATCTCTAAGAGCCTGCTCTAATTTTTTTTGAAGCTCTTTATCCATCTTATCAGAAGTCGTAACCATAACACCTGGAATCATATCACTTGTTGCTAATTTTTGAATATCAGTTTTAGCTTGAGGGAAGTCTTTAGCATATCTATCTTCAACTCCATCAAATGTTGCGATTACATCAACATCTTTATTAAGAAGAAGTTGTAAGCTCTTATCATGTCCACCACTGAATTGATAACTGATATCCTTATCTAAGTTAAGACCAGCATTTACTAACATAGCACCTGGATAGATATATCCTGAAGAAGATGAAGGATCAACAAATGCTACTTTTTTACCTTTAACATCTTGAAGTGATTTAATTCCTGAATCTTTTCTTACATATAATTCAGCAGTATAACCAGGTTTCCCCGTTTTTCCTTTAGATGTTAAAATCGGTTTTGCATTACTTTGTTTTTGAGCAAGTAAAGATGAAAACGGAGGGATGATACCAAAATCAACACTTCCACTACCTAAACCTTCAACTACCCCTATATAATTACTTGCAGTAAAGGCTTCTACTTTTACACCTAATCTTTCAGATAGATAATCTGAAATAGGCTTAAGATCTTCAACTAACTTTTCACTATTTTTCAGAGGAACAAATCCCATTTTAATAACTTTTTCTTCTTTCCTCGTTTCTGTCTTAGTAGAGCATCCTACGATAGAAAAAACAAAAACAAAACTGAATAGCGCTAATAATGTTTTCTTCATACTATTACCTCCTCGGTACATTTTATAAATTTGATATAATTTTATCACAAAAAAATCAATATATCTACCTTAAATTGAAATAACAGAAAAATTCAACAAAAATTTTGCTCTTTAAAGAAAAAATGTTCGGTAATTAGTAATGAATTTTCAAATATTTGAATAATTTATAATAAAGTATATAATAAAAACCGTAATTTAGGTATAAAAAAAACACCTTTTGAAAAGATGATTAAAATTGGAGGCGGCTACCGGATTTGAACCGGTGATCAAGGTTTTGCAGACCCGTGCCTTACCACTTGGCTAAGCCGCCTAAATTTATTTAATTTAATGGGGCGGCTGAGGGGAATCGAACCCCCGAATGTCGGAACCACAATCCGATGCGTTAACCACTTCGCCACAGCCGCCATATTTAACAACAATATTTATTATACATTTCCAAGCAAATTATGTCAAGAACTTTTTAAGATATTTTTTTATAATTCATTTCAAAACATATTTTTAATAATAATCTTAATTAATAATACATTTAAATACACTTGTAGATTTACCATGTATATATTAATTTTTATATATCGATTAATTTTTTTACTATATTATATTGATCTTATATTTTATTTATCTCTTAATATACTTCTCTCATCATGATATAATTAAATTATATAAAATAAACTGGGAGAATACAATTATGATAATACTAAATAAAGAAGATGTACAAAAATGTATTACTATGAAAAAGGCGATTGAAATTTGTAAAGAAGCTACAAAAAACTATTGTTTAAATAAAACAGATATTCCGTTGAGAACTCCTATTATTTCTGAAAATAATAATGGCCAAGTTATATTTATGCCTGGAAAAATATCTTCAGAATCAGATAATATAGGTATAAAAATAGTATCTGTCTACCCTGATAATTCTTTAATAAACTTACCTTCTGTTCCTTCTACTATGATTACAATGGATGAAAAAACAGGTATAGTTAATGGGATTATTGATGGTACATACTTAACAGCTTTACGAACAGCCGCTTTACAAGGTGCCGCAACTGATTTATTAGCCAATAAAGATAGCAAAATAGCAACATTAATTGGAACAGGTGGTCAAGCTTTTGAACAAGCTCGAGCTTTACTAACAGTTAGAAATCTATCAGAACTCAGAGTTGTTGCCAGAAATTTTGATAAAACTAAAAAATTTGTAGAAAAACTAAAGGAAGAACTGAACAATTTTGATACAGTTATTATCGCTTACGAAAATGTTAATGAGGCCACAATTGATTCTGATATAATAACTACAGTAACAACTTCTACAACACCCACCTTCTCTGCTAAACACTTAAAACAAGGAGTTCATATTAACGGAATAGGTTCTTTCACTTACGATATGGTTGAACTTCCTTCTGAAATAATAAATTCTAACAATAAAATATACTTCGATACCAAAGACGGAGTCCTTAGTGAAGCTGGTGATATACTCCAACCTCTAGAAAATCAATTAATTTTACAAGGAGATTTTAAAGGTGAACTTGGAGAACTAGTTTTAAATTCTATTGAGGGACGAATAAATGAAACTGAAATCACAATTTTTAAATCTGTTGGTAGCGCCGTTTTTGACATAGCTTGCGCTGATTATATAATAAAAGAAGCAATAAAATTAAATATTGGAACAAAAATTGATATATAAAATAATATAGTATAAAAACAAACTCCTTCCCCATAGTGGTTTAGGAGTTTATTTTATTATTCATGTATTTCTAAAGGTAATCCGTCTGGATCAAAGAAAAATGCCATCTTCTTATTATCAAAATCATCATACCTCAATAATTCATGAACTATACCAAGTTCATCAAATTTTTCTAATATTTCCTCGACATTATCTACCCTAAACGCCAAATGTCTTAATCCTGTATGTTCTGAATTAGGTATCTTAGGTCTAGGTGGAGCATCTACTTTAATAAAAATCTCTAACACTAAATCTCCTTGTTGTACATTTAAGATAATATCATTTTTCTCAATCCTTATATGTTCACTTATCACTCTAAACCCTAATTTATCTACATAAAATTCTTTTGTTCTTTGATAATCAGTTCCAATTATCGCTACGTGATGGACATTACTAAACATTAATTTCTTCCTCATTTATAATTCTTACTATTTCTATAGCTTTAGCTAATTCTACAGGATCGACTTCTTCAAAGTCTCCTTTTTCTGTATATCTGTATGTGACATCATCTGCAGTTGTAGTTACATCAATACCATATTTTTTAAAAGTACCATGAATTTGAATAACCCCAGTTTTTTCAATAATTTTTTCAAGATTATCAGTTGTAACTCCAGCACCCGCAAGTATCTCTATGTGTTGACCATATTTTGATTGAAGATATTTTAACAACTTAGCTCCCCTATTAACATTTGCGCCTAGTCCACTCGTTAAAACTCTTGTACACCCTAAACCTATTAAACGTTGCAGATTATATTCTGGTTCATCAGAACAATCGAACGCTCTATGAAACACACTTTCAGCACCAAAACTATTACAAAGATCTATCATCTTCTCTGTTTCAACCCAATCTATCTTTCTATCTTCAGTAAGAAATCCAAAAACAATTCCATTTGCTCCATGTTTTAAAAGCTCTCTTGCTTCCCTAAACATTTGTTCTTTTTCTAACCTAGAATAGCAAAATCCTCCTCCCCTTGGTCTCACCATCGCCATTATAGGAATTTCTACTCCACCTTCTAGTACCATATCCAAAACTGTAGTAGTAGGAGTTAACCCACCTAAGTAACTTGCACTTATTAATTCTATTCTATCTGCACCTTCACTCTGAGCAATTAAACAATCTTGAACACTATTTGCACACACTTCAACTTTTATCATAATTGAAATCTCCTTCTATCTCTTTGATTCTATTATATCACAATTCAAAATAACTTTAAAAATTTATTCTTTATATATAAACAAGGATACAAGACATAAAATCTCATATCCTTATTATTAAACTTAGTATACTCTTTGTTATTCTTCACCAAAAATCGAAGTTCTAAAATCTTTAGTTTTATCTAAATAAGCTTTAAAGATTGCTTTCTTAAGTTTATGAACTCTGCTATTTGTATCTGGGTATTCTTGTGCTCGATAATCTTCAGCATCTTCTTTAACCGCTTCTTCGATTATACTTCTTAACTTAGCAATATTATCAATAGTTACTTTCTCTTGTCGTTGCCAATTATTAGGATTTATAAAACTAATATTTGTTAATTTATTGAATTTATTTTCTCGTTCTTTATACATCGCTTTTTTAAATTCAACCCAAGATTTGTACTGTTTATTAAATACCATATCAAGCACTAGTTTATCAGTGACCAATCCTATTTCTTTACCATATGAATTAATCTTACTTCCATTAGCTTTCGCTTCTTTTTCATATTGATTAGAAATATACGGAACCATACCTTCTTTATATCCTTTAGCAGCCAACAGTTCGAATGCCATACGACGTCCCATTAAATCACCTGGAGTTCCATTATCACTACTTAAAGCAGAATATATAGGTGAGAAAAGATTAATTGTGTAGTATCCATTTCGTTTATACTCACCTTCATCTATATATTTTCTTCTTGTGATTATATCGTTTTCTATTAAACTATTGAATGAAGTTAACTTATTAAGCTCATCAGGTTTTAATCTACGAACAACATTTGTTGCATAAACTTTATTTCCATCAGGATCGGACTTATACTCATTCTCTATTTTCCTTAATAGCTCACCTTTCTCATTGGCACCTAAGTTAACTACTGCTTCTCCTTCTAATTTCTCAAGTGTATAAACTAAATCGAATAAATTATGCATATATTTACGCAAGTCTTCTGCACTATTGAATCGTTGAGTTGGATCTTTCACTTGCAGTCTATTAGCATTTTCCGCTTCATCATATTTCAATATAGAGTTTATCGTGATTGTTGCATCATCTGGATGATCAGGAGCTTGTAGTAGTCCTTTCGCATAAAACTCAGGTCCTAATCCACTTCTTCTTCCATATCCTCCAAGATAAATTTCTCTATCAGAATTATGTGTCATTTCATGAGTATATGTTACTGCACCAGCCTTATCAAGCATACGATAAGCCATATAGTAGAACGCATCTCCCGTAGCATATGCACCATGTTTATTATGAACTACATTATTTCCAGCAGGTCCAAAGAAGTTTTTTATAACTGGATTATTAGTTTCAAAATTCGCTTCTTGTATATTATTATCTACATCATTTCCAAATCTGAAAGAATCATATACCAAAATACTTCTAAACAATTTATCTTTGTTTTCCGTATCAAGTATTTTGTACCAATAATCATAGTGATCTCTGAAGCGTTTAGCCGCTTCTTTTGCATTATCTTCTACAAATTTATTTAATTTTTCTCCCTTAGGATATTCAGAACTTCTATATCTATCATAAGCACCAAAACCTATAGTTGAAATATTCGCTATCATGAATACCATTTTTTCTTCTGGTAAAGTTAATAACGGTAAAACCATACTTTGATATTTCCAAGATGGACTTGTTAATCTGTCATATACCCCAATAGAATACTCAGTTCCTTCTTTCTCTTGTTTTTCTCTTACTTCTTTAATATTAGATTTTTCTTCAACAATATAGGCTTTAGTTTGTTCTTTAAACCATTCATTATTTGTTTTATTCGGAACGAAAGCTTTTCTATATTTTTCTAATGCATCAAATAAACTATTAGTTCCATAATTTTTTGATAATAATACATTGTAAGTAATAACATTATTTTTAGCTAGTAAATTATTAAATCCTGATTTACCTAGCTCTATAACATTATCTAATGCAGAACTATTAGATTTACCGAAAAAGTCTAAATGATATAATACTAAATCTTTTGCTTTTGTTTCACCATAGTTAAAATTGTACCAACGTTCTAGATATGTTAAACCTAGAAGTAACGCTTCCTTATTATTCTTAATTTTTTCTACTACATAATTATCTATTATCGAATTATTATTTTCAGCTATTGCCGCATCTGCAGAAAGAAGTTTTGATAAACTGTCTTCAATGTTTGCTTTTGTTTTTTCAAATTGTTCATCTAGATATAATTCCGTTAATTTTATATCATTAGAAATATCTAATACTTTTCTAACATCAACTGAATTATATTGAACAGATTTCAGATCATTTAAAACAGCTTTTACAATATTATTATAATTATGTAGCAATGTATTAGGTGTATACATCAATTTTGTATTAGCTATATCATATTCAGCAACTCTAGAGAAATCATCTTTATATGTAATATTTAATACTTGTGATTTATTACCTTCAAAATGTAACAATAATTTATTGATTTCGCGTTTACTTTTATTAATATCAGTTATTACTTCATTATTTTTCATAGGAACAACTGATAAAAGTTTTTTAGTAAATAAATTACTGTTATCCTCTACTAAATTACCATACTTAACTATTGTTTCTCTATTATAAAAAGGAAGTAATTTTTCAATATTTTTATACACTTGTTCTCTCGACTGTTGATAACCTGTTACTTCATTGTAATTAGTAGTATATCTTGAAGTAAAATCAAAATCTTCTACTTTAGTATTATTTCTAGAAACCAATTTAGCTTTTTTCTCTTTAACACTATCCGCTTCTAATACTGTACCTCTTTGTGTATCTGAATCTTTAGTTATAACCTCATCATCCTCTTGAACTACATTTACTACCTTATTATTTTTATTACTATACGTTCCAATAGCTTTTATTCCATTAAAATCATAACCAGCTATAGCATTACCGTTAGTAACATTAACATCGCTTAATACATCAGATAGTCGACCTGAATTTTCAACTTCACCTGAATTATCCCAAAGATTACCTACTACACCACCAACTTTACCAAACTGTTTAACATTGTTTACATTTCCTTCAACGTAGCTATTAAGGATCGTTGCTTTCTTATCAACAACACCCGCTATACCACCCACAATCTGGTCTCCTTTATTAGCATTTGTAGCCATATCGATAGATGAAATTGATTTACTTATTGACGCTTGAGCTCCAGAAAGTTTTCCTACTAATCCACCTATTTGATACGATGATTTTGATTCATAAGTATTAGTTATTCTACCTGTAAAGCTACTATTCGAAATAGTAGAATTATCAACTTGTGAAACCAATCCACCAATACTACGTTCACCAGCAATTACACCAGATGAATGAACATTAGTAATTGTAGTACCATTATTCGCTTGTTTCGCTATTGTAGCAGCATCTTCTTTAGAAGAAACATTCGCTTCTTTTACTGATAGATTTTGAATAGTAGCATGACTTAAAGTATTAAACAATGGTTTTTTCAAGTTATATATAGCATAATACTTACCATTGTTTGCACCTATTAATGTACCACTAAACTCTTTTTCAATATAGCTTTCTTGACCATCTGGAAGTTCTACTTCACGAGCATCTATTGTCGCCCCTAGACGGAACGTACCAAATGGATTAATATTCATAGCATCTACCAGATTTTTAAATGATGTATAAACTTCATTTTCACTTCTTACGGTCTTAGGTAGGTAATAAGTATAATTTTCTAAAGTACTATTGTTTTCGTGTTGAATTAAATCATTAGCTTGTCCTACAATTTTGTAAACATCTTGACTATCTTTTCTAACACTCTCAATACTCTTAACTGGTAACATAACATCTTTAAAGTTCTCTGATTTTACTTTCATAAAGTAATTTGTTGGATTAGATGGAACACTCGCAAGTGATGTTACATGTCGGTACTTATTATTTTCTAAAGTATACAATTCTACATTAGAAATATTTCTAAGTTCTAGCTTTTTATCTACTGTTCTTTCTTTTTCAGCACTAGGTTGTTCAATTTTACCTGTATATTCTTTTGGTGGTTCCACTTTTTCTGGTTCTACTATCGCTCCAGCTTGTTCTCCTGTGTACTCTTTCGGTGGTTCTACTTTTTCTGGTTCTACTATTGCTCCGCCTTGCACTCCTGTGTATTCTTTTGGCGGTTCTATTTTTTCAGGTTCGACTATCGCTCCAGCTTGTTCTCCTGTGTATTCCTTCAGTGGATCTACTTTTTCTGGTTCTACTATCGCTCCACCTTGTACTCCTGTGTATTCTTTCGGTGGTTCTACTTTTTCTGGTTCGACTACTGCACCGGCTTGTTCTCCTGTGTACTCTTTCGGTGGTTCTACTTTTTCTGGTTCGACTACTGCACCGGCTTGTTCTCCTGTGTACTCTTTCGGTGCTTCCACTTTTGCTGGTTCTACTATTGCTCCAGCTTGTACCCCTGTGTACTCTCTTGGTGGCTCTACTTTTTCTGGTTCGACTATCGCTCCGCCTTGTTCTCCTGTGTATTCTTTCGGTGGTTCTACTTTTTCAGGTTCGACTATCGCTCCGCCTTGTTCTCCTGTATATTCTTTCGGTGGTTCTACTTTTTCAGGTTCTACCAACGCTCCAGAAGTAACTCCAGCGTATTGTGGCTCCACTTTTTCGGGTTCAACTATTGCTCCAGCTTGTTCTCCTGTATACTCTTTTGGCGATTCTACTTTTTCGGGTTTAACTATCGCTCCGGCTTGCACTCCTGTGTATTCTTTTAGTGGATCCACTTTTTCAGGTTCTACTATTGCTCCAGCTTGTTCTCCTGTGTACTCCTTCGGTCGTTCTACTTTTTCGGCTTCAACTATCGCTCCGGCTTGTACTCCTGTATATTCTTTTAGTGGTTCTACTTTTTCAGGTTCTACTATTGCTCCAGCTTGTTCCCCTGTGTACTCCTTCGGTCGTTCTACTTTTTCGGCTTCAACTATCGCTCCGGCTTGTACTCCTGTATATTCTTTTAGTGGTTCTACTTTTTCAGGTTCTACTATTGCTCCAGCTTGTTCTCCTGTATACTCAGGTTTTACTTCAACAGCAGGTTTTACTAATTTTTCGCCTTTTGGAGTAACCCTGCTGACTACTTTTTTCGTTCCTTTTTCTATAATTTCTGAAACTGGTGCTTTTGTATTAGTAGAAATTAATTCTCTAGAAACTTCTTTCCCCTCTACAGTAAATACCCTTATAACTTCAGTTTTTTTACCTACTTTTCCATGTTGTTTTACTCTTGTTGTTCCTTCAGGCAACTGATTATTATTTTCTATAACTTGATTATATTGTATCGGTGTCTCTACTATTTTATCAGTATATAATAATTCAGGTTTAGTCTGATTTCCAGCAATAACTTCATCTTGAGGATTCACTGTATTAACCCCTAATACTTTTTTGTTTTCTTTTTCATTATTATTTTCTAATGCTTTTTTATCTTCTTTTTTGTCAGTATTAGTTAGTGTTGTTTTTGTTTCCTGTTTTTTATCTGTTACATTTGTATTTGGAATTTCTTTTAACTCCGGTTGTTTTTTATCATTTTGTTGTGAAATAATATTTTCTTTACCATCTTCTTTTATTTTTTTAGTTTCTACTTCATTTTTAATGAATCCAACAAAACTATAGCCAGGAATTGCAGAAATCTCTGGTAACTTATCTCCCACTTTTAGATTATAATCCATATTGTAAACTGATAATTGTAAGTCTTCCATAGCACGAACAGGTAACTCTAGAGTAGTTGCTCCCATACTCGTAACTAACAGTATTGATAATATTTTACGTGGTTTATTTTTACCTTTTACTACTGCAACTACTAATAGACCTAGCATACCTCCTAAAAGTATACTTCCTACTCCATAATTTAAACCAGTATTAGGTAATTTATTTAGTTGTGTTGTTTTAGTCGGTTTAAATACTAAGTAATATGTTTCTTCTGTACTATTTATAACGTTTGGTACTTCTTTTCTTATTAATTCCTTTTCTTTATCAGTAAGATTGTCTTCTCCTACATATTTATAGTGAATAATTGCATTATCTGCAGCCTTCACTACATAATCTTCAGGTTGAACAGTCGACATCAAGAAAAAAGATCCTATAGTCAAAGAGCAAACTCCAACAGTCAATTTTCTTAACGAAAACTTATTATATTTTTCCCCTAAATATTTTCTCAACTTTATACCCTTCTTTCATAATATAATACTAAGATTAATTTTGTTTATAATCAATACATTAATTGTAAGCTTTTTCTTAACTAAATGCAAGAAATCTGACATAAGATTACTGCTTTGATTAATTAGCTTTTATTTTTAATATAAAATTTACACAATTATAATTAACACTTTAAATTTATGTTAACTCATACTATATATGGTCATTTCTTCCTCATAAAAAAACTGGAAGCTACTTAATCCACTTCCAGTTTAAATTTATTTATTTAACATACCTGCTTGCAGTTGGTACATTTTATAATAATTACCTTTTAGAGCAATTAGCTCTTCATGTGTTCCAGATTCGATAATCTCACCTTTGTCTAGTACATAGATGCAATTAGAATCTTGTATAGTAGATAATCTATGAGCAATCGCTATAGTCGTTCTACCTTTCCTCATTTTTTCAAGCGAATTTTGAATCAATTCTTCTGTTTCAGAATCAATATTCGCTGTTGCTTCGTCAAGAATTAAGATTTTCGGTTTACTTGCTATAGTTCTAGCAAACGTAAGTAGTTGTCTTTCTCCACTAGAAAAAGTTGAACCTCTTTCAGTAACTATACTATCATACTTATCTTCAAGTTTATCAATAAAGTTATGTGCATCGACAAACTTAGCCGCTTCAATAACATCTTCTCTTGTTAATTCTTCATTATACATCTTAATATTAGACTTTACTGTGCCATGGTATAAGAACGGATCCTGAAGAACTAGTCCAACACTGTTTCTTAATTCTTTAGAACTATAATCTTTAATATCAACGCCATCAATTAAGATTTCTCCTCTATCATAATCATAAAACCTAAGGAAAAGATTCATAATTGATGATTTACCAGAACCAGTAGCTCCTACAAAAGCAATACTCTCACCATTTTTCACACTAAATGAAATATTTTTAAGTACATCACGTTTACCATCATATGAGAAACTAACATTTTTGAACTCGATATCACCACATGAAATTTTATGAGCACTTTCTTTTTGTTCCGGCTCATATTCTTCATTATCAATAAGTGTGAAAACACGTCCTGCAGAAATTATAGAGGTTTGAAGAATAGAGAAGTTTTGCATTAGTTCAATTAACGGATTGAAAAGTTGATTCGTATATTGAATAAATGCATAAATTATCCCAGCTGTAAAACCAGCACTTTCAAAACTTAGACCAAAGTACGTAACAATAACTCCATACGCTAACACTTTAAATAAAGCCATCGCAGGTCGTAGTAATAGACTATCAACTTTTAATGATTTAGTGTAATAACGAAGATGTTCATTATTAACCTCACCAAACTCATCTATTAAACGTTGTTCTTGGTTAAATGCTTGAATAATTTTCATGCCTTCGATTGACTCAGACAACTTAGTATTCATCTCACTAATTTTCGCACGAGAAATTTCTACAAGTTTACTAGACAGTTTTTGATACATATACACAGAACCAACCATAATAGGAATGAATAATATCATATATATAGTAAGTTGCCAACTTAAAGTAATCATCGCAGAAAGTGTTACTACAAACATAAGAATCGTATTTAGGAAACTAGAGAAAATCGTTCCAAACATATCTGCAACAGCTTGTGTATCATTAGTTAACCTTGATACAACAGAACCTACTGGAGTCTTATCAAAGTAAGACATCCCTAATTTTTGTAAGTTTTTAAAACTATCATTACGTAAATCTCTAACTATACTATGAGCTACTCTTGCAAAATAGAATTCTCCTAAAAATGTAAACACTACTCTTAGAATAAATAATCCAAAATAAATTATTAATATATATAACCCTGCTTTAGCAATATTTTTTGTAATAAAGTTATCAATATAATACTGAGCTAAAAGAGGAATTGCTGTCGCTACTATAGAAGTTAGTAATATAAATAATAATGCTAATACTGATAGCCCTTTATATCTAAACATATAGCGCATTAATCTTAAAAACGTCTTACTTTTCGACATTTTCACTTCCTCCTTTCAAGTTTTCTTCCATCTGTTGGCTTTCATAAGTTTCTTTATACCAACCATTATTTGCTATTAACTCATAGTGAGTACCTTTTTCAATAATAGTATCCTCACCTAAAACAATTATTAAATCAGCTTCAACAACCGCAGATAGTCTGTGAGCTGTAATAATATTTGTTTGTCCACTACGTTGTTCTTTTAAGTTTTCCAAAATAATATTCTCAGTCTTTGCATCAACGGCAGATAACGAATCATCAAGAATTAATATCTCTGGATTAATAATCAAAGCACGACTCATAGCTAAACGTTGTTTTTGACCTCCAGAAAGACTCACACCTTTTTCTCCAACAATCGTATCAAACTTCTCAGGCATGGCCATTATATCATCATATAGTCCACAGATTTTCGTAATTTCTTCTACCTTCTTATCATCGATTTTAGGATTAGCAAAACGAATATTTTCTTTAATTGACATGGCGAATAGTACCTGATCTTGAGGAACATATCCGATAAGTTTTCTTAAATCACTTAAACTGTATTCAGAAATATCTCTATTATTAAGCTTTATATTACCAGTTTTAATATTAAACTCTCTTAATAATAGTCTTAATAACGTAGTTTTACCTGAACCAGTAACACCTACTATGCCAAGGGTTTGCCCTTTTTCAATTACGAATTTAATATCTCTTAGTAAGGTTTTACCTTCTTCAAATTCAAAGTTATCAATATTGTATTCTAGTCTACCATTCTCAGCTTTAACTTTACTATCTAAGTTAGTATTTACATCATTAACCTCAGCTAATAAACTTTCTATACGCTTATATGATACTTCTCCACGTTGTGATATATTGTATAACCAACCAATCGCTTGAAGCGGCCATACTAACATATCAAGATATGTAACGAAAGTAACTAACTCACCAACAGATAACTCTCCATTAGAAACAAAAATACCACCAAAAATAAGAGTAAGTGTATAAGATAACCCAACGAAAATTAACACCATAGGATCAAATAAAGAATTATACTTAGCAGCAATAACATTTTTTCCGAATACTTTATTATTTACTTCTTTAAAACTCTCAATTTCATCGTTACCGTAACCAAATGATTTCGTAACTTTTATCCCTGAAACACTTTCTTGAACTTTATTATTCAAATCAGAAAAAGATTCTTGTGCTTCTTCAAAACTTTCATAGTTTTTATCACCAATATAATTAGTAGCATACGCTAAAAATGGTAAAGGAATAATCGCTATTAAAGTTAATTTAAAATCTATTAAGAATATCATTGTAAATAATGTAACTAGGGCAGTAATACTTGCATCTACCGCAGACATAACTCCACCCCCAGCAACCATTGCTACTGAGTTTATATCATTGGTTGCATGTGCCATTAAGTCTCCCGTACGATACTTTTGGAAGAATGATGGTGACATCTTTGTAAAATGTTCGAATAATCTTGATCTCAAAATACGACCTAAATTATATGCTGCACCAAAAATATACACACGCCAAACATAACGAAGAGCATACATAGCAAGAGCAGCTAAAACCAAGTAACCTACATTTAGAAATAACTGACCATTTGTTAAATTACCTGCTTCAATCTTATCGATAACATTACCTATCACCTTGGGCGGAATTAGGTTGAAAATACTTACTAAAATTAAAGCTATAATACCGATACTATAACGTTTCTTTTCTAGCTTCATAAACCAAGATAATTTTCTAAATAAATACATCTACACATCACCTTTTCTTTCTTCTAATTTTGAGAAGACTTCACCAATTTTCCCATTAATAACAAGATCCGCCATATTATCCTGTGGTGTAGAAGTTTTATTAATAACTACTAGGTGTTTTCCTCTAAAATAATGCAATAAATTAGCAGCAGGATAAACACTTAATGAAGTTCCACCGATAATAAGTACATCAGCTTTTTCTATAAAGTTAATTGCAGCATTAAATACCGTCATATCAAGTTCTTCTTCATAAAGAGTTACATAAGGTTTTATAACTCCACCACATTTATCACAACTAGGTATTTCTTCAGTTTTAGCTAAGAACTCCTCTAAATTATAAAAAGACTTACACTTAGTACAATAGTTAGCATCCACACTTCCATGTAATTTTAAAACATTTTTACTTCCAGCTTGTTCATGAAGTGTGTCTATATTTTGAGTAACAACAGCTTTTAGCTTACCTTGTTTTTCTAACTCCACCAAATAATAATGCGCCTTATTTGGTTTAGCATTAGGATAGACCAAATGCTTCTTATAAAAATCAAAGAAATCTTCAGGATACTTTACAAACATCGTTCTTGATACAAGTTGTTCCGGTGTAAAATGACGATTAAGTTTAACACTAAATACACCATTTGCACTTCTAAAATCTGGAATATCAGATTCTGTAGAAACACCAGCACCGCCAAAAAAGACAATATTAGAATTTGAATCAATTATTTCTTTTAGTCTATCTATATTATTCATAATACTTACCTCCTTGTAATATTATAAAAAGTCATTAAAAGAAGGAAACCTAAAATAAGTCTCCTTCTTTTTTTATAAGCTACTAATTAGTTTCTTTTTCTTTTTGAGCTTTTAACTCTTTAATACGTTGTTTACGTTCTTCAATACGAGCTTTTTTCTCTTCACGAGATGCACTCTTAATTGGACCACGAGCAATATGCTCTTTACTATCGTTAGTAATCAGGTTAGTTGGTTCTTGTTTCATTTCGATCTCTTCATGACGTTCTACTCTAATACGCATTAAGTTAGTAATAACTTCTACTTGAATATCATCAATCATGTATTCAAACATTTCAAAACCTTCATTTTTATACTCACGTAGTGGATCAATTTGTCCATAAGAACGAAGGAAAATCCCTTTTCTAAGTTGATCCATTTGGTCGATATGATCAGTCCATCTATCGTCGATAGCATTAAGTAAGATGTATTTCTCGAAAGAATTCATCGTCTCATCACCAAGTAATGCACGTTTCTCAGCTAATTCTAGGTTAATTCTGTGTAATACAAGCTCTCGAATTTCATCATCAGACATAACATCAGAATACTCACTATCAGTAATAGGTTTTTGACCTAAGAATTTTTCATTTAGTGATTTGATGATTTGTTCTGTTTCTTCTTTTTCACTATGTGCATCTAAGTTTTCTGTAATGTAAGCCATAGTTTTATCAACAGCTTCACCGATCATTTCTTGTATAATATCAGTAACAACTTCATTTTCTAATACTTCATTTCTTTCAGCGTACATAATTTCACGTTGTTTACGTAATACATCATCATATTGAAGTACTTGTTTACGTGAATCATAGTTATTACCTTCAACACGTTTTTGCGCACTCTCAACAGATTTACTTACCATTCTACTTTCAAGCGGTGTATCTACATCTTTACCCATGATTTTTTGTAATCTATCAGCACCGAAACGAACCATTAATTCATCTTCTAGTGATAGGTAGAATCTACTATAACCAGGATCCCCTTGACGTCCAGAACGTCCACGTAACTGGTTATCGATACGACGAGATTCGTGACGTTCTGTACCGATAACAGCAAGACCACCTAATTCACGAACACCTTCTCCAAGTTTAATGTCAGTACCACGACCAGCCATGTTAGTCGCGATAGTTACAGAACCACGTTGACCAGCTTGTTTAATAATTTCTGCTTCACTTTCATTTTGTTTAGCATTAAGTACTTTGTGAGGTACTCCATATCTATATAATAATTTAGATACTAATTCACTCGTTTCAATAGAAACTGTACCTAAAAGAACTGGTTGTCCTTTATCGTAACGTTCTTTTACTTCACGTGCCACAGCGTTAAATTTAGCTTCCATGTTAGCATAAATAAAGTCTGGAGCATCAATCCTTTGAATTGGTCTGTTCGTAGGAATTGTTGTAACGAACATGTTATAGATATTTCTAAATTCTTCTTCCTCTGTTTTACCAGTACCTGTCATACCACTAAGTTTTTTATACATTCTGAAGAAGTTTTGGAATGTAATAGTCGCCATTGTTTTACTTTCTTTTTGGATTGGCACACCTTCTTTAGCTTCGATAGCTTGGTGTAACCCTTCTGAGAAACGACGACCAGGCATTGTACGACCTGTAAATTGGTCAACAATTAAAATTTCACCATCTTCAGCAACTACGTAATCGACGTCTAACGCCATTGTGTAGTTAGCTTTCAACGCTTGGTTAATGTGGTGAGTTAAGTCTACATTTTGTAAATCATAAAGATTTTTTAATCCAAAGTAACTTTCTGCTTTATCAATACCATTTTCAGAAAGTTGAATAGATTTTGTTTTAATATCTAATGTGTAGTCTCCATCACTTCCATCTTCTTCCTCTGCTTTTTTCAAAGTTTTAACGAATGCATTCGCTACTTGATAAAGTGACGTTGATTCTTGTCCTTCACCAGAAATAATAAGTGGTGTACGAGCTTCATCGATAAGAACTGAGTCAACCTCATCGATTACAGCATAGTTTAATGGACGTTGAACACGAGCTTCAACTGTTTTAACCATGTTATCTCTTAAATAGTCAAATCCTAACTCGTTATTTGTTGAGTATGTAATATCAGCATTGTATGCTGCTCTTTTCTCTTCAGAGTTTAGAGAGTTTAAGTTAAGACCTACAGAAAGTCCCATGTAGTTATAGAAAACTCCCATTTCTTGAGCATCACGTTGTGATAAGTATTCGTTAAC
>FLSB01000027.1_pt1 | contig 16774 bp, 9 predicted proteins | sample 1550551 | NCBI WGS metagenome assembly FLSB01 (sample SAMEA4031774, study PRJEB14383) | metagenome | biome: human; feature: oral; material: saliva | place: Philippines | collected 2014 | reverse complement strand
CGTGATCACCGAGATACCCCTATGGCTAATCATCAACACCTAACATCTATCACCCAACACCCAATAATAGTTGTAACGTTCTGTGCTATCGGTTGACTTAATGTCTCTGTGCACCTTTGTGAAATCTTTTCTTCTGTGTAGTTCTGTGAGAAAAAGAATAAAGAGAGAACATGAGAGATAGCGGCCCCTCCCCCGAAGGGACGTGATCACCGAGATACCCCTATGGCTAATCATCAACACCTAACATCTATCACCCAACAATAGCTGTAACGCTCTGTGCTTTCGGTTGACTTAATGTCTCTGTGCACCTTTGTGAAATCTTTTCTTCTGTGTAGTTCTGTGAGAAAAAGAATAAAGAGAGAACATGAGAGATAGCGGCCCCTCCCCCGAAGGGACGTGATTACCGAGATACCCCTATGGCTAATCATCAACACCTAACATCTATCACCCAACATCCAACAATAGCTGTAACGTTCTGTGCTATCGGTTGACTTAATGTCTCTGTGCACCTTTGTGAAATTTGTTCTTCTGTGTAGTTCTGTGAGAAAAGAATAAAGGGAGAACATGAGAGATAGCGGCCCCTCCCCCGAAGGGACGTAATCACTGAGGTTGCCCCTATGGCTAATCATCAACACCTAACAATTAACACCCAACACCCAACAATAGCTGGCACGCTCTGTGTCATAGGTTGACTTAATTATATTTCGTAAGAAAGATAAAGAAAACTCTCGAAAAACTTGACAAGGGGTATGTCTGTGTATTATCTTTGCAGATAGAAATCAGGAAAGCGATAGTATGGTAGACGTGATTAATCTACATACTGATGTCGTCTTCTTTTTTGTTTTATTCTTAAATCATTCTTTTTATGTTTACAGATTTTCCTAACATGCCCAAAGGCTGGGCAGTGTGCGTTATGCACGATTGTATGCATGTGGGACGGGACCTGCATTATTCTATTGGTAAGGTGTCCGTTTTCTATCAACGTTCAGCAATGGTTGTCGCCCTTCCTGTGGGTTTGGGTGATAGCTGTAATATGTTTCATGCTATGAAGAAAGAACGAGAGGTATGGGAACTTTTACAACTCTTCGATGATGAAAAGTATTACCCAACTCGTAAACCTGTCAACTCGTAAACTCGTCAACTTATTATATATGAAAAATCTTAGAAGTGTTAAAGCTGAGAATCAGCATAACAAACGGTCTAATAGACTGAAGTATGATATAACTCGTCGTCTGCTTGACTATCTCGAACGGAAGTATGAGATGCGATATAATACGGCCTTGGGATGTGCAGAAATCCGAAAGGCTGGAAGTGATGAACCTTTTGTGCCTGCTGATGAACGGATGCGCAACACAATCGCTATCAAGGCGCGTCTTGATGGGATTGATGCGTGGGACAAAGACATCCGACGATATACGGAGTCGGACTTTGTCAAGATTTTTAATCCTGTGGACGATTTCCTCAAAGGACTGCAAGGACGATGGGATGGAAAGAATCATATTGAGGCGCTGGCAGCCTGTGTTCCTAATGATAACGCACGGTGGGCAGAATGGTTCCATACGTGGTTTCTGGCAATGGTGGCACAGTGGATGGGGCTGGATGTCTCGCATGGTAACAGTGTGGCACCGCTGCTTATCTCCCGACAAGGCTATCGGAAGTCTACCTTCTGCAAACGCCTTCTGCCTGAAGCGTTGCAGTGGGGATATAACGATAATCTTATCATGAGTGAGAAACAGAATACGCTGCGCGCAATGACACAGTCGCTACTGATAAATATTGATGAGTTCAATACCTTGTCGGCAAAGACGCAAGACGGTTTTTTGAAGAATGTCATGCAGCTTGCAAGCATCAAACTCCGTCAGCCTTATCGTCAGCAGCAACTTACGTTGCCACGTGTTGCCTCTTTCATTGCTACGGCAAACGTCTCGGATGTCTTTAGCGATCCCAGTGGTTGCCGTCGTTTTATAGCTGTCACGCTGACTGGTCCTATCCGTTTGCCCGACCATATAGACTATGAGCAACTCTATGCGCAGGCAGTTGCTGAATTAGATAGCGGTAGACGATATTGGTTTGATGAGGCTGACACCCAAGAGATTATGAAGAATAACCAGCATTATCAACAGCGCACTCCTGCTGAAGCCCTCTTTTTGGATTGTTTCTCTATCCCAAAGGACTTGACCAAGGGTGCCTACATGACTGCCGCCTCTATCTTCAGCCTACTTCGTCAACGATATGGCAGTCAACTGAACCTGACAAGCCTTTCCCATTTCGGTCGTGTTCTTGCCAACATCCCGACCCTCCGCAGCAAGCACTCTTCGCATGGCACAGAGTATTTGGTTGCAGTACGTAGTAGCGTTGCCCAGTCTGCCTCTTCCATCTTAAACCGTTAGTTACTGTCCGAATAAACTTTCAAAGTTGCTGTCACTACTGTCACTCCTTGATGCGTTATAAGTGGTTTATAATCTGTTCATTGCGTGAAGTGTTAAAAGTGACAGCAACTAAAAACAAAACTATGTTAGCTTTATTGACATTCAGTATGAAAAGTTTTTTGTAAAAAACCTTTTCTCTTTATTCTTTATATAAATATTTTATATTATATTTGCAAGGTGTTTCCCCTTATCTATGTTGAACTTGCAGGGGAAAGTGTAACTAAAAACGTATCTATGAAAGAGTGCAGGGAAGAAAATAATCTTAGATTTTTTAATAGTCTTTGATTGTTAAAAATATTATCAGCAACATAATCAGTAAAAGAACATTTTAATCTCTGTATGAAGTATTTTGAATATTGTAAATTAATATATGTATAAGATGAAGAAACTTAATTTAAGTGATGAGCAAATTAAAGAAATCATTCGTCAGTATAAATTAATAAATAAAGGCGGATTAAAAAAGAGAGAGCATGGCTCTGTTGGATATTCTAAGAGAGATGACTATCACAGGGATTATGCAAGAATATTGTACTCTCCATCTTTTAGGAGGTTGCAAGGGAAAATGCAAATAATGGGTATTAAATCAGATGCATTTTACAGAAATAGATTAACGCATAGTTTAGAGGTTGCTCAAATCGCAAGAAGTATAGCTGCTCTATTATCTGAAACATGCGAGGATAAGTGTAAGGGAATGTATAAAGATGATATTTATGTTTTAGATGCTGCAGCGCTTGCACACGATATTGGTCATCCAGCTTTTGGTCATAAGGGAGAGAGAGTATTAAATGAGATAGCTAAGAAAAGGGGGATGCGTTTTGAAGGGAATGCTCAAAATTATCGTGTTTTAAGAAAACTTGAAATAAAAGACCCTGAATGGCAGGGGTTAAATCTGACATATCGAACATTATTAGCAATTAATAAATATATCATTGCTGAATATACTGGAAAAGATAAATTTATGTATCAGGATGATTATGTTTTTCTTAATGAGATAAGAAACCGATATAAGTTAAGTGATCAGAGAACTTTAGATGTTCAGATAATAGAAATTGCGGATGATATAGCTTATGCTGTTCATGATTTGGAAGATGGTTTAGCCTTAAGAAAGTTTAATACTGATGAAATGTTATTTTTATTAAAAAAAGAAGAAAAGAAAGAGGAGAATGAAAGAGCACCTTCCGAACAATTTGAGAAGATTATAAAGAATGCCAAAGAATATGCAAACAAAAATCATAATACTAATATACAAGAATATTCTAAACTTTTTAGAGTAAAATTAACTTCACTTCTTACTGACAATTTCATACATGATATAACGATATGTAAGGTAACGAAGAAAGAAGCTATAGAACATGGAGTGAAAGAAGGTGCATTTGAGTTGTCTTTAGGTAAATATAAAAAATTATTAAAGCTGTTGAAAAAGAGTGTTTTTATATGCTCTACAAGAGATACTGATATTTATGAATATGAGAAGAAAGGAGAGGTTATTATAAATACGCTTTATGATATCTATAGTGATTCTAAGAAGAATAAAGATGGAATGTTATTACCGCCAAGTTATAGAAGAAATGGTACTATATATGAAAATTCTATAAATTATATTGCTGGTATGATGGATACATTTGCAATTTCAATATTTGAAGAGCGTACTGGAATAGATTTTGATAAAATAGATTTTTCTGAAGGTTAAAATGATTACATAAGAGTTTACAATTGTCTAATATAATCTGAGGCAGTCAAGTGATTGCTGCGGGTTGTATTTTAAAGATGTTATGACAACTTAGCCAAAGTCAATTAAAAGATATAATCAATATCGGTGGGGGCGGTGTTGAGGTTAAGGGTGATGTATTACTGGTCTTCGTGAAGTTGACACGCTTGTTGGTGCCAAAGACGGTGGCAGACTTGATTTTGTGGTTACCAGTAGGGATGAAGAGACTGGAGTCCATACTGTTTAGGGGGTAACTGCAGAATTTGTTATTGTCGTTTTGTATAAAAAATCTTCTTTGTTATACAAGAAAGATGCTAACTTAATTCTTTTTCTTGTTTTCAATAGCGTTTTTGTCCTCACGATTCAATCTGCGTTCTACCTTTTTCACATTTTCTGCTGCAGTCAGGTTTTCTGGTACAATTCCTCGTTGTACAAGCATTTGTCGTACGGCAGTATTGTTAGCAATATGTTCCTGACTAATACTATTCTCACTTTGCAGGTCTTTTGCTTGTACATTAACGCTTGTCATCTCTGCAGCGAAGTCCTTTGCTTTGATGCTAATGGTTGGAAGAAAGTCAGCTAAAGGACGTTTATCGGGAATTCCCATCCTTCTTTTTAATATAGCAGTTGCCATGTGAAAGAGAGCTTGGTCACCTTTAGAACGAATAATTGCGAAACTCTTCTCATTAATGCCACGCTCATAAAGAACTCCAGAAAGTTTACGTTCTGTTTCTTGTAGTTTTATACGTGCCTTAACTCTTTTTACTTCGGATATTCTCTGTTCTATAAGCTCTGCTTTGCGTGTTTGTAATGCAAAATAGTTTCTGAGCGAATGCTATTTGTGGTTTTCGAGAATCACCATTTTGAGCAATAAGATAACAAGCATAGCGCGTTAACATAATGTCATCTATCTGACTTTCAGCACCTTAGCCTAATTCAACCATTTTGTTGACGTCAACAAAATGGTCGGATATGTCTTGGTTTACATTATTGCATGCATCCTTTGCTTTATTGATTACTTTGATAAAATTACGCCATTCCGTATAGCCTAAAAGCGAGTATAGGTCTCTTGCACTCCAACACTCTACATCATTAAGTTTACATGACACATGCTCAAATTGTGAGAATAGTTCTTTTATCTCTTCTTTCTTCATTTGTTTAGTCATTATTTATACAGTTTATCTACCTTTTACAACGTCAACTCAACGATATAATCAATGTCTGTAGGGACGGTGTCGAGGTTAAGGGTGATACCATTACCAGTCTTTGTGAAGTTGACACGCTTGTTGGTGCCAAAGACGGTGGCAGACTTGATTTTGTGGTTGCCAGTAGGGATGAAGAGGCTGGTGTCCATACAGTTTAGGATGTGGATGTAGAGTTTGTTACCACGTTGTGTACTTACACCCCAGTCGTGTGGCCCAACGATGCCCCCACGTGTACCGTAGATGGTTTCACCATATTGGTTCAGCCATTTACCTAAGGATTGAAGGCGGTCGAGGGCAAGGGCTGGGAGAGCTCCACCTGGTTCTGGACCGATGTTGAGGAGGAGGTTGGCATTCTTTCCAGCAGCACGAACGAGCATCTGAATTAGCTCTTTTGGTGATTTATAGAGGGTGTCAGTGATGTTGTACCCCCAATGCTCGTTGATAGTCTGGCATGATTCTAAGGGTAGGCGACCGATGCTTTGTCCAGACAATCCAGCCTTATTCTCACCCGGTAGGTCACGTTCGAAGATTTGGATATCTTCACCAGGGATCGGAGTATGATGGTGGTTGTTAGCGACGAGGCACTGTGGCTGTAGCTTATGAATCATTGCATATTGTTCCTCCAACTGCCAATCGAAAGGTTTTGCATCGCTGTCATGATCCCACCAGCCATCAAACCAGATTGCACCCACCTTTCCATAGTTGGTGAGCAATTCCGTCAACTGCGTGTTCATAAACTTATAGTAGCTTGCCCAGTCAGCCTTCTCTTTTGGTCTACCAGTGCCAGTTCCTGTTCTTCCCACTGGATAGTCCTCACGCCCCCAGTCAAGGTGAGAATAATAAAGATGCAACTTGATACCATTACGTTGGCAAGCGTCAGCCATTTCTTTTATGATGTCACGTTTAAAAGGAGTACCATCAACGGAATTATACGTGCTGGTAGCCGTCTTAAAGAGTGAGAATCCATCGTGGTGACGTGTCGTAATGGTGATATACTTTGCACCAGCAGCCTTGATAGCTTTCACCCAAGCATCCGCATCAAACTCTGAAGGATAGAACGTCTTTGCCAACTTAGGATATTCCTTATAGTTGATATCCCTGTTGGTCATAATCCATTCGGTAGTACCCATCATTGAGTAGAGTCCCCAATGCAGAAAGATACCAAACTTCTCGTCTTGGAACTGTTCGCGTGCTTTAAGATTCTCAGCCGTTGGATGATAAGTCTCTTGTGCCATACCGACATAACTTGTCAGTAGTGTTGCGATTAAAAGTAGAGTCTTCTTCATGTAAGAATTTATTGTTTAGATTTTGAGTACAAAGATAATAAAACTACAGCAGATAACGCCCCACTTCGTAAAGAAAGTGTAGTGTAGGTAGAAGCATGGGGGTAGGGTGATGTTATGAAGAAAACTTAGTCAGTTGGTTGTTGTGTCGGTGGATTCAAGAATGTGTAAATATCTTCTTTCAATCTCAGGAATGGTTCGGCGTTCGTATAACCTACATTGCGACGGAGCATAGGGATAATCGCCTCCGTACTATGACCATAACTTGACAGTTCGTTTCGACGTTGCGTATCGTGTACTGCATTGCGATTAATCTCATCTTCACGTTCACGCACAAGAAGGTCGCATACCCGCTTCAAGACTGGTACAACTATGTTATCAAAGAGATGATGACCTTGTATATATAGATATGTTGTTGTGGGCGTTACGCCTAAGGAACGCAGTTCGTCTTTTAGTTTTAGATAGCTTTCCTTTGCGTTCGGATTCTCCTTTTGCAGTTGTCGTACACGCATCTGCACCTTATGGCGCAGCCGTTGAATACTCTCAGTTGCCCCTTGCAGAGAGAAGTTGCCAATCTCCACAACCCGATTAAAGTCGGAGATGGTAAAACGTCGATGAATACCTTGGCGATAATGCCAGATACTCCAGACAAAGAGGGGATGTATACTCTCACTGTATAGCTTTAGGAACTCTTCGAAATTAAAGATAGAATGGTCGTTGAGCGTTACTGCTACTGTCACATCATGTAGGCTCTGTGCATAGCATTGTAGGTTTTCAATGGCGTAAGCATACGTATGAAAAACGTATGGGTTGTTGATTACTTCATCGGATAGTGGGGTAGTTCCTTGCAGTAGATAGTCATAATCAGCATCCACACAAGCTATCATGTTCTCACCAATATTCTGCGAAACGAGGTTCATCAATACCGACCGTTTGCCCTTGGTAAGGTTTAGTCGCGATGGTAACATCACTTCAAAGTAGCGCTCCTCGTTCTCAAACCCGCTTAAGACAGTGCGCCAAAAGAAGATATCGTCATACGCTTCCACGTATGCGATAATCTTTCTCCGTGCCCGCTTACCATTCAATCGGTTCGCTGCATCAATATAAGCCGATGATAGGTTGTCGCTCAGTCTTTTTCCCATCGCTCCCTCCTTCTGACAATCATTTATCGGTTATGTCTGTAACTTCTGTTACACGGTCAATCCATCCGTTCATGATGACAGCTGGACTGTGGGTCGTGAGGATAATCTGAACATTCGGATTCAGTTCTAAGATGAGGTCGATTAAGCGTTTCTGCCACTCTATATGCAGACTCACTTCCGGCTCGTCCATAAAGAGAACGTAATGTTCATTGTCTTCTACCAATACGGTCAGCAGGATAACCAAAATCTGCTTCTCGCCACTTGACAGCTGATATGGAGCCAGTACCTCACCGAGTGATGAGAACTTTATCTCATTCTCCGAGCGAATAATCTTCTTACCAGTTTCGGTGAAGAGGTCGTCTAAGATGTCTTGAAAGCGTTTCTTAGGTTGAGAAATCTGCTGCGCCTTCTCTGCAGCATCTGCCTCACCACTTTGTAGGGTCTCGATAATACGATTACCGATGTTCACCTGATAGTCAAGATACTTGCGTTGAAGTTGGAAAAGCTGCCAATCAAGTTCTGTAACAAGATCGACGTTAATCTTGCTAATGCTATCCGAGTTCATCAGTGGACGGTCAAACGAGCGGATAATATCATAACGTATCCACCGCGCATCATTAGGACTTACCTTCAGTCGGACACCCTTCAGTGAATGGCTGGGGAATTCACCACCTTGCGACAGACTGCGTACCACCTTATTAAGTATGGTACTCTTTCCGACACCATTGATACCACTTAGGATATTCACCTGTCGGTCCAGTGTCCAACGGATATGTTTCTTCCCGCTCCAAAGCGAGTCAATCTCAATCTCTTCTATGTAATCTGCGTATTTCTGCATACTCGTAGATATTGTGACAATCGTAGTGCAAATATAAGGAATTTTGCGTTAATGGCAATAAGAATGCTTTATTTTAATACAAATACCACGTTTGTGGTATGCTAAATAACATAAAGAGAGTATTTCACATATTGGTAAATGTCCGTACCTTTGCATCCGTAAACAATTAGTAAGAAATCAAAACTCAAAAGAATATGGCAAAGATAGTAAACAAACTCACAGAACTTATCGGTAATACACCACTGTTAGTACTTAATAAATTCTCTGCAGAAAGAGGACTCAAGACTCCTGTTCTTGCAAAGGTTGAGTATTTCAATCCTGGTGGTAGTGTGAAGGATCGTATAGCACTGGCTATGATAGAGGATGCTGAGGCTAAGGGACTCTTGAAGCCAGGAGCTACAATCATTGAGCCAACCAGTGGAAATACTGGCGTTGGCTTGGCTTTGGTGTCAGCAGTGAAGGGTTATAAGCTTATTCTCACTATGCCAGAAACCATGAGTGTGGAGCGTCGCAACCTTGTAAAGGCTTACGGTGCTACCGTGAAGTTGACAAGTGGAAAGGAAGGTATGAAGGGTGCTATTAAGGCTGCTGAGGAGTTGAGAGATTCTATTCCAGGTAGTATTATCCTTCAGCAGTTCGAGAATCAGGCTAATCCAGAACGCCACTATCTTACTACGGGCCCTGAGATTTGGCGCGATACAGATGGTAAGGTTGATGTGTTTGTAGCTGGTGTAGGTACTGGCGGTACGGTGAGTGGTATCGGTCGCTACCTCAAGGAGCAGAATCCTGATGTGAAGGTTATTGCTGTTGAGCCAACTTCATCTCCTGTATTGAGTGGTGGCGAGAGTGGACCACATAAGATTCAGGGTATTGGTGCAGGCTTTGTGCCAAACACTTACAATAATAAGTATGTTGATGAGATTTTCCAAGTAGAGAACGATCAAGCTATCCTTGCAGGTCGTCAGTTGGCGCAACAAGAAGGTTTGTTGGTTGGTATTTCTTCTGGTGCTGCTGCTTTTGCAGCTACCGAGATTGCTAAGCGTCCAGAGAATGCCGGTAAGACTATCGTAACCTTGCTGCCAGATACAGGTGAGCGTTATCTCTCAACAGTGCTTTACGCCTTTGACGAGTATCCTCTTTAATAGTTTTCAAATTCCAAAATACTTTCCCAACAGACTGCTTATGTCCTTAAGACACGGCAGTCTGTTTTTGTTTTTTAGAGTAGATAAACTTTCCTCCTATACATTGGTAAAGAATGTTTTGAGGTAGGAAAATTATTTACATAAGCCGAACTTATAACCTTATATAAACAAGATGGAATCACCTTACTTTCGTCTTTATAATCGTCATACTAGCAGCACTTTATATGCTCTGTGGTAGAAGACGCCTAATAAGACTCTTGAAGGGCGTTAATAACACGCAAGAAGGGCCTGTTCTTCACGTAAGAAGGGCGTTGACTTGGGTGAAGAAGATGCTTGATTAGAACAGATAGGAGGAAAATTTATTACATTTACAAACATCCTCTTCCCCGTTCTTTCCTTTTGGAGAGAGTAGGGAAGAGGTTTCTTTATTACTTTTGTAAGAGGAAGGTTTGCTTCTGTCGTTCAATCTCTTTTCGTAACTGTTCGTCTGTTGGTAAGAAAGTCTTGTACTTTGCTGCAAACAACTGTTCGTTACCTTTTAAGATAGAGTAGCGTGCGATGTCTTTACTTGTTTCTGAGCATAAGACAATGCCGATGGTTGGATTGTCACCTTCCGTACGTTTTAATTCATCATACATACGTACATACATATCCATTTGTCCAACATCCTGATGTGTGATTGTTCCTATTTTTAGGTCGATAAGCACGTAGCATTTCAGAATGACATTATAGAATACTAAATCAATATGATAATCTTGTGTGTCGGTCCTGACCAGTTGTTGTCTCCCCATAAAGGCAAACCCTCGTCCTAACTCCATCATAAAGTCTTGTAGATGGCTGATAATTGCTGTCTCAAGGTCGGTTTCAGAGTAGGTACTATCGTGTTTGAAACCAAGAAACTCTGCAACAATAGGACTTTTTAGAAGTTCAAATTTGTTAGGTTTTTGGGCTTTGTTTTGTGGTTTTGGTTGGACATAATGACGTTCATAGTACTGTGTTGAGATGTTTCTGTCAAGTGTTCGGACGCTCCACATCTCCTTTGATGCTGTTTCAAGATACCATCGCATAGCAGTCTCGTCGTCTATGCGTAGGACCTTGAAAATATGTGTCCACGTGAGATTTGGAAATCGCGATTTCCAAATCTCATAGTCATCAATAAGAAGATAAAACCTACGAAAGGAACGAAGGTACCTTGAACTAAAGCCTTTACCATAGGCATGGGTCAACTGTGTTGAGAGATTGTTGATAATTTCTTCGCCATATTCAGCACGTTCTTTACCACTTTGTTCTTCTTCAATAATACGTTTCCCTATGTTCCAATAGGTTTCTATCATTGATTTGTTGACAGTGGCATAAGCCTGTTGACGTCCTTGTTCGATGATGCCACAGACATCACTGAATAAGTTTGGTGATGTTAATTTATTGTTCATGTTTAGTCATTTATTATGTTGTTTATAATAGATTTCATAGGTTTCATTGGTTTTAAGGAAAAGAAGCTGATTCAACTTCTTTCCCCAATGTTGTATTTTTCCTTTCAGAAAGTTGTCTTACCTTGTTAGACAAAACTTTAGGCTTGCATTAAAGTTGCGTTTGGTAGTGCGGATATGTATACAAGTCATATTTTGCAATCGTGATTGCAAAATTGAAATCTCTTAGTTTACCTTGTCAGACTAAGTCTTAGACTCACACCAAAGTCGTGGGTGGTTGTAGGGTAACTACCTGATGAGAGGAGTGGAGTATTAATCTGTAAGTCGTAGTAAAGACTGGCTGTAACCAAGCGGCTCAAGGTATAGTCGCTCAAGAAAGAGAACTTGAAAGCAGTATTACCGCTTGAAGCTGCTGAGGTGAGCGAAGCAATGTCACGTGTGAGCGATGCTTGCTGACGATAGCTCATGTCAAGACGTAGGTTCAGGTCACGGTTCAGTCCGCTGCTTTGACGAGACGAACTGTTGTCTTGCTGTGAGGAGTCTGATGTCTTTTTCTTCTTACCTTTTGCCACACGTCGTGTACCATTGTTGAATAGGTTGAAGTCGTTGATTCTATAACCAATACCGATAACCCAGTCTTTTGATGAGGCTTCATTCAACTGTACACTGGTCATAGAGAGTGATAACACACGTGTCTGTCGATATTCCAAGCGTGCAGTGAGGTTGTTCTGAAGGGTTACGTCAACACCTAACAGAGGTGAGAAAGCCTCGTTGATACTCACCTGCGAGATGTTATACATCGAACTTGGGATAGGGTTACCTGTAGTTGCATCGGTAATGAAACCAAGTCCGTTCATGTATTCCTGCCATGTGCTATAGCTCTGATAAGAACCGATAGCAAAGATACTGCGGTAAGCATGATTGATGTTAACACTCTTGAAGAACTGTTCAAAGAATGGCAAGCGTGAAAGACCGCTGTAACGGATAGACCAGTTAGGCAATAAACTGCGCAGAGAAGGGAAGATGTTGAGTCCGTTTCCACTCATGCTGGTGTACGCATTGAGGAAAGCAGGAACCATTACATCTGCACTATATTTATTAACAGAACCTACTGCAGGAGTGAAGTGTCCACCACCAAACGAAGCTGGATAGGTGGCATTATTATATTGTGCTTCCACACGATTGCGATAGCCATCGAGTGATTGTACGAAACGATCGAACGTACTACTATGATAACCATTGTTGGCATTGCCCTGACTTTCGAACGCCGTACCTAATGAAAGGGTTGTCATCGTGAGTGACCCGCTCTGTGTCGTTGGCGTACCCGTGTACATATATTGAATGCTCCGTGAGGTAGTCTGCATACGACTGGCTGTAAGATCAATCTTAAAGTCCTTGAATGGTTCAAGTGTCATACGAATCTGCAAGTCTTCTGTGCGATTCGTTACAGCAGGTGTAGCCACGCTATCGTTCATAAGCAACCAGTTGTTGTCACGTGCCTTACCAATATAGTCGTCATCAATAAGACCGAAAGCGAAGTCAAGACCTGGCGATAAAGCATCTGTGCCTCGTGTCTGTCCGAAGGCATCACCCACCGTTGGCATAAATCCAGGCAGTGCCATTGCATATTGGTCACGATAAGAAATACTTGCCGAACGCACCATCATCAGCGCACGTGCCACACATTGTGCGGTCTTATACCATCCCTTATTATCGAGTGGCTCCTTAGGTGTGACGGTAAGTTTCATGCGGATGGCAGAGTCTGTACGATTAAAAACTTTCAACTGCGTATCACCTACCTTACGATACTTAATCTTGATAGCCTTTCCTCTTTCGTCTTTAGCAGAGACGATAAGGCGTTTTGTATTCTTACCATGTGAAACAAGGATAGCAGAATCGGCATTGATAACGATTTCCTTTTCAAAGCTCTTCTGATTCTTTGGCAGTGCTTTCTTCTTGTCGTCGTCTTTATCTTTCTCCTTTCTTTCTTTTTCTTTCTTTTCTCTCTCCGCCTTCTTCTGTTCTGCTGTCAGCTTAGGACGAGTTGGGCGAGTACGGTTGAAGCGTTCGTTAGTCTTCTTTAAGAAAGGAATATGATTATAGAGTCGTTCAAAGTTGAAACTACTATTGATGTTCAAAGCACGGTTACTTGTGATGGTATTACCGAGCGAAGTACCATTATCAAGACTCGTTCCACGCACCCAAGTGTAAGATGCAGTATAATTCGCATCAGCATTTACCCAATCAAAGATAGGTAGCAGATTGAGTGGAAGCTGATAAGAAAGCGTGAAATTCTGTTGGTAATCGAGTGGAGTACCGAAGTGCTTAATACTTGTCCATACGGAGTCTTTCCATGCCTGATAACGGTCGGCATAGAGGTCTTTATTGATAGGTGTGTAAGGTTCTTCAATCTCAGCATGTGTCGCACTTTGGAAGTTCATGTGAAGATTGCGTGTCAAGTCCCAACGTAGAGCGAAGTCACGATTCCAAAGGAACTGCTCGCTGAAGGTAAGAGGCAACAGACTGTTCTCAGTTGATTCCATATCACGCTCCTGCAACTCGTAGTAGTTGCGCACCATTTCAGTGTTGAAGGTTATGTTCTGTGGTAGCCAGTTCAGTCCGAAGCGTTTGAGGATTTCAAACCATTTCGACCTACTCTTGATAAGACGCTTGAAAGGTTCCCAAGACTTATATACTGGGGTCCAGTTATAGTTCAATGCTCCACGCCAGTTGTCTTCATTCTCATAGACCGTTGTCTCACCCGATGTGTGAGAGTGAGAGTGGCTATAAGAGAATGAGAAGTTGGCAGGGTCGTATGGCATAGGATGGTTCTTCGTCTGAATACCAACACGTACGTTAGACAAAGAGAAGTTCGTTGTCAGTCGTTTTGTAACGGCAATAGACTCAATAGAATCACGCTCTTGACGGTTAGCAGTACCATCAAGGGCATCCTTCAATTCCATATCCGTGTCGAGTGGATTATACTTAGGACGACTCTCGCTCTTGGTTACGCTGTAATATAATGGTGCTGATACCTTTGCTTTGTCTGGGAAGAACTTTCCTAACTCAAGGCTTGTGGTAACAGAAACATCCGTCTTAGACTCCTGCTGTCGTTCGTTAACACCCTGTTCCAAACCACCGAAGCCGTCAGTGCTGTGACTGGCATTGACATCCACAGTACCGAAGTCAGACAACTGTAGGTTGAGCTGACCTCTTGCTGCCCATCCACCTTCGTTGTTAAACTCTCGTAGTCGTAGCTCATTCACCCATACCTCTCCACTCTTCTGACTGCTGGAAAGGTTGCGAACACCAATAATCATCGTCTTTACTTCACCAAGGGTTGGGTTACCCATCACCGTTACTTTGTTAGCAGGATGATCAGTGTCGTATACAGAGAAAGCACGGTTATAGCTTGCTGTTCCTGAACCACGTGCCTGATTACGTTGCTTCTTCACGGAGGTGAGGAGCTTCAATGGTATGTCGAGCATGTTCTCCTCTGGCCATACAATACGTCTATCCTGACCAGTGTACATGTCATAATGACCTGGAGCAGACAGCTTCAAAGGAATCTCATACTCGTAGTAGTTGTTCTTGTAATCAGAACCCAAACGGATGAACACAGCCAACTGGTTATCCGTAAGATTAGTTGTATTCTGTTCAAAGGCATTCGCATGTACGAACATCTGCAGACGCTTGTACTGACGAAGGTCGAGAGTTGTGTTCTTATAAACAGCCTTTGACTCACCAGTTCCAAGATTGTTGACAACCATAGAGAGCGCTTGCTCATTCTCCTCGACCAATTGTGGCTGGTTAGGATCTTGTCCACGACGAATACCAGGAGGTAATACATAGTTAACAGGAACCTTGTCGTTATTCTCTTCAAGGCTCACAGCACTCACTGACATCGTACCCGAATTACTTGCAGAGTTGGTAAGGTTCTGTTGATACTGACGCCACTTACCACTTACAAGGTCGAAGGTTCCAAAGCGGAGTACGATAGGCTTTGCAAAACCAGTGAGGAACATACGCATAAAGCGGATGCTGGTAAAGTCGCTGATATTACCCACACGCTTTTGGAACTCCTCTAAAGGAATACGGAACTGATACCATGTGACAGGTTCAGAACCACCCTTACGCAGTGGGGCTGAGGCTACACGCTTGTCAACAATGAAGTTCTGACCTACGACAAGGTCTTGTGGACGAATACTAATATGATACTGGTAGTATTTCTCGTATTCGTTCAGTGTATAATCCTGATTGATATCCTCAACATCTGGAGTTGTCTTGTATGAGGTGTCATAACGCTCGTTATTGTTATCATTGTCTGGTGAGTTACCCTGTGGGTTGTTGATGCGCTTATATCGTTCAAGGATAGAAGCCTGCTTTGCATCCCAATCAGAACCACGGAAGTAGTGGTAGTCATCATTGGCAGGGTCAGCCCATATCGAGTCGAAGACTGCCTGATTGGTATTAGCACGAGCAGCTGTAAGGAAGTTCTGATAAGAAGCAAACTGCTGTTCTTCCTCATCATTCAATCCATTAAAGCCGACATCTTGTTTCGCACGACTACCCTTTGAGGTTGCGAAGGCGTAAGTAATCGTACTTTGTGTTGGTATTTTACCCCATTGTGTTGTTGTCCATGAGTGGCTACCATCTACAGGCATACCACTCTCATAGAACTTCTTACCATCTTTCAGTACGTCTTCAGACACCTCTCCAAGGTTGATGTAGAAGTCACCACCATACTGGTTCGCATTTGGTAGTCGGTTGGAGTAGATGAATGGGTCGAGCATCCAGAACTCTATATATTCGATGTTAGCAGTCTGGAAGTCGTTAGTATCCAACTTACGCATCATACCTCCCCATGTTCCAGTAGGATTCGTGAGGTGTCCGTTAACGTCAATATTCGGATTGAAGTTATAAGGTCCACGCTCAGAAGGATAGTAAGCGAGGTTGAGAATATTCAATGTTGAGATAGAACCGCTGTAGTTTCTATCACGATTTGGGAACAATTCGGTAACTGGAATCTCACGTACATAGTGGTTAGAGAGTTGTTCGAGGTCACTCTTGATGTGTCCTGGAGTCAGCGAACTACTACGACGAGTGAAGAGTGGATCGATAGTGTACCATGCCAACAGACTTCGGTTGAAGCCACTGCGAAGGGTTGTCTTATCTGAATATTCAGGGAAGTCTGATGGTACACTGGAGATAATCCAAGAGGTTGGCTGACTTACGTCGATGGTTGTCTTTGATCCCTCAAAGTCATCGAGATAAGAAGCATTGTCCTGTGTTCCCTTGCTCTGACCAGCCAATAACTGTGCAAACTCAGCTGAGAAGGTGATGTAAGAAGGCTGGGTTACGTGCAGGAATGGAATCCTGTTGAGCATATTTGTAAGCCACTGACTCTCTTTCTTCCAGTTGATGTTCAATCCCCAAATGGTGTTGTTGAGCGGTTCAGAACCCATATTCACCTTAGTTGTCAATGGTTGTTCAGAGAGGTGCATGAAGGTACCACCAATCTGGAAGTCCTTCGAGAAGTCGTACTCCCAGTTTACACCAATCATCGTCTTACGCTCCTGTTGATAAGCACTCTGGCTTTC
>FLSB01003323.1_pt1 | contig 17017 bp, 17 predicted proteins | sample 1550551 | NCBI WGS metagenome assembly FLSB01 (sample SAMEA4031774, study PRJEB14383) | metagenome | biome: human; feature: oral; material: saliva | place: Philippines | collected 2014 | reverse complement strand
TAGTACGTAAGATACCGCTAGAAGCTTGAACTGTAGTAGCATCCCAGTCTGGTAATTGGGTAGCGTGAGTGTTAACGAAGTTAACTACGTCTGCGTCGATGTCAGTTTGGATTTCTGACGCCATTAAACGCATCATTTCGTCATCAGCTAATAAACCGTGTTGAGATTTAAGATCTTGGTACATCTCTAAGCTGTACTCGCCGTGTAACGCACGAACGATAGCTTCTACTGGTTTTTTCACGATACGGAAACCAACGTAGTTGATATCTGGGCGTTGTTCGTCAGCTAAGTTAGCTAATGAGAAGTTACGGATAATTTTTGGATATGAAGCAACGTTTGTATAAACCGCTTCGATTTGGTAAGCGCCTAAAGCATCACCAACTTTTTTACGACCACCTTTCATAGTAACAACAACGTAGTTACCTTCTTTGTGAACGATAGTTTCGCCAGCTAATACATCATCTTTAGCTTCAGCCGCTTCGCGGTTTAATTTGTAAAGGATAACTTGTACGCGTTCATCTTTTGGTTTTGCGCGATATTCGTTAACCATTGCATAGATGTATGCAGTTGGAGTAGCCATTGGTTGAACACCAAGTAATTCGTTAGCGATTAAACGTGGATAAACGTAACGGATTAAAGGTAATAAAATTGGAGTGAATGTAGCGATATCTTGTGAAACGGTAGATTCGTTTAATTCTTGATCTTGCGCGTTAGTCGCATTTTCAAGTAATTTACCAAGTACCATCTTTTCAGATTCGTTTAATGCTGGATAACGTTCTGATTCAAGTAATGCACCTACATCTTGACTGAATGTATTCATTCGGAAATTTCCTCTTTTTGTTTACGTAATAAAAATTCGTTTATTATTTATTTTTGAGTTGTATTATTTATTATTCTTTAATACAACCCAATTTTAATTATTTATTGCTTACAGCAACTCATTATAGCATGTGACTAGGAACTGAAGTTTTGTGTTTCGGTAAACCTGTAACTTCGTTAAGCTCAACCGTCGATTCGTTCATATCACCCGCTTCATCTTCACGTAAACCACTTACGTAGTTCTCAGGGATAAAAGTAAAACCAGCTTGATGTTTAGGGGTTACGATAGTAACATGGAAGTTTTTACCTCTAAACAAACGAGTTTCACCTGAATCTTCACCCACACCTACTACTACAGCATCGCCAATCTCATCACCGCGGTGAACTAAACTTGGTAATTTCTTAAATTCAGCTTCACTGACTTGGATTAAAGTATTAGCTTTTGAATATGGGTTTACATCAGCGTTATCAGTTGAGATGCGATATTTCTTAGAGAAATCTTTCAACAATTCGCCTGCTTTCGCGAAGCGAAGATCTGCGTAACCTGTATAAACTTGGAACGCGATAGGGTAAAGTTCACCGTTATATTCAACGATTAAGCGGTCATATTTTCCTGATTTACCTTCTTCGTAGCTTACGAATTTGATACCGCTGTAGCTACCCATCTTAATTACACCCGCTTCTAATTTAGCAGTGGTAATAAGACCTGTGGTAACTTCGATACAATTATCATAAACACTTACATCGCGACCAACTTTAGTACCTAATACTTTAAAAGTGTTTTTGACGATATCTTTAAGAGTTTTCTCATCTACTGAGTTTAGATCAGCGAATAGTGTAGATTCGAACATTTCAGGTTCATCGGTAAAGCGAACGATGATAGCGCGAGACATACCAGGTTTTCTCAACTCAATATTAACAGTATAGTTATCATCAACTATACCATCAACCATCATGTTGTTATCTAAGATATCACCCTCTTGAAGTTTTTCGATCTTCATGCGATCACGACCTGAAACTTCAAAAACATCCGGTGTACCGGTAGGTTTGAATTTGATGTTAAGATAACCAGCGATTAGTTTGGCTGCATCATTGAATACCTTAACCGATTCGTTTAGCGTAGATTCGCTCATACCTTCTAATTCATCCGCGTTGCGGAAAACTAGCTCAGCAAAACCTTCAGGTGTAACCACTTCCATGATAAACGGATTGCCGTCTGATAAGTTACTAGGTTTCTTACCGATTTCTGTAACGATAATATCCCCGAAACGTTTACCGAAAGTGTGACCTGGTTTTGTTTTTCTTAATTCGCTATAAACCTTTGAGGTTACATCGATTACAAGATAATCACCAATTGTATTAAAGACTGATGCGTTAATTATCGATCTTACCGCTAAAATTTGATCTACAACATCCTTAGCGAGATTAGAAGACACGCGCTGAGAACCCTTACCTTTTAAGTGAAGTTTGTAAATCTTCTCACCATAACGCGCTACCATATCAAACTCGTTTTGGTTAACCGGTGTAACAGAAGTGATTTCGAAGTCACCGTAAGCATTACCACGTTTAAACCAACCGTAACGGATACTAGCAGCAGTATAATCATCAATTTCTACTTGACCATTTCTTCCTCTGCCAATTTTACTATTGCGACCTACTTCTAAACGGGTAGTTTTAGTGAACGCTTCGAAAAATTCTTTATTGTTGAGTGATTCGTTCAACGAAGTTGATTCGTTAATCGCTGGATTTTTGCTTACATGTATAGCGAACTGTTCTTTGTATGATGTCATTATGATGTAGTATCGTTCTACAGATTTAGTATCTGCCACACCAGCATCATATACTAGAAAATCACCAATCTTATCGCCAACTCTAATTTTAGCAATTTTGTTAAAGTTTTCTTCACTCAACTCAATCTCAGGTTGATAGTTCTTAATTACAATATCGTAATCAGCTTTGACTCCAGCTTGTTTGAGAATTAAATCGATTACCTGTTTATTTTTAGCTTTAGCTACACGCGGTGGATAGAAACAATCGATTTTACAATTAATCTCAACACCCTCATATGCAATAACCATCTCAGCTTGCTCATGTTTGCTCATTGGTGTAGCGCTTTTAATTTCTAAATCACCATAAACACCTGGACGTGGTAAGCGTTTATTGTAATTTAAACAATCGTATAAGTTAACATTAACTTGCGCGCTACCAATCGAAGGTCCGAAGTATGATCTTCCACCTATATGAGTCTTAAAACCGGTCGCTTTTTCGAAGGCTTTAAGGAATTTTTTCTCATCAGCGCTTTCGTTCAACGAAACCACTGAACCAAATACATCTTCTAATTTTACAAACATTAGATCCTCCTTATGATCTTAGATCATATAAGAAGGAACTTTTAAGAAGCGATTACCTTTCGGTGCGGAATTTACTTCTTCAGATTCGTTGATTGCTTTTCCAGCATCAGCAGGAGATACTGGCGCTTTCTCAGCTTGTACACCTGTTTGAGCAGGAGCTGGAGTGTCTTTAACTTCACCCGCCATACCAGGATTGTCGTTAGTTTGAACGTCCGCATCTAACACAGAACCTACGAAATCATCACGGCCATTATTAGCTAGCAAATCGATAATACGCGGAGATTCTGTTTCACCTGAAGCATAGTAACCAGATGGGTCGTTGTCTACAACAGTTGAGCTAACGTCTTGGTGGCGATAAGCACCAACGTCTTGGTAACCACGTAATACATCGCGTAACGTGTATTCTCTTTCTTCTTCCGCATAACGATCGTATTCATCATCTTCTGGGCGGAAGCCACGAGCACCATCGTTACCGTATGGAGCATCAGTGTGACCCACACCAAGTTCAAATTGACGAATTGTATCGCGTAAAATTTCGATTTCTTCGTTAAGATCTTGGATTTCTACATTTTTAGAACGAAGAATTCCTACAAGATTCTCCATTAGTGCTTTATCAGCCATTTCATTATCCTCTAAGTTTTCAGTTGTATGAATTGCTTCGTCTTCCTCACTTTCAAAAACTCCACTCATCGTGGCGGATTGATCGCTTGGATTAGTTACAATGTCAAAAGTGATTAAGTTGAATTCTTTTACTACTCTATCCGCCCCGACATTTCCGCTTGCGCGAGAGCTTACCGAGATTTTAACTCCGTGGCGAATCATAGATTTAATAGTTTCTGCTTGCGGGGTATCAAAGATTACCGCTTCGCCCATTACGTAGTCACCTTCGATCCACAATTTAGTGATCTTAGCGACAGCGTTTTTAGGATCTACAGTTAAACGACCTTTTGGATGCTCCCACTCCATCAAAGTGTTGATGGTACCATTCTCAATTTGGGTTTGATATTTCGCGACTTCGCGCTCCCAAAGAGCTCTTGGATAGATACGTTTGTTGTTATTTATCTGTTCGATTGTAGCGAATTTACCGCGAATATAGAAGAACTTTTCTTCATCTTGCATTCCTTCAACAAGTTGGAATTCATGCAATTCGCTTTCGCATAATGCGGAAAGATTATTTTGATCTTCGTTAATGATTTCCGGATTCATTAGTTGACCTTGTGTTGCTATATTTTATGGTTGTTATTTATATTTAATTCTTACGATTTTTGCGATTTCTGCGATCGTCTTCAACTAAAGTAAGTTCATCGCCTTTAATCGCTTGTTTAAACTCTTCAATATTTAATTGATAGATGTTTTTGGGAAGCCCGGATTTTAAGTAAACGCGATAACAGGATCTTGGGAAATTCTTCTCTCTTAAACGATTAAAGAATTTGTTACGTTTAATATTAGAATCTAACAATAAAGTTTCTTGATCTTTTAAGAACTTGTTCAACAACTTGAGCAACTTCTTCTTCCCAATCTTATCCAACCAGTTAATATTGAAGCAAAGATATCGAGATTTCGAACTTCTTAGAACTAACGCCGTTGGCGTCTTATCCCAACGTTTCGCGGTTTGTGCTTGATATCCGTCAATCTTACAAATCATCCCGGTAGCCATTTTTGTGACTTTCTTCAATTTTTCGTCTCCCGGCGAATATTATGAGTCAATGCGTCAAAAAGATCGTTAGCATCTAATTTGAAAATTCTTGGCTTCGCCAAAGCTTTGCGATGATAAAGTCGATAAGCTTTCTTAGTAAATCTAAATCTTCTGATAGCTCGGATTATCGGGATCATCTCTAATCTGGATTTATTTTGAATATCTTTACTTATAAGAAAGTTCATCAATTTCGTTTTTTCGTATCGACTCAACCAGTTTACGTTTATGCCAAACACGTGATGTTTATTCGAACGGATAACAATCACAACCGGGTTAAAATCGTAGGTCTTCGGAGTAAGCGCGATGTACTCCGTAAAGATGAAATTTCCTGGAAGAAACGCAGTAGTAGCGGTAACCGCTTTCTTTGTGCGCTTCCAAGTTCTTACTAATTCCTTACCCGCGGAGGCGCTTGGAACGAACGCTTTGATAATAGTATCCGCTAGAGACATTAACCAAAGCTCCCAAACACATCATCGATTTTAGTCTTGGAAGTCTTCTCTTTTAGAGGATTTTCCGACACTACTAGTTGTTCCTCTTGTACAAAATCTTTAATATCCTCAGCGTGCGAGTTTTGTTGACCAAAAAATTGATCAATACCTTCCAAAGTTTTGATTGTAGGGGCTTCAATCCTAGAATCATTTTGGTGAACTAAATCTACCGCAGAGCGGTCAAACGAGTAAGATTTTAAACTTAATTGATAGCAAGATGGAGTATTAGAATAAACAAACTTGTTATTAACTCCAGGAACATGCAATTGACAATCCGTAATTTCCATCAATTTTCCGTTAGGGAAGACCAACAAATTCGAAATGATCTCTTTCGGGTGAATGTTACCGTTTTGATCTTTTAGTGGTTCCAAAGATTTCAAACTGACGAAAACTTGCAAGGTATCGTCATTGATCATACCAAAATTGTTAAACGCGAATTGTAATCCGTTTGGATATTCTTCGTTGTCCGAGATTAATACAAAGAATTCCAAAGCATCACGATAAAGATCGGTTTTGAGAGTTTTAAAATCACCAAAAACGCGATTCGCTAGTAGACTAGCTTCAGCGATTTCGTGAGCACTCGACTCCCAAGAATCCATCAGTTTCTCAGTTACTAGGAATCGCACTGGAGTACCATATAGACGAATCAACTCGTCGATTAATCCAGTATTTAGACTATAGTCTGGTTTTTGGTGAAAATTAAAATTCATTTAGATCTACTCGATTAGCCCAATTAACTTACTTTGATGTTACGAATGATCGGTTTGCGTTTATGGCAAGGATTAACAATAATAACTGATCTATTATAAACCCAATAGCTTAAGTCGCCAGTTTCAGAATCAATCGCTTTTTGGACTTCGTCCGCATATTCGAAAATGCTGAGACCGGCACGAGACATAGCCGCGTCCCCAGTAGGGAATACGTAAATTCGATCTAAGCGATCGTCACACATATAATGCAAGCGACCCATTTGAGCTTTTAAACGCATCATTGGGTAAGCGATATCATAAGGACCAACTACACTAAAGTGTACATTTCCTAATTGATAATCTTTCTCAATCTCTGCGATTACACGCATTACTTGATCTTGGATGAATTCGTAAACGTCTTCTTGCGTAGTGTTTACCACATTTGGAATAGTGGCATTTGTTGGTACCCCAGAGACTTCCGGTGATTGAAGAACTTTAACAAGCTCATCGCGTTGTTGAGAGTTCTTTTGGAATAATACCCAACCGTGTAATGTTGCACTAAACGCCTCCGGCGTATACATGCGAACTAGATCTTCCACCGCGTTTGAAGTGAATCGCATATTCTTACGAGTATTACTCACATCATACATGTCTACCGGGCTTGATAAAAATTCAATTTTACCAGTAGGATTGTAAGTATCAAAATATGGTTCAACCCATTGGCTAGTAGGGCCTTTAGTCTTCACTACAGGCATAACTTCCGCAACGGCGGATTTTGGCAAAGTTTTGATGGCGCTAGCAATCAGGTTATCTGTTGTTTCGCCATCTAATTGACTTAATACGGCGTTTGCACCGTTTTGGTAAGTTTCCATTTTATTTCCTTTATACTAAAAATTCGGTTACTTCGCTGGAGCGCTAAACTGATGAATCTGCCCAGATTCTTTCCATTCTTTCCAACCACCGTAGAACTGGCGAGCCCCTTGATCATAGATCTCTACGTCGTTTGCTACGAAAGCTACGGTAAACTCGACGATTTGATTTTCCGTAGCATTTGAAAAACTCAGTTGACTGACGTTTTCAATACTACATCGTTTCAAAGACATCAAAGGTTTCGATCTCCAGGAATCTCTTTCTAATCCAGTAGTATCGTTGTGATATCGGTCACCGTAATCACTATCTTTCGAAATAAACACGTTGAATGTGTAGTCATCGAAGTAGCGATAAGCTTGTTCGCGGAATTGAGCCGTGAACATTTTATAGAATTCCAACTGATTAGAATCCATGAACGTCATAGAAAATTTGTACTGATCCGGTAACCCGTAGTTATGGGCCCATCTATTACCAACCCAGGAGGAAAGTTGTTGAGCTCCAATTTGTGGTAATTGGAGATCTTTAAGGTGTAAGCTTAAGCGCTCGTTATCTTTTGGTGACCAAGCTAGAATATTACCAGTTCCTTTCGCTTCATTATCATAATACAAGGTATCAGCGGGAGCGTTTGGGTTGTTGAGCATTTTATAGTTCCAAGCAAAATAAACTTCGAAACTATTAGCTCTGTCCCAGGGAGTTTGGTAGACAACGCTCAAGCTATCAGTAAATTTCATTCAGTAATAATCTCCTTAATATTATACAAATATTTATAATAAACGTTATCTAAACACTCGAACCTTAGGATCTAACGTTTTATCCGTTAATGGGAGGAATTCACTGTAAGTGAAAGTAACCGGATATGTCACTAGTTCGTTTTGCTTATCATCTCCATAATCTACCGCGCCGATATCGCTGACGAAAGCATTTTGCATGACGTAACCCATAACTTTGTTACCGGTTTGATCTAATTGATAAACGCGAATATCAGTTTGATAGTTTGGTAAACTTGGATTATATTCTGGTCTTAACAATGCGGTTTGGATATCATCGAAAACATTTCCAAGATTGAAAGGCGCGCGATCTTCGCGTTCAAACAAATCCGTTTGTAATGTTAATAATCGAGCTTGCGGGTTACCCATATCTCGGTAAACATTCAATGCAGTATGCTGTAAGCGACTATCATCAATTTCACGGAACCATCTATCTAAATTTTTACGAAGTAAAAGCGCACTATCATCTTCGAAGGTTAAAGTCCAGGTATCGTTAAAGTTTGTTTCACCACGAAGATTGTATTTTCGACCAAATCTCCACATACTTGCAGTATACATGCTACGTTGTGGAAAACTGGTCGCTTTACAAAGAATATTCCATTTCCAAGGATGCTCACCGCCGTGTAAAGGGATGGTAAACTCTAATAAGAATTTGTTAGTACGAACACCAGCGCCTCGGTTTAGTTGCTCGCGCAAATCTCTCCAGGTAGTGTGGATAGCTTCTGGGTTAACCATCGTTTCTTCATCGCCGTTGGCCTCCGGAGAAATAATAGGATGCTTATCGTATACGGATCTTCCCGTATACGGGGTCATTCCAAGTTGTTCGCGAGGTCCACGATACGTTGGATAATCGTACAAGACGGCAGGTCCTGGGGGAACTTTGCCAGTCTTAGGATCTACTTTTGGGTCAACCCAAAATTCTCCAAGAGCTCCGGTTCCTTTGTATAAACTGGAAGCTTTACTGAAAGCATCTACTCCGTTGACTTTAGTTAGTTTGTTTGAGTAAAAATTACGATCAACTTTTACTCTTTGGAACTCGTGACCTTCCGGAGTTTGCCAACCTTCTGGATGTTGTTTAGTAACGTTAAGATGATTCTCGTACGTTTCATTATGCAAATCGATTGGAGAACCTGTCGATTTTTCGCCAGTAGCGAGATTTGTCTTTCTTTCCATTAGTTTAAGATAGTGTTATGTTGAGTATATTAATATTGATTTATTTTTAATGGAAGAAAAAGTTTTGAAATGAAATGTTTGAGTTTTGTTGAACGAAACTCGAAAGTTAGGAAAAAAAAAATCTCTCAAACTTTTCACTTTAGTGACGATTGAGAGATTTTTTTATGATGTTTTGTTTATATTACAACACTAATAACTTTCGAATACTTGATAAGCCGCTTGATATTTTGGATACAAACTATGAACTGCTTTTGGAGTATTTTGTTTAAAGAAAGCGTAATCTGCTAAATTTTGTATGACTTTAGTAGCTGAGATATCCGCATCTGAGCGTTCAATTTCTTGAACATCAATTCCTGGAGCTTTCAATAATTGTCGCTCGTATTCTTCTTTACGATCGCTTCCAGCATACAGGTGATTGATGTTGATTTCCGCTTTCTTCAACGCGGTGAAGATGTTACCGGAAACTAATTCGATAATTTTGATATTTGGAAATGCTTTCTTCAATGCTTCCAAGCGCAAATCTTTGGTATCTTTGGTATCTGCAGAAGTCACTAAACCGATTACAATTTCATCACATTCTTTGCGCGCTTTGTCGATCATTTTGACGTGACCGTTGGTCAAGATTCTAAATTTACCAAAGACTAAACCGCCGTTATTACCTTTTAAAGATTTCAAATAGAACATCTTCGCGTTAGTTTGGATATCATCCATTACAGTAGCTTGATTTTTCTTACTGTGAACACCTTCAAAATTGAGCTGTTTGATACGTTTAGCAATCTCGTTCAACCCTTCTTTGATGTCTTGAGTTTTCGTATCGTTGGCAATTTGACGAGCAACTTCCAATACATCGTCCCAATACGCTTGTTCTGCTTTTGGATCATCTTCCATCCAGCGTAGTTTCTTCGCGGAACGCGCATCTCTATCAAGTTGGTAAGTTTGTTGAGCTTTGTACATTTGGTTGCCTTGATGAAGTACAATCCCTTCTTCTTTACCGCCAAATTCACTTTCTACATTAACAAAAGCTTCAACCAAAGTATTGAAGTAGGTTAAAGGATCTGTTTCTAACGACTTTAAAGTCATTCTACGAGATTTGAGTTCTCCCGCTAATACTTTGTTTTTAATCCCATTCAGCATAGTATCCGCGGGGAATAGCACCCCTTCGAATAGAACAGGTGGGGTTATCAATTTTAACGCGTCAGCGTACATTTTGACATTTGCCGTTTCAAAGGTTTCTGAGTTTGTTTTAAGCTTACCAAATCTCAATTCCGGTTTAGCTTTACCATATCCAAGAACAATGATAGTTCCGGTTTTGGTATATTCGGACATTACGGTATTTTTGGTCACCAAAAACTCGCAGAAGATTTCGGTATTGTTTGGGATTTTGTTGTAGTCGCTTGCTTTGAGTTTTTCTAAATGATCAAAAACTTTATCAAATTGAGAGTTGCCAATACTGACTTGATCCGCTAAAGCGGTATCTTTGATATACCCGAATTCTCCGCGATAGAAGATTTGGCCTTTGTAAGCTACGATCCAGTCATCCAAAGTGCCGGAATCGTTTATCTTTACCAGCGTAAGTTTAACCCCGTCAGTTTTAGCTTCAATGCGCGTTTTGGTTTGCATAAAGCTTAAGATTTGATCTGCGGTTTTGAATTTGCTGGTAACTTGAGGAATGGAGATGTCTAACATTTAGGTTACCCGTTTTGAAATTATGATTAAGTGATTAAGTCGTTTTATTAATATTTAAAAATCTCCGCTGCTGCGGAGATCTTAAAGAGTTAAGTGTGTTGAGAAGACTAACGACCTAATGAATCATCCACTAAAGTAAAGAGATGATGATGTTCATTGTAATCATATGGAATATTATATTCTTCATACGTTTGATAAACTAACAAAATCGGGAAGTTTTTGGTATTCTTAACATCCTCTTTGAGGTAGGTAAGAACTTCGATTTCGTCGAAATCTGCGTGATCGTCGAAAACTTCTAACGCAGTTAGAAACTCGTCGAGTTCTTCGCGGCTTTCGAGATATTGATTTTTGCAATATTTAGATTCGAGTTCTAAATACTTCTCTTTGAGGATTTCCGCCTCAGTTTTGAATTCGCTTAGGTTGATGGTTTCATCTTGGTAACGGAGTTCCACTCTCCCGTAACGTTCATCGACGAAAATCAACGCATCGAATACTAGATCACCCAAATCATACGGATATTTGATAGTTTGACGATCCTGGTCGCGCAATTTGCTAAACACTACTTTCTTGAAATGCTCCGGATCTTCGCTGTTAGGGCGATATTTGGAGATTGCGGTTTCCAAATCTGCCTTGTTTCCGAAAGCTCGGGAGATGTAATTCCATTCGCCGAAAAGATCTTCCGGTTTGTAAGCTACTATTAGAGTTTTTGCCATTTTGAATTCTCCTGCTTTTGAGTATGGGTAAGTCGGTCACCGACTTTCCCGAACTTGAAATTTTATTTTAAAACATTAACCTGAGCGTAATCGATGAACAAGATCACCAAGTAAATTGCAAGTAATGCGCAAGGCGCGGATAGCAAAACTCCACCAAATTGATGAGCTGCGCTTAGCGCAACTAAACCAACAAACGGAAATACCACGAATACCATGAAAAGGAATAAGAAGTTTTTCATATTATTCTCCTTAGTTAAGTTCTTTGATTGTCGCAACAGTGTAAACCGTACCTTCATCGATTACCATGTAGAATTCATTATCGTAGGTATCGAATTTCATTTCACCTTTTTGATATAATTCTACCACCTCTTCTTCATCACACGCGTAGTATTCACCATACTCGGTAAAATAACAGCCATTAACAAGAACTACTTCAACTTCACGATCTAATTCTTTAACAAATACTGTAGCCATTTTCTAATCTCCTAAGTTTTAAATTTTACACCGTTGGTGTCTTATCTCTTATGGGATGTATTATAATAGAAACTAGAAATTGAATCAATACCCAAAACAAAGAAAATGCCTATCAGTGCAATAGGCATTCATTATTAATATTTGACATTAACGTTCATCGTTTCCAAGAACGCGCGGTACTTCGGTTTGTATTCATCTGGAAGCTTATCATAAGCTAGCTGAATATCCAAATTGCAAATTTCGTCCGTAACGTGCGTACCTTCGATGTGTTTCTTGGTAACTTTGCCAGTCTCCAGGTTCATACAGATTCTAAAATATCCCGGAAAGTTCGCCCCGAATGAAACGTCGCGAGTATTCACATATCGGATTGGCACATCTAAATCCGGGGTATCTAGCGGTTTGCGAAGCAATGTTTTAAGCCATTTAAGCATTTTAGCCTCCGCTAATTACTTGTTGACCAATATTCGAAAATTTCTGGGTCTAGCATTTTATCTTCATACCAAACCACGCCGTTGCCTTTGATATTTTGCATCCCGAAAGTAATTTTGCAAAATTCGCATTCCATCAAGTTTTGGTAGCCAACTTCTACTAATTCCTCATCTTGCTCTTCCGGGTCTGCCAACCACCAAAGTTCTGGGGTTTCGAAAATTCGAAGTTCGCTGTTACAGAAACCGTCGAGATATTCAGAATTCAGATAGATTTTAACGCTTGGGCCTTTTGTTGGTTTGAAAATAGCATAGCAAGCTTCCACCACAATGAATTTGCTTAGTCGTTTAACTCGATTAGTGCTTACGCCTTCTCCGGCTAATCGAGCTACTACCGCCCCACCAATTACCGAACCTTCACCCAACTCTGCTAATTGCGGGGCAATAGATTTGAAAGCTTCGGATTCTTGGAATGAGTTAACAATAGCTTGGATTCGAGGTTCCAGCCACTCACGGATTTTCTCCGATTTCGGAAATTTGAAATTGCCAGCGCCTTGAACTTTGTAGCTATCTGTTGAGATGAATTCTACTTGGCGCCCGTTAACGCACGGTTTACCGTAAAACATCGGTTGCTCCTTATTGCTTATAATGTTGGTTTGAAACGCTCTGCAAATTCTAGCGCAGCTAGATACGCAAGAGCTTCAATTTCAGTTTCAAAACATAATCCAAATTTTACGCGTAAGCGTTCAGTTTGGGTATTGTTGAATTTTACTTTGATTGCTTTAGTAAGATCTTCGCTAGCGCGGAAATAATCTTCACCAAATTTCGGCTCGAAAGATTTTGGAAGTTTGATATATCCAAGTGTATTCCCGGAGGAAACAGGTTCTTCTTGGACGCGATTCTTTTCCACAAACTCCAAAGTTTTGTTAGATTTTTCGATTACGAAACAATCTAGCTCTTCGGCTAAAATTCGAACTGGTAAGTGACCATCTAAGTAGTAAAATTTCATTTTATGCTCCTCCTGCTTAACAATTTACAAGTATTATAATACACTTAAACCAAGAAATCAACACCTATTTCAAAAGCTCTTGCAAATTAAATCTAGTATTGCAAGACTTTGGAACATCCTTCAAATCGATTTGATAGTTGATCAATTTGCCGGTTACCGAATGTGGAACTTTGCTGTTTGGGAATTTCCACGCGAGTGGCTCTCTTCCCTCGATAGCAATCACTTTCCAGAATCCATCCGGGATCGCAATATTGTTGAACCATTTTGGAGCATAACAACTTTCAAAATAAGTTCCGGAGATGACTAACACTTTCTGATGGTGACCTCTTAATTTTGCGTAACCTTCTAAAGTCTTCCAAAGACCTCGATTCAATTCCGCGGATTGCGGGGCGATGTTGGTCATCAAGAAAGATTCTTGGATAGTTTTAGGATAGCTAGTATTGCTCGCGGCGGACAAGTGACCGCGATCCCATCCAGATTTAGTATAATCTTGAGGTTTTGGTGAATCCAATACTCTCGGATCTGGAATGAATTGCGCATCGCGCACATATTCCAATTTGAAATCCGTTGGTTCTAAAATTTCTACTACCACTTCCGGTACCCGGAAACGCTTGTTAAAGTATGAAGTATACTGCGAATTGCACAATTTTTGAATAGTGTTAGTATGCTCAAAATTGATTGGGTAGGTTTCGCATTGGGTTGCGGTTGCGATTTGCGCAGTAGGTGCCGAGGTTTGATACTTCGGAGCGGTCAAGGCAATTGAGCTCGCTGCAATCAATGCGGTACCCGCAAATAATGCGGTCTTTTTAATTTTGCTTAAAATTTTCATTCCGTTAAGTTAGATTGGTTTAATAATGTTATGTATATTATAATACTTTTGATCAAAAATCAACTTCAAAGTTCTTCGCGTACCTCGAAAATTTTTGAAAATGAAGTTGATGGGTTTTGGCGACCGAAACTTTGAGGTTATGAAAATAAAAAAAATCCCCACCGGAGCGGAGATTGTTTAGTATTTGAAATTTTAATCTTCTACAATAACTTGTAAGTATTTTCCGTTTATCGAGTCTGTCGAATTAGCGTCTGCTGCAACAGTTATTTTGTTTTCAGTGATGGTAGTTTTACCAGCCGAAATTGGCGCTTTGAGGTCACGGTTATTGGATTCGCTTTTATTTAGGGTCAGGCTAGCCGCGGTACCCGATCTAACCGTTGCCACTAATTTAGATATGACGCGAGCGCGATCATTACCCCTTCCATGACCAACGTTAGAGTTCGGTATTACTTTATAACTTACGGTTGAAGGTATTACGTTAAAAATATATTTCGGTCCGGCATAATTCGAATGTGAGTATGATCTTTCATATCTCACTTCCGCGTTCACCACATCAGAAGCAGTAAACCCCTCGGTTAGCGGTTCTGCGGAACCAATCAACGCGAGAACTTGCCATCTACAGTTTTGACCCGCCGGTCTGCAAAGTATGATTGCACTTTCGGTTGCCTCTGTAAACTCAAGAACGCCGTCGCTGAAGTTGTAACCACCATCAGGATATTGAACTGAGTCGGCATCAACGTACACCTCAGTCTTCATTGCCCCAGCATACACCAAACCACCGTTGGATAATTCCACCGCGGTTGTTGGGAAAACTGGTGAAAATTTTGTGTACGCCATTACAGTGCTCACACCATCTAAGCGGATTCTTAGACCTTTAAGGTCCGTGCGGTTAGCGAATATATTCCAATTGTTAGCGTTGAGTGTGTAGTGGCTGACATATTTTCTGTTATTATTGAAGTTTAGGTTTAGATCCTTTATCATAGCTAAAACTGTATTACTATCCAACTCTGTTGCAGTAATACGAGGACAATCCACACTAGGAACATAAGTAGTATCGATTTTAGTATTCGCTTTTAAAATAATAGTATCGGTATTATTCTTGGTATTTTGGTCTAACGTGCTGTTAGGATTTACCGTAGCAGAGAATTGATAAGTTCCCACGTCGTTCGCTTTTACGCTAAAGCGTAGAATGAAAGTACCACCTTTTGCCAAACCTTTCAAATTGTAGTTTAGGTGATCTAAAGTTTCAACAGAATCTACACCTTGTTTAGAAGTACGAACATCCAAGATTTCGTAGTTACCTAAAAGAGGTTTTTGAACCGTAAGATTCGTTAATTCGTTTTTAGATTCGCCAGTATTGGTTACAGTAACCGTAACATTGTAAGTTTCGCCAGTAAACGCAGAGGTTTTATCGGCAGCGATACCTACGCCGATTTCCTGGAAGATCGAATCTAACGCGGTTAATTGGATGCACTCCCCATCTTGCTTAGCGAGCAAAGTAGTGCCTTTCTTCCAAGGTTTTGAAGGTAATGCGCTAATCGCAGCACAATCAAAACCACTTTGAACTTCCCATTGTTTAGTTTGTGGATTAAATGTAATCCCTTTACCTAGGTTGTCCGGAGTGATGACTTTAATTGAGTTAATATTCATTAATTATTATCCTTTGGTTTTGAGATACCCCAAATCTTCGCGTTCCGCGATAACTGGGGTATCTTTTTGAGATATTATGGCGTTACAGTATGTTCGATTGGTTTGAAATTCACCGTAAATTTGCCGGTAAACGCTTCAATTACAATTGGAGAGAATTCAACTTTATGCTTGAATGCGCCACCAGTTAATCTGTCGGTAAAGTTTTGATTGTTAGTAAACGCTGGACTTCTTAGATCGAGGCGATCAGTTTCTTCAACTTTAGCGTTAGCCCCGTCGGTATCTGATACAGTTACTATCGCATGGGAAGCTGGTCGCGTCATCGCAATTCTTTCCTGGATAAGTTTTTTGTAGTATTCTAAGTTTGCATCTACACCGCTTATTACGATATCAGATTCATCGAGATTAGCCGTATAATTTGTGATATCACGATAACCTACTGTTACATTTGCTTCAACGTAAGGTAAGTCAATCCAAGGATATTCCACGTTTCCGCCTTTCACGGTGTCGCCGTTATCATCAGTGAATCCACGCACGCCTTCAATTGTAAAGTTAGAACCTCTACGAGCTTCGTTAACCTCTTTAGCAGTTCTCCCGGTTACTGGTACGCTTCTGTATGTCTCTTCGCCGTTTTTAGTAGTGTATTTTACATCTACCGCTTTATTATTCTCATTTGACGCGTCTTGGTAGAGATCTAGAGTGAATAAGTTGTTACTTTGATCATTTAACGCAGCCCAATGAACATTAGAAAGATCGGACGCTTGGATGTTACGCTCGTCACGAACAGTAACCCCATTATCAAAATTTACGAAATTAGCTGTAATTTTATAACCCAAGTTTTCAACTACTACCGTAGACGGTACGAATTGAATTTTGATGTTTGCCTTGCTTGGATCTGAAATCCCGTTATTTTCATACGTAATACGGTTAGGTGAGGTATAAAGATCAAAGGAGCTGGTGATATCTGTCTCTACTGGTTGTTTACCGGGTTCTTGGGTAATCAATTTGATGGTTAGTTTGCCGCTTCGATAAACCGCATCCCAATGATCCTGGTCACCAGAATAGACATCAAGATAACCATCCGCGTTGGCAAAACTCCAGGTTCTTTCTTCTGCGCGATCTTGCATTACCGGATAAGCCACTTCCAGCGTAGTGCTGCGAATCATCGGTTTACCTTCCAAAGAATCCGCAAAGCGTTTGTTAGTAACCAATTTGATTTTCTTATCTTTGATGAAATCGTTATATTCTTTGGTAGTTCTGAATCGAGAAAGATCTTGTTCATACTCATAATCACCAGCAACCGCAGTACTGTCGATGTTTGACGTAACGTCAAAAATTCGAATGTATGGAGCACCGCTACCTGTTACAATTTCAGCATTGA
>FLSB01004419.1_pt1 | contig 17028 bp, 32 predicted proteins | sample 1550551 | NCBI WGS metagenome assembly FLSB01 (sample SAMEA4031774, study PRJEB14383) | metagenome | biome: human; feature: oral; material: saliva | place: Philippines | collected 2014 | reverse complement strand
AGGTGAGCAGTACGGTCTCGGACATTTTTCTATAGTTTTTATTTAATAGTAGGGGGGGACTTAATTATTTTTTTCAAGTATCCCCTATCGTATTCTCCATGGTCTGCTCTATTATGATGCATCTTACATAATGTTATTAAATTATTATGTGATGTTCTCTTATCCCATGCACTATGTAATGGTTCTATATGATGTACATCTAATCGTTGCCCTACTGTTATATAGTTATCTTCATATAAGCACAGCCTACATAAATGTTTATCACGATCTAGTATTTCTTTCCTGCAGTCTTGCCACTCACTACTACTTCTAAACTTGCGTTCTTTTATTCTACTAGCAGATGCATTGTTATGTTCTTGTTTGTAGTTTCTCTTTGGTTTCTGTGGACATTCCCCTTCATGTATTCTTCCACAGTAGCTACACGCTTTTAACATATGCACCTCTTACTTTAATACAGGATTAGTATTACGCTTTAGCTTTCCGTTTACTCGTCTACATATACCACAGTTATTCTTATTAGCTTTATTTGTTGTTATGTAGTCCATACACCAGCCTTTATATGTTATTTCTCTTGCGGTACAGATACCATATTTATTATTTAAGCATCTATCCCTATCACATTCGACCTTTGTCATAATCTCCCCTTTATGATAGATTTATGCAAAAAATGAGATATATCGCCGTGGATATACCTCATATCTTGATAGTTTTATTCATTTGTCACGTATTAATCACTCATAACTAAACATACTACTATATGACATTGGAAAGGACTGGATTGTAATTTTCGAAAAGAAAAGAAATATAATCTGCAGTATGTTCAGTTATCAATGGTTATACACTCAATACCAACAACTAACATGGAATGATGAATTATAATCGTGTTAGGTTTTTAATAACAACGTATGATCTATTTTTATTTGGAGGTTAGTTCGTTAGTTGTCAGTATTCAAAGTATAACTAATTAGGGCGAGTTCATATCTTTAAAGGTTAGTAATGTATAAGCTATATATTGTGAGGATATTCGACCCACCCTTTATTAGCTAGCAGTAAATTTACATATAAAATTGTTTGTCATAACACTATACTTCAGATGTGAAATTAGAAATAAAGTATATAGTGTTTACTCCTTATCTTTTATGGTGGCCTGTTACTTTGCTACGTCGGTACCTTACGTTGCATTTCACCCATATACAACAATAACACGCTTAATGGCGTGTTATCATTGCGTGTTCGTTTCTATAAGGAGTGTGAGTGGAAATCGGTACTTACAACTTCCACACATATATAGTATCACACATTGCACTTCCTATGATGTCCTATGTGTTCCTACTTAGTCCGCAATTAACGCACCTAACTGTTCTAGTGCTTCACGTTTATATAATTGTGCTTGTGATTTACTAAATCCTACGAATGATACCACCCCTTTGAATGACATTCCATTAACGTATTCTTGCATTAGTATTACTTTGCCTGTTACACAATCAAGGCTATCTATTAGTTCCCTAGCGTTTTCTCTTAATGCGATAAGATTGTTAGTCTTTTCTACACATCGTGCTTCGCTATCTACCATTTTAGCTATGCTGCTTTCTAACCCCTCTGGTGTACCACCACCGCTTACCCTATCTTTGGAGTAATCAATAGCACCCAATGATGTAATATCACTCCTTAGCCTTTGCAGTTCACGTTTGGCTGATTGTATTTCTAGTGTGCTTGATTTAATTACTTTTAGATAGTTGGATGCTATGGATATTAGTCTTTCATCTAACACCTTCCCCAAATGGCATCACTCACCTTTCACCCAATCATAACCATTCCATACTACTTTCATTGTATCTTCTAATTCAAAGTCATAGCCATTATCTACGGCTTTACCTATATAGAATACTGTTTCGCCACTTCCAACGGCTAATTCAACTAAGAATTTAAACGCTTCATAATATGATTGTGGGTCTATATAGAAATCAGAGTGTTCTACATATCCGCTATAGCATACTTCATCGTTCATATAATCACCGCTTTCCTGTAGAACCAAAACCGCCTGTGCGTTTATCTGTTGTTCTATCACTTGCCGTGATGCGGTAAGGCATAATAACTAACTGTGCAATCCGTTCGCTGGCATCATATTCAAATGGTACATTACCGATATTTCTAATAGGTATCATGATATGACCCTCATTATCTTCATTATCATAGTAGTCCGCATCAATGATGCCTGTACCATTTGCCAGCATCACATCGTGTTTGATACCCACACTAGATCTAAGATGTAATTGAATGTACTCGTCATAATTGATACGGCACTTAATTCCTGTTTCAATGAGTTTTGTTTCACCTACACCAACTACACCACTTTTATATGGCTTTACATCATACCCAGCAGAGTATTCTGTTTTTCGTCTAGGTAACCATGCATCTTCATAGCCTGTTACTGTTTCAAAGTTATTTTCATTCATTTATTCTAACCCCACTTTTATCAATCGTTTCTGTACTGTGGCTCTTGATACACCCATCTTTGCCCCAATCTTACACAACGACAAACCATTTTGTCTTAATCTAATAATTTCTGCTACATCAACATCCTTATATGCATTTTGTTTTGATAATGCACCAGCTTTTAATTGATACACACCAGCTTTTATCAAAATAGGCTTAATGTCATATGTTGACATACCTGTACGTAGTTTAATTTTAGCCATTGATAAGCCACTTTGATACATACTGACTATTTCTTCATCAGTTACATCTTCAACTGTTTCTTTTACACCTTTCAACCCCACCATCCGTAGCATTGTATCTATTTTTTTGCCGTTATAAATACAAGCACCTAGTGCCAGCCAATTAAGGCAATTATTAGGCAAGCACACCCCATAGTTTCTCATTTTTCTTCACTCCATTCACTTTCACGATATATCTTGAACCAATCATCAGCACTCATAGTTACCAACCATGGCTGATTGTTTTTCTTCCATGCAACTATTGGTAAGTTGCCACTCTTCTTTGCATCATGCATAGCCTGTTCATAGGCCTTGCGTACATTTAGATTTTCAACGAATTTGACTTCTTGATGTATGTTAGGTAGTCCGATGCAGTCGCTGGCATCACCTGTATTTCCGCAATATTGGACTGTTCGCCTCACCTTATCAAACCCATTGGCTCGACAAACATCTCGCCACATTCTTTCACCACGTTTTCCTTTATCTTTACTGTTTATTGGCAATGATCATACCCCCATATATGCATCCTCTGTTTCACTCACCTCTAATCAATCACAGTACATCTATACTTAGGTCTACCAATTTTCTGCCTAATTATGCTGAAATTACTTTCAACATACGATGTAACATCATTCTTTACATATTCACTCTTTAGTGTTTCTTCCCTTTTGCGTTTGTACATTCGATATAACGGACATTTAACATGACAAGCTACCTCTCTGTATTCGCATCCCTTACATGGTGCTTTCATTTGATATCACCACTCCCCTATTTGTTAGAACGGAACATTTTCATCTTGCGGTTGTTCAAAACTATCAAAGTTACTAGATGTAGTTTCATCATTTGTTAGTGATGTACCTATAAAGTTTGCTACCACTTCTGTTACATATCGCTTTTGACCATCCGTTGTTTCATAAGAACGTGTTTGAAGTCTTCCCTCAACAAACACTCTATTGCCTTTACGCAAATTACCAATGCTTTCCCCTATCTTTCCCCATGCTACACAATTAATAAATGCAGTTTGTTCTTTTGTTTCGTTGTTACTATCAATGTATGTATTGCTTGCTGCTACATTGAATGTGGCTACTGCTTTTCCACTTTGGGTATATCTAACTTCTGGATCACGTGTTAAGTTACCCATAATTTGCACTGTGTTCATATATCTATCTCCTATTTTCTAATTTAAGCTATGAATTTTAATCTCTGCGGTGGGTTTGGTTATCTTTGCTTATGATTTATCATTAAGATATAAAACTCACCGCACAGACGATTTATTTTAATTTTTACAAGGTGTTATGTTTTTACGCTTTACTTCCACATGGTCTACATACACATCGTAGTCTTTGTGTATATGGCAATCTACTGTTCCTTCACTTGCCATTATCTCCATGAGGTTTTCTACTTTAACCTTTGCTTGTGCTTCGCTGGATGCGTTGACTACAAAGCTAACATCAAATGATAGATTAACTGCTACTTCATAGTCTTTAGTTGATTTTTCCATAAGTACCCCTTGCTATATCACCGATGGACTTAAAATCATCTTTTGCTACCTCTACAAGGTTACCTGTGCTAGTCATTTCAATTTGCTTATGTCCAGCACCAATTAATGCACGTTCACGTTCTGCCTTTTCTCTTGCTTTCAATAACAAGTGGTTATCCTTGATTGAATTAGATAGGCGGTTACGTTCACGCTCTCTGTTTTCTTGCATTTCATAATTCTTGATGAATTGCGAACGTGTAGACATTTCATTGAAGCTATCACCATTGATAGGGTTAAATGATTGCCATATTAACTCTGCACATTGTTTAGTTAGTCCATCAAGCTGGCTTAGCCCTTTTTCATATCCATATGATCTAGCTACACGATATACCTTTTCCCACGCTTCAAGGGCAGTAGGCATTTCTTCATGAGCATTGACATAACCACTTAACGCAGTACATTCTTCTCTAATTTCTGCTACTGTAGGCAAAAACTTGCATTTATTAATCAAGTTAGCTACTGCTTGCTCTAAAGTAACAGGGTTAACATCACCAAGCATATTGACATATAGCAGCATGCGTTGTTCTGACATATCAGTAGTGTACGCTAGCTGTAACATTGATAGTGCTTTCAGCGTCCTCTGTTGATTGTTCACTATTACCACCCCCTAATTTATCCATCAAGTTATAAACTGCGTTGATTGCATCTTCTTTACTGTTCTTATTCATAGGCTTCCGATTGTAGTTATTACGTTCCCATGTTCGTATAGTGGCTTTCCAATCTTTCATCTTCTTACCATTAGATAGTACCCAACCTCTAGCTTCTTGAAAGTCTACAAAGTACTCTGCATCAATATTGTTATTTCTTTCAATGCAGTATTGTTTAACTTCTTCTACTGTAGGTGGTTTGAAATATGTGTGTTTTTGTTGTGGTTTTTCCACAACACATATATCTCTATCTCTATCTCTATCTCTATCTCTATCTCTATCTCTATCTATGGTGGAGATTTGTCGGAGATTTGTCTGGACATTTGTCCTATCATCTTCAATTCGTTGTCTATATTCACGTTTTCTATCGGCTTCACTACTGCCTTTACCAATGAAGTTTTGGATATCAAGCATATATATTGCCCCATTGTCCAATATGTCGATTAAGCCAATGTCTTTAAATATAGATAACGCTTGTTTTATAGTTCCGACTTGATGGCCTGTAACACTAGATAGCATTTCAGCACTATAAGGAATGCGATCATTAAAAACTAGCTTGCCATCATTCTTTAAACTGCGAAGATAGAGTTTTAAAAGGATATTGCTATATAGATAGCCGTCTTTCATGCTTTCTAGCACTTTTAACTCATCACTATCAAAGAAGTTATCTTTAAGTCTTAGATAGTAGTACCTTTTGTTGTTGCTCATAGGCTATTCCTCATTTAGTTTTGCACTAAATTCATCTGCCGTTAGTGGTTTACCTAAGCTAGCAATTCGAGTTAACACACGATTGATTTCCTCTAGTTCTTCACTATCTGCATCTAATACGCTTTCAACCATAACTAATACTGTTTCAAGTTCCTCAATCATATCTTGATGATATGTGTTATTACCTTGTTTTTTTCGATAATACATAACTCTTCTATTTAAGTAAGCTACAAGCATTGTGAGTTCGTTCATATTCGTCAGTCCTTTCCTTTACCACCTCTAATAGGTGTTTTCTAATCTCTTTAGCAAACACTCCATGTGCTTGATTGTGGCATTGCATACACAAGCAAGCTAGATTTCTTAATTCACTTAAGCCACCTTGTGAACGGAATACTATGTGGTGGCATTGTAACCCCCAGCTACTTCCACATATAACGCAACACCCATTATCTCGTTCATAGGCTAACTCCCTAGTTACTGCGTATAGTTTGTTATCTTCACGCTTTCGTTTGTTCATTACCCCACCCCTCAATAAGTGATCTAATGTATTCAGATGGCTCTAATCGAATACCTAGTTGGTTACATTCATCAACTAAACAATCAATTAGCCTTTGCATTTCAGTTACTGTGTATACAGATGAGCCGTGATAACACATGATATTGTGATAACCTTCCAAAGTTTTGCACTCACCTATATCTTCTGCAAGCCAGCCAAGTCCATGACCTTGCCATATTTGTATATACCTATCTACCGCATCGGCTCTAACAGGTATATAGGTAAAATGGCCACAGTCCTTTATAGCCTTTCTATACACATCTTCCTTTGATGTATACCCATTTTTACTTAACTCATTAGCTATGCGTTGGCATAACACCCACGCATAACTATTAGAGTTTAAACTACGGCTTTTAGACTTCTTTTTAACCTCTATCGTGTATTCTTTATCTACATCAATATTGGTTAATTCGTTGTCATGTGGTGCTGGTATTACTACCATTACACCTAGTGGACTGCGTAATGTTTCAATACCTTTTGTAGTCCATTTCATTTTTTGTACCGAGCATTATTAATGAAGTCGAACGCTTTTTGGTAATGATCACGTGTCATTTCTTCTGTATTTTTCACCTTTAATTCGTTCTTTAGATAGTCTTTCAAGGCTTCTTCTGTAACACCGCCTTGCGTTGCTCTAGCTTTCAATGTTTTCCAATTATAAGCAGTATTTTGTGGCAAAGGCTTATCTTCTACACTATCTGCATCTTTTGTATCATCAATACAAAACATACCGCTCAAAGCATATTTACGAGCGTAAGATGATGCAGCACCAGTAATTTGGCTTTCATCCATCCCTTTTTTATCATGACTTTCTCGAGCATAAGCTATTGTTGATATATCTTCGCTTCCATCTGTAATCATTACGATTGCTTTCACATAATATCTATCGCCTATTAATTCAATACCATCTTGAATTGTTAGCACCAATCCATGTTTTGCAAGCAAAGGTTTTACACTCTCAAGAATATCCTCACAGCTTCGGTAATTGTATTTACCGAATGAGTTATATTGCCCTTTAGGGGCTTTCAATTCCGATTGGATTATTGCTATTTTTTTTATAAGTTCCATATTTCACCTACTTAATATAGAAATTCATGTTTGTTTGAATGTGTACACCATTAATTTCTTCGCCTGCTTTAAGTGCCTTTTTAATGGCAGTTTTATCAGCTTTAACTTCTGTTTTTGTGTAATCACTAGGAATAGCAGTTAGATCATCAACTTCCACACTTTCAGATTTACGATAACCACACTTAAATGTGCCTACTTCCAACTTATCGATACCTTTGGTTTTTAAAGCGTATTCAATGTTAGTTTTAAGCCATTCAGTATTACGTTCCTTTTGTTTTTTTAAGGCGGTTAGGCGGTTGATTTCCGCCTTGATACCCTCAATATCGCTTTCAACATTCTTAATGTATTTAGCGGTATTTTCCACCTTTTCTTCAATCGATACATCAAGCATTTCCAATGTATCGTTGATAGCCTGTAGTTCCTCTTCTGTTTCCGCAGTTTCAAGTAATGCAGCTACCTCTTGATAGTTTTTGTTTAACTCATAAATGCTGGCCATTATTTCACCGCCTTTTGTTGTTCAACTTCTGCCATTAGTTTTTGCACCATAGCTTCTAATTTAGAGATACGGCTATCTTTATCTTTAGCTTCTGCTAGGTAGTCGCTACCTTTACCAGTTTTGAAAGCTACATTTAAAGTAAGTTGAGTTTCACCACCAAGGCTTACACCAGCACCAATCATTGTTCGTTCGTTTGGTCTGTAGAACGCACCCAACGCTACTGCATTTGCGTTGCGGTAGTGTCCGTAGGATACCGCATAAGATGCTTTGTCATTGCGGTTAAAGTCTAATGGATGTAAACCAGCTAATGCAGCACTAGATGCACCCAATTTATTAACACGTTGACCTAGGTTATTTACTTTGTTATTGATATCTTTAGCAAGGTTCATGGAACGATTTTCTAATGTAGTGATACGTTGTTCATGATTATCTGCCACGTTTTCAAGTACACGAATATCAGCAGTATTTGTAGCTACTTTTTGACCTAATGTATTAATTGCATTTGCATTACCATTGATGCGGTTAGCATTGTTATTGATTGCAGTAGTATTACCAGCAATATTTTTAGTGTTATTAGCAATAGCTTGTTCATGATCATTAACCACATCACCAAGCATATTTAAGCCAATAGCGATATCTTTGATGTTTTGTTTATTAGTTGCGATTGCTTGTGCGTTGTTTTGAATTGCAGTTTTATTATTAGCAATGTTAGTAGCGTTTGTTTCTACTTCGTCAACTACTGCGAATAATTGACTGCCGTTGATTGCATCCAAGCTATCTGCTTCTACACGGCCGGCACTCACATTTTGAAGTTGGCGGTTATAGTATTTAACACCACCTGCACCAGCACGTTCACGAGAACCAAAGGATACTACGCTAGCTGGTTGTTCACCAGCAAATACGTGCTTAGTGCCATTGATTGTGATGCCATCTACACCAACAGGACTTTCTGTTACAGAGTTTGTACCAATAGCCACGCTATTTTGTACATCTGCAATTGTGTTGTTACCAAAAGCCACCGCATCAGTTGCAAGGCTTTTAGCATGAGTACCGAATACCAATGCACCTTGACCGCTGGACTCGGAGTTAGAACCAAATACCAACTGCTCTTTATCAGAGCCAATCTTGTTGTTATAACCAACGATGGCAGATTGACCGCCAGCCACATCACCATTGTTAGCACCTACTACAACAGAGTCTGCTCCAGTTACATTGTTGGAACGACCAAGTGCTACGCTAGACTCACCAGCTACAAATGCACCATTACCGATAGCCACGCTATCATAAGATGCTACTCTAGCTTGGTTACCAATAGCTACTGTGTATTCCACAAGGCTTTCAGCATGAGCACCAAATGCGAAGCTATTTCGTCCTGTAGCTTTCGCATCATTACCGCCCACAAATGCATTTTCACCACTAGCGGTGTTATTAGTACCGAATGCGATAGCGTTTGGAGCAGATACTGTGTTGCCATGACCAGCAACAAAAGAGGATGTAGCATCTGTGGTTGTAGTGTTTTGAGTACCAATAACCAACCCATATTCACCGCTTGATGTGTTTTGTAATCCTGTGTTGCTACCTTGTGCACACGCTACGTTTACCGCTAATGCAGAAATACCTAAAGCCAATACTGTTTTATTAATGTTTTTCATTGTTTTAATCTCCTATATTTTGTACAATACAGGTAGAGTGTTATTAGATCATCACTCTACCGAGCCTACTGAAAACTCCTTCTAAATGCTTTTCATAGTGGGCTCTTTTTATTTTTCAAATTCCTTAATATCATCAAGCCAATAACCAGCTAAAATCCAAAGTGTAACACCTAGCATGGTTTGACAAAACCAAGTCCAAAAATCAATGGTGTCTATCTCAAGACTACCCATAGCACCAACTGCCAAGATTACACCGATAATTCTTAACGCATAACATACTTTAATCACTGTTGAACACTCCTTATAGTGCTAACTTCATAAGGCTTATAATTACGAATAAGCTAATACCAGCACTCAAACCTAAAGCCAATATCCAAAGGCAAAATATACCGATTTCTGTGAATAGCTTCATTACATCCAAGCCTCCTTGAATTCTTTTTCAACCTTAGCCTTAGACCAGCCTAAATCATTAAGTAGGTAATTTTTAAACCCCTCTTTGTCAATATCAAAGGTACGGCCTTTACTACCTTCTGTTTGCCAGCATTGAGCAAATTTGAATTTATCTCTCGCTATGCACTCACGAATTGATGTAGTTGTACGGCCTAGTACTTTTGCCATTTGACTACATGAGATTGTTTTAGTCATGATCATTGCACCTCACTTAAATATCTGTTAGTAAAATAAATTTGACCTTTACCAGTAACCTTTGAAGTTTTGGTAATGTGTGTACTGCCATCTGGATTTGTGAAAGTGCTTTCTTTAACTTCAAACAATTTCATGTCCATGGAGCGTTGCGTTGGCATATTGTAACTTTCGCCTTTTTGTTTGATTAAGTAACCCTCTTGACGGAGTCTTTCAAACAATCGATTTTGACCGATATCTAACCCATTTTGTCTAAGCAACTTCGCTAAATCACCAACCAAGATGCTTGTATGACTTGCATTGACTGCATCAGCAAATAGTACTTTAGGCTTTTGCTCCTCTACCAATGCTTTTGTTTTGTTATGTGCTTCAATTTCGTTAGCGTATAACTTTAAGGCATCTGGTAATGTTCTAGGAATATCCATGCTATAAGAACCATATTTTCTAATGCTAGGAAGTATTTCGCTTGTTACCCAACGTCTAAATTGTTTTGCGTTTGGTAATTTGCTAGATAGCACCAGGGAATAAAGTCCGCTTTCATTAATCAAAATCGTTTCTTTGTTTTGGTTACCATCAAACACCATTGTCTTTGTTCTATCTTCTTCATCAGTATGTCGGTTTACATCTCGACTACCGTTTTGGTACCCGAGAGTATCAGCGATGTCCTTTGCAACAAACCAAGGTTCATCGCCTTGTAATAAAACTCGTACATTCCCAAACATTGCATTGTTAAATACTTGTAATTCATTCATATAATCACGCTCCTTTTTCCAATTATCACGTTGGACATTTTTGTCCATCGTTTAAGTTATGGACTTTTAGCTATTACTCTTTTTTGAGTAATACCTCTATTAGTAACGGACTTTTCTGTCCGTTACCCAACTAAGACTTTTTTATCCGTGTTGGATAGTTTTTCACGTTTTAGTGATAAACATCTAATTCGATATTTCGTATTTATTCGGTAAAAAAAAGTTCATCAATAGTTAGTTCCGTTTCTAACTCCTTCTTGATAGCTTTACACTCGCCTAAGGTTAAAGGATATTTTCCGTTTAACTTATCAACAACTGTTGCGTATCGACTACCAAGCTTTTCAGATAATATCTTCTTATTCCACCCCCTACGAGCAAGTTCTGCATTTAAGTTAGGATACATTCACTCACCACCTTTCTATATTTCGTATCGGTAATTCGTTATTTCGTATCACCTTATGTACACATTGTAATTCGAAATATCGAATTTGTCTAATAAAATCTTGTTTAAATACGTTTAAGTTTGATTTAAATTTGTAATATCGTATTTAGATATTGAAATATCGTATTATATATAGTATTATTAGTGTAGTTATATATAGGAGTGTGCATTATGACGAGAGAAGAATACCTAAAACAATTAATTATCGAAGACCCTGGAACATTAAAAGACTTCGCAAAAAAGATTAATATGCCTTACACGACTTTATATTCTATTTCAAGAAATGTAGGTGGTGCATCTATTGATAACATACTTAAAATATGTAAAGTGCTAGGTATATCTGCTGATGATCTAGCGGAAATGGAAGGTGTTGAAGATACACCTAAAGGCTATTATACAAATAATGAAACGGCGGAGTATGCTGAAATGCTACGCACTAGACCTAATGCAAGGCTTTTATTTTCGGCTGCAAAGGATATAAGCAAGGAAGATATGGAAAAGGCGGTTGAGTATATCGAATTTCTAAAATCTAAAAACAAATAATACAAAGGGGAGTGTTGTTGTTGGTTGTTAATATTATTTATTGTGATTTACCACACGTTAATGCAGTTAGTGAGCCGTCAGAGGATATAGACACACATAATATATATGTGAATAAGAATTTACCTCATGACAAAATGAAGCGTGAGATTAAACATGAGTTATCTCACATAATCAACGATGATTTTTATATAGATCATCATGTAAACCTAGTAGAAGAAATGGTTAGGCGGTCTACTACTACCATTGAAGAAACAATAGATTTTTATCATCATGTGTTGTAAACAAAAATAACCCCCTATCCAATTAAGGATAAGGGGTCTTTTAACGAGGTATTATATTATGGCAATGAAACGAGCCAACGGCTCTGGTACTGTATATAAGATGAAACATAAGCCACTACGCAAGCCATATCGTGCAGTAGTTACTTATGGTTATGATGCTAATGGTAAGGCTATCCGTAAGTCTGTAGGTACGTTCGCCACTCAAAAGGAAGCCTATACTGCCCTAGCTTTATACTCTACTAACCCACCACAAGAGGAGCAATGCAAGATTACATTTGGACAATGCTTTGAATGGCGAATTGAGGAAGCAGAACGGCAAGGGTTATCTAAAGGCCGTATGAAAATCATACATACTATAAAGAAAATGGTTGAGCATCTTAACAATATAGAAATGAAGAATATGCGTGCTGCACATTTTCAACCTATATTTGATAAATCAACTCACACTAAATCATATCAGAAATTAATTAAGGCTATTATTGTATCAGTAGGCACGCTTGCAGTTAAACAAGAAATCATCCCACGCAACTATTTTTCAGATATCATCATCAATAAAAATGCTACACCAATTAAAAAGGCTAATATTTTTACGAATTTTGACCTCTACGCTATGTGGCAACACTCTGACGATATAATTATCAAGCTAACTTTAATCTACGCTTATACAGGCCTTAGATTGAATGAATTACAAACAATGAAATTAGATGATATCCATTTAAAGGAACGCTATATGATAGGCGGTTCTAAAACAGAAGCTGGCAAGGATAGATGTATTCCAATTGCAGAATGTATATATCCTTTCATCAAAGAATTGTATCAGCAAGCCAAATTTAAGCGTGTAACGTGCCTTTTAGATAAAGTAATACATAAAGACACCTACCGAAGAGAAATGCAGCGTATGTGCCAAATTCTTAATTTAGGAGACCATAAGCCACATGATACTAGACATACATTTATATCTATGGCAAGTAACGTAGGCATAGATGAAGTTATTATCAAACGCATCGTAGGACATTCAAGCAAGAATAATATCACGCAAGAAGTGTACACCCATAAGACGATACAACAATACATTGATGCGGTGAACAAACTACCCTATGGAGATGCATTAAAGGGTGAGCAACAGTTGAGCAACGCTAACGAATTTTAACAAAATTTACCATATAGGCAAAATAAAAAACCCAGTAAGTACGCATACCTACTGGGTTCTTATTTTTGTGTTCTTATTCAGCGGAGATAATCAGATATTACTAACTATCCGCTTAAACACTACACTTATTAGATTTTAGGTTGAGCAACAGTTGAGCAACCATTAAAAGCTATAACGAGTTTTAACGATTTATAATGCTATCTTGAATAAAAATTATATCAACTAGTTCCATTTTGGAACAGGTTCACATGAGTCCACCTGCTCAACTGACAACTAATAGTTGATAGTTGCGTGTATCCACCATTACACGCTATGGAGATGTACGGATCACTTCTTCAATTCTTAGATGCAAGATAAATAACAGTACCACCTAATAGGATGTTCAACAACTTACTTTTGCGTTGTTCCATCTTGGCTTTGTGTATTTCTTTCTTTTGCTCGTTCAAGTATATTTCGGCTTTCGCCAATGATAGCTTTTGCTCGTTCAGCATCTGTTCTTGCTTCTGTAGTAAGTTCCGTGCTTCTGTTAATTGCATCCTCTGTTCGCTGATTAAGTTCAACGCTTCGATTAATTCGCTCTTCTGTTCGTTCGTTGATAGCTTCGCTACTTTCAATTGCATTTCTAACTCGTTGATTGTAGTCAATTGCCTGTTGATTGTACTCTCTAGCGTGTCGAAGTTCGTTTTCAGCGTTGCGTATTCCTGTGGTGTCAATGTTACTGCTTCTGTTGGTGTAGAACCATACACAGAGGAAGCACACAATGATAAGAATAACAGGAACGCACCAAGGATACTTTTCAGTAAATTGTTTAACTTTAACATACATATATACCCCCTATATATTACTTCCCCATTGTTGAGCATAATATTTTGCTTTCATACGAATTACATCACCACCGCTACCAGCTTCATCACCTTCACGGACTACCCACAAATCCCAACGTTCGCAAGTAGAATTAGGGCCGTATGGTTCATGTGCATACCAGCCGTCCATGTTATCGGCTGCTTCTGCGTGAGTTAGTATATTGCTAATACTAGCTGGCAAGCCTAAATCAACGCACAATACTGCCACTACTTGTGCTAGTGTTTCAATCTGTGCATCTGTTGGTGGATAATTACCTAAGTTATTTACCCATTGTGCATTATATGCACAGTCCAAAGAGATACCAACTGCACCACTATTACGCATCCATGTATGGTTCTTATGGTCTGTTAGTTCGCCGTCAATGTAAATATTACCGCTACCATCAATATTGATATGGTAATCATCAAATTGTTGGTTATATCTGCCAGCAGTCCAATGCAGATATATCTTATTAATTCCACCTACTGCACGGCTACAATAATCATTCAAATCGCTCAAACTAATGTTTGTCATCCACATTGCCCCTTTCAATCATAGGTATCTTTGGCGGTTCCTCTAATTTATCTGGAATACCATTACCATCTTTATCTATCCACAATGCAAGGAAGCCTACAAGTGCAGTTAGAACAGAAGGTATAAAGATATGATCTATGATATTAATACCTACACTAATCATCTTGTTAGCATCATCAGATACATAACCACTAATAAAAGCCATGATATATTGAGTAACCACTAACAAAATAGGTACTAGCATTACTAACACTAGTACCCTTGTAGCTAAAACGCCTGTAGGGTGGAAGTTAGCCACCCTTACAGACTGATATGATTTTTTAATTGTATTGATGATATTTGGTGGTATGTTCATGAAGTTCTTCCTTTATATCCTCAACACGTACTTCTAAGGCTTCAACTTTTGCTGATAATAATACTTGCTTGCTTTCAGCTTTAATGCGTTCTGCACGTGATAATTTAATTTCATCTTTCAAATCTTTTAACGTATCAGTTAGCACTCCCCATTTCTCTTGAAAAATAAGATTGTCTTGCATCCGTTGTGAGTCTAATTGCTGTAGTAATGGAATAATCAATAATCTATATCCTGCACCTGCAACCACCCCTACAATTGTAAGAGTGGTTAAGATGTCATTCAATTCAAATTGCCATGTCCACATCTGCTACCCCTTTCTCCAAAAACCTATAATATCAATAATATACCGATTGTTAGCCGGTACACCCCATCCCTTAATGATACGGCTGTTTCGTTCAACATAAATACTATTGTTATTCGTATCAACACTTCTTTCGATTAACCTTACCGATACTGGCGAATTAGGTGGAAGTGATGCGATCATATTGCCATTACCGGAAGGGCTAGTCAATCTGCAATCTAAATGCAAGTATCCCCAACCAGTTAAGGGGTCAAAGGCTAAATACCCTCTATCTTGACCAGCTGCACCAGCTATTGCCGTTCCCCAAACAACTTCATATATTTCAACTGGTTGTGAAGTTACTTGTCCACCACCGCTTCCAGGGTCGCCTTTAGGTCCTCTTAAAGCGAGTAATTGTTCTGCCGTAAAATCAGAATATCTGAACGGCTCGCCTTTATCCCCCTTAGGTCCTTTAAGTGCGTTAAGTTGCTCTTGCGTAAAGTCGGAATACTTAAAAGGTTCCCCCTTAGGCCCTGGTGGTCCTTGTAGTCCTCTTTCACCGTCCGCACCACGTTCCCCAGGAGTTCCAGGTTCGCCTTTAGGTCCTGGCGGTCCTTGTTCACCTTTAGGCCCTTTTAATTTTTCAATCTGTTCAGACGTAAGTTGAACATTTGATGTATACCGATTAATTTCTGCTTTTCTAACATAGTCATTCAACTCTGTTTTATATGCATATTTAGGGTCGCCTAGCATAGTAAGGTAACTTCTTATATCAACTTTTTTTAGATACAGATTATCGGCTTCTTGTTTAGTTGCATATGCTGATAAATCTACATTAGCACCAGTTCCTGGAGGACCAGGAGGTCCAGGGTCGCCCTTCGGTCCTTTTAAAGCCACTAATTGCTCTGGTGTGAACATATCATAAGTAAATGACTTCCCATCTTTACCAGGAGCACCAGGTGGTCCTTGAATACCCTGCAACCCTTGTTCACCATTTATTCCGTCAATACCATTTCGACCAGGCTCACCAGGTGGTCCTGGAGGACCAGGAGGCCCTTGTAGTCCAGGGTCGCCTTTTGGTCCTTGCAATTTAATAATTTGGGTATTATCTTTGACAACGATTTTATCATCATCATTAGACTTTATATGAATATTTTCATCACTCATATTATTTCCCCCTATTGCTGATGCCTTCAGCTATTGTTATTTCACCTTTTATCAGACATTTAATAGGCTTTTCACCACTCCATAGGAATAAATCCCAATAGTACTTGCCATAGTTCAATGTATTGGTATCCAATGATAAGATGATTTTACTTAACTCATCACCTTCTAACCCCTCTTGTGATACTGCCACATCAAACTTTGCCTTGTACTCATCATCAGTTGGATATTTTCTAACACATGCAAATAGGCTTTCACTATCTACTGCATTTGTATATCCAACATTTAGAGTGATTGCTTCTCCTTTAATGACATTAAAGTTGTGTTGGACTGGTAACATCCGCATCATCCTTTTCTAAATCCATTAGATCATTATGAATACACCCCTCTGTAGGGCAAGTGCCATTTTCATTTAAAGTGGCCCAACAATATTCACAAAAACGCATTACAGGGACATTGCTTTTAATCTCTTCCATTATTTCACCGCCTTAATTTTAGTTACCATTTCAGCTTGTAAGGTTTTATACTGCGTTTGTAAGTCCGCAATATCTGCATTAGCCAATCGTCTACGCAATACAGCTTTATCAAGTGCATCAAATCGTTTATCATAGTAATTTTTAATTTCTGCAATTTGTTCAGCCTTAGTTGGTTCTTTTGGTTGTGG
>FLSB01331865.1_pt1 | contig 17053 bp, 10 predicted proteins | sample 1550551 | NCBI WGS metagenome assembly FLSB01 (sample SAMEA4031774, study PRJEB14383) | metagenome | biome: human; feature: oral; material: saliva | place: Philippines | collected 2014 | reverse complement strand
TCTTCGTTGCCGTAGTAGGCAGCCGTATCGAGTAAACGATAGCCTACGTTTAGTGCGTTGGTTACGGTTTGTTCTGTTTCCCCTTCGCTACCTGTTTTGTAGGTGCCATAACCGATAGAGGGAATGAAGCTGCCGTTATTTAAAATTCTAAAGTCCATCCGTTCTTCCATGAGAACCTCCGTTATATCCATTAATTAAAGGAATTAGCTTTCATACAATTCTAATTGATTTTATGATATACTAAGGTATTGATAAAAATCAATATGACAGGAAGTGACAGAATGAAATTAAAACGAATTTATTCTGTAGTTGCTATGCTTGGTGTTGTGATGATGGCCTTGGCCATCGCTGGTTGCGGTACGAAAACGGTATCCGTTGCTGATGTAACATACAAGGATATGCCGCTGCAGATTCATAATGATGCCAATGTAACAGCTCTTAATAAGGCGACGGTAACGCCGACGTTGACGGGGCAGGTCGCATATGCTGTGAAAGTAGGCGACCAAGTACAACAAGGTCAAGTCTTGGCCACTGTAGATACATCGGCTTTACAGCAACAGCTAGCATCCTTACAAGGTCAGTTAGCGCAAGCCTCAGCTCAGTCCTATGCGACGTCTGTGACAACTACGACAGCAGCGTCTGTAGATAGTGCTCAATTGGCACAAGCTCAGAAGATGCGCGAAGCGGGCATGATTACTCAAAAAGAATATGATCGCATTGTAGAGCGGTCTCAGCCACAAACTACGACAGTAACAACTGGCGGTGGCGGCGGTGGTGCTAATACGGCAGCTATCGAGGCTCAAATTGCTCAAGTATCTGCTCAAATGGCAGCATCTACAATCGTAGCGCCTATAGCTGGTACGGTAACGGCTATTTACAATGAAGACCGTCAAATGGCCATTGCAGATCGTCCGTTCATGATGATTCAACAATCTACACCGATGGTAGCATCCCTTAGTATCCCTCGTGATGCAGCGATGAAGCTTGGCACACCTGATGCTAAAAAGGGTATTAAGGTACTCCTTAAGGTGGGTGACCAAGAATTACCTGGCGAATTGACCTATGTAGATGTAACACAGCCAGAAAATGTGCCAAGTGTTCTTGTGAAAGCTACTTTCAATAATGACAAAGGCCTTATCAAGGCTGGCGAATTCTATACACTCATCATCGAGTCTAATATAAAGGCGAAAATGCTCACTGTTCCAAGCAAAGCAGTTCGTGAAAACCAAGACGGCAAATACGTGTATGTATTGACTGAAAATAATACAGTTGACGTACGTGTCGTTGAAGTAGGTATGACAGAAGATGATGATGTAGCCATTATTTCAGGCCTAAATGAAGGTGACAAGGTAATCACAAGTGATGGAACCTTTGAATTAGGGGAATCCGTTAAATTATAATGAATAACATTAAACTTTCACCAATGGTGAATACCTCAATTGAGGAATCTGATAGGAGGGATTATTATTTTAGAATTTAAACGTTTTGAACTAAGAGATAAACCATTAATCGATAAATATTTTGAACAACATCATTACGAAGCATCTGATAACTGCTTTACTACATTGTTTATGTGGCAAGATGCATATGGCATTCGTTGGGCTGAGGAAAATGGCGTATTGTACATCCAAGGTGGCGGTAAACGTGAACCGTTCCTATTGCCTCCATTTGCCGGTAAAGATGCAAAGTTCCTCGATGGTTTATTGCGCGCTAAAGAATGGTTCGTAGAAAACAATTTGCCATTCCGTTTCAAAGGTGTTAGCAAAGTTGTAAAAGAACGGATGGAAGAGTTATGTCCTGGTCGTTATGAATTTACACCTGACCGCGATAACTACGAATACATTTATAAGTCTGAAGATCTTATCAATTTATCTGGTAAGAAATTCCGTCAAAAGAAAAACCATTTGAATCAATTCCGTATGCAATATTCTAACTATGAATATATGCCAATCACTGAAGATATCATTCCATTGTGCCGCGAAACAGCAGCATCTTGGGTAGAAACTCATCATGAAGAAGGTATCGAAGATGAATTGGTTGCTATTAACTTATTATTCGATAATTGGGAAACACTAGGCCTTAAAGGTGGCGCCATCAAATTGTTTGGCCGCGTTGAAGCTTTCAGTATCGGTGAATTATTGAATGATAAAATGGCGTTGATTCACATTGAAAAAGCAAATCCAGATATCCGTGGTTTGTATCAAGCAATCAATAATGAATTCATTCGTCATGAATTTAGCGAAGTAGAATTCATCAACCGTGAAGAAGATATGGGCTTGCCTGGTCTTCGTCAAGCAAAAGAATCTTACAATCCAGATCACTTTGCTGAAAAATATGACGCAGTATATGCTAATGAAGCAGACAATGCGACAGGCGGTAAATAAAAATTTGAGCTATGAAGCCGATGTGCTTCATAGCTCCTTTTGTTATAATAGAAGTGTTAGCCTATCTATTTGATTGTATATTTTGTATTATCATGGCGATGCGATGCGATGCGATGCGATGCGATGCGATGCGATGCGATGCGATGCGATGCGATATAACAGATAGAAAGTGGTTTTTATACTATAACGAGGATATACTTATGGAATTTAGAATTGCAACGGCTCAAGATACGCCACATGTGGAAAATCTATGGGCGTACTGCTTTGAACCAAAGGAAGACCCATTCTTCCAATATTACTTTACCAATTGCTATGAACCAGAAAATACAATGGTTGGTCTTGAACAAGATCAATTATTGAGTACCGTTCATTTGCGTCAATATAATATCAATGTTCGTGGTGCTGTATTGCCTACAAGCTATATGGTTGGCGTAGCCACACATCCAGCGGCTCGTCGTGGTGGCGTAGGTGGTGCGTTGTTAAAGGCTTCTCTTGAAGAACTTCGCAACCGAGGTCAAGCATTGACGATTTTGATGCCTTCCAAGGCTGCATTCTACCAACAATATGGTTGGGAATTGTATGCACATCAATGGGTGAACACTATGTCTCTTGAGGACTTGCGCCCTATGACTGATAAATCCTTGAGCTTTGGTTTACTTAATAGCGTTGACCAATGGATATTGCTTGATCCTGTATATAAAACATATACAGCCCGTCTTTCTGGTTATGCAGAACGGGGTGAAAAGGAATGGAAACGCTTGCTCGGCAGCTTCTTTGCAGAAGGCGTGAATATCGCTGTAGTGCGTAATGATGAAGGAAGTATTGAAGGCTATGCGGTGTATCGCTTAGGTCAACCAGAAATTCCTGTATCCGAATTAGTTTACACTACACGTCGTGCCCAACGAGCATTGTTGAACTACTTCTATAATCACCGTTCCCAAGGCACTACAATTCGCTGGAATGAAGGTCTTCACGATACGTACTATCGCTTCTATCCTGATGGTAAAAGCGGTCATGCTACCATGCCGTACATGATGAGCCGTATTGTAGATGTGAAAGCTGCCTTTGAAGCCATTCCTGTCAATCCAGAGGCTTTGATGATGCCTATTACAATGACTTTTGGCGTGAAAGATAGTCTTTGTGAGTGGAATGAAGGCCGCTATGAAGTCCAATATGGCGGCGCATTGACTCCATCTGTTAAAAAGGTATCTGATACATTAGATGGGGACGTAGATATTACTGTTGAAGTCGGTGCTTTAAGCCAACTCTTGATTGGTACCTTAACAGCTCGTGATCTTGCCTTTGAAGGTAAACTTTCAGCCAATGAAGAATGGCTAGAATTCTTTGATATCTTGTATCCTGAACAAAAAACATATATTAACGAATGGTGGTAATATGAGCTGGAAAACGTATACAGTGAAAGAACCGACAGAATTGACGGTTTCTAAATATGTAAAGGAACGCTTTTCCTTATCCTCTCGGGATATTCAAATGATGTTCCGCAAGAAACGGGTGAAAGTAAATAGCCGTGTAGCTCATTCCCAGCGTTCCCTCAAAAAAGGTGATGTATTAACCTTGGAACTACCACAAGATAAGGACTATGGTGTAGACGTAGAAAAAGGGCCTATTACCGTTCTCTACGAAGATCCCCATACTTTGGTAGTTAATAAAGCACCATTCATGCTTGTTCATCCTGCAGGACAAACTAAATCTGGTACATTGAGTAACTATGTGGCTGGATACTATGCGAAAAAAGGTGTAGTGCACAAGGTGCGTCCTGTACATCGCCTTGACCGAGACACATCGGGTTGTATTCTTTTTGGTAAAACAAAGGATGCTCAGCAATATTACACCGATGAACTACAAGCGGGGCGTATCGATCGCATCTATACGGGCTTAGTAGAAGGCGTTATTAACGAAGATGGCGTGGTTGATGCACCTATCGGCGTTGATCCCGTATTTGATAACCGCCGTGTCATCGATGAATTTGGTCAACCGGCTCAAACGGAATATACCGTTCTTGGTCATGAAGGGAACCATACGCTGTTAAAGTTCAAATTATTAACAGGTAGAACACATCAAATCCGTGTGCACATGGAACATATTGGTCATCCTATCGTTGGTGATGCCATGTATGGTACACGGAACAAGCCATATACACGCCAATGCTTGCACGCATCAGAACTCACCTTTGTTCCCTATGGTAAGGATGAGCCTATAACGGTAAACTGTGAAGTAGGGGACGACTTTGGACGTGAAAAGTAATAATTGCTTTTCTAATGTTCATCAATTATAATTTATACGATGATGTGGTCATAGAGCGTGCCACGTAAAATAAAGAAAGCTCAATTGCTAGATGTGGACATAGAGCGTGCCACGTAAAACAAAAAAAGCTCAATCGATGAAAAAACATATCACTTGATGCTCTTGTATACATGTATACAAAAAACAATGGTGATAAAAATGCATAGTCTATGACTTAAAGTCATAGACTATGTTTTTTTTATATTTTCAATTCACAGTGGACAGGAGTATACTATGTATAGACAAAAATTCTATAGAATTTAAAACTTAGATGAGGTTATGGACGGTCACAGCCGATAATATCACTACAGAATGGATTCTTTAGAGGTAGTTTATAGTTTATACTTTCACCAAGACCGAACGGAACGATGCCGCAGAGCTTGGAGTGATCAAGTGATATGAAGGAGTGCACGTTATGGATATGAATCAGAGCACAATCGAGCAACAACGTCTAGATCAAGCTAGACTAGAAGCCAATGGTATGTACAGCAGCCAATTTGAAAAGGATGCGTGCGGCATGGGCTTTGTCGTTAATATTAAAGGGAAAAAATCTCATGATATTATCGATGATGGCTTGCGCATTTTAGAGCGTCTTGAACACCGTGGTGGTGCTGGTGCAGATAAGGACACAGGGGATGGTGCCGGTATTTTGGTACAAATTCCGCATGAGTTCTTCAAACGTGAATGCGAAGTGCTTGGTATCAACTTGCCTGCAGCTGGTGAGTATGGCGTGGGTATGATATTTGCTCACAAATATGAAAGCCTCCGTAACGAGCAAAAACGCATTTTTGAAGAAGTTGTACGTGAAGAAGGTCAAGTAGTTCTCGGCTGGCGTGAAGTACCAGTAGATGGTACAAAGGTTGGTAAAGAAGCAGCTGCGATTCGCCCTTGGATGATTCAAATCCTTATCGGCAAAGGCCCAGACGTAACGAATAATAAAGAATTTGAACGCAAATTATATATTATTCGTAAATTAGCGGAAAAACGTATTGTTCCATTGAGCAAGGAATTATCTAGCGATTTCTATATTGCATCCTTGTCCTCTAAAACAATTGTATATAAAGGTATGTTGACACCTGGTCAATTGCGTGACTTCTACCTTGATTTGAGTGACCTTGACTTTACATCTGCATTGGCAATGGTTCATTCTCGTTTCAGTACGAATACATTCCCAAGCTGGGCTCGGGCGCATCCTAACCGTTTCTTAGTTCACAATGGTGAAATCAACACAATTCGCGGTAATGTAAACTGGATTAATGCTCGTGAAGGTAAAGCAGAATCTCCATTGTTCCCAGATATTAAAAAAGTATTCCCAGTAGTTGATGACAGTGGTTCTGACTCCGCTATGTTCGATAACACATTGGAATTCTTGCACATGACAGGTCGTTCCTTGCCTCATGCGATTATGATGATGATTCCTGAACCTTGGGAACGTAACAATCTCATGAGCCAAGAAAAATATGATTTCTATGAGTTCAATAGCTTTATGATGGAACCATGGGATGGTCCTGCTGCTATGGGCTTCACTGATGGTACTGTTATCGGTGGCGTTCTTGACCGTAATGGCTTGCGTCCTGCTCGTTACTATGTAACAACTGATGACCGTGTTATCATGGCGTCTGAAGTAGGTGTAGTTAACGAAAACGCTGAAAATATTCGCGCTAAAGGTCGTTTGGAACCAGGCAAAATGCTTCTCATCGATACTGAAGAACAACGTATCATTTCCGATGAAGAAATCAAACAACGCGTTGCTACTGAATTGCCATATGATGAATGGGTAAAAGAACACGTTATTCACTTGTCTGAAATTACGCAAGCTGATGAAAACGACGTTCCAAAAGTTGAAGATTTATTCAAAAATCAACAAGCTTTTGGTTATACACAAGAAGACCTTGTACGTATGATCGTACCTATGGCAAAAGATGGTAAAGACCCTGTAGGTGCAATGGGTGCGGATGCTCCACTTGCTATCTTGTCCGATAAACCACAATTGTTATACAGCTACTTTAAGCAAATGTTTGCGCAAGTAACAAATCCTCCAATCGATTCCATTCGTGAGGAAATGGTTACATCTACACGCGTTATGCTTGGTAACTCTGGTAACTTAACAGATCCTAACAAAGCTGGTACCTATGCATTGTCCATGCGTACACCAATCCTTACTAACCAAGAATTGGCGTCCATTAAGGCTCTTGATTGCCGTCGCATGAAATCTGTTACATTGCCAATCCTCTTCGATCCAACTAAGGGTGCTGATGGTTTGCGCGACGCATTAAATGAATTATGCGAAAAAGCAGAAGAAGCAGCACGTACAGATCAAAATGTATTGATTTTATCTGACCGTGGCGTTGATGAAAATCACGCACCAATTCCTGCATTATTGGCTGTAGCAGCTGTTCACAATCACTTAATCAGAAAAGTATTGCGTACAGAAATCGGCCTTATCCTTGAATCTGGTGAACCTCGTGAAGTACATCACTTCTGTACATTGATCGGCTATGGCGTAACAGCAATCAACCCATACTTGGCTCTTGAAACTGTACGCGATTTACAAGCTCGTAAACGCCTTGGTGATATTACACCTGAACAAGCAGAAAAGAACTACATCAAAGCTGCTGTAGGCGGTATCATGAAGGTTATGTCCAAAATGGGTATTTCCACAGTTCGTTCCTACCATGGTGCACAAATCTTCGAAGCATTGGGCTTGAATACGAACTTCATCAACAAGTTCTTCGTAAATACACCAACACGTATCGGTGGTATTGGTCTTGTAGGCGTAGCTAACGAAGCATTGGCTCGTTTTGACCGCGCTTTCAAATCCGATGAATCTGTACTTGAACCAGGTGGTTGGTATGGTCCTGTAAAAGACGGGGAAGAGCATTTATTCAACCCTAAAACAATTGATCTTTTACAAGAATCCCTTATTAACGGCGATTATGCAAAATATAAAGAATACTCTAAAGCAATCCGCAACGATTACCATGTAACATTGCGCTCCTTGATGGAATTAAACTACCCTGTAGGCGGCGGTATTCCTATCGAAGAGGTTGAGCCTGAAGAATCCATCGTAAAACGCTTTAAAGCGGGCGCTATGAGTTATGGTGCGATCAGTAAAGAGGCTCATGAAACGATTGCTATCGCTATGAACCGTCTTGGTTCCACATCTAACTCTGGTGAAGGCGGCGAAGACGTAGCTCGTTTTAAACCATTGCCAAATGGCGACAGCATGAACTCTGAAGTAAAACAAATTGCATCTGGTCGTTTCGGTGTAACTGCAAACTACCTCATTCATGCAAAAGAATTGCAAATCAAATGTGCACAAGGTGCTAAACCAGGTGAAGGTGGTCAATTACCAGGTAAAAAAGTATACCCTGAAATCGGGAAAGCTCGTCACTCCACTCCAGGCGTAGAACTCGTATCTCCACCACCACATCATGATATTTACTCCATCGAAGACTTGGCAGAGTTGATTTACGATTTGAAATGCATTAACAAAGATGCTCGTATTTCCGTTAAATTAACATCTGAAGCAGGCGTTGGTACTATCGCGGCTGGTGTAGCAAAAGCAAAAGCAGATAATATCTTAATCTCTGGTTACGATGGTGGTACAGGTGCGGCAGGTCGTACATCTGTAAAACATGCTGGTGTGCCTTGGGAATTAGGTTTGTCCGAAACTCATCAAACATTGATGCTCAACAGATTGCGTGACCGTGTTAAATTGGAAGTAGACTCCAAGTTGATGACTGGTTTCGATGTAGCTGTTGCGGCTATGCTTGGCGCTGAGTTATTCGGCTTCGGTACATTACCACTCGTTGCTGTAGGCTGTAAAATGGCTCGTGTATGTAACCTCAACACATGCCCTTACGGCGTTGCTACACAAGACGAAAAATTGCGTGCTCGTTTCACAGGTAAACCTGAGTATGTAGAAAACTTGATGATCTTCATCGCTCGTGAATTGCGTGAAATCATGGCTCGTTTAGGCATTCGTTCCGTAGCTGAGCTGGTAGGCCGTATCGATCTTGTTCGTCAAAAATCTCAAGACGATAACTTCAAATTGTCTCGCGTTGACCTTAAACGCGTATTGTTCCACCCATACATCGATGCATCTGTAGGTCATATGCATATGGTTGACCAAGATCACGAATTGGAACGCACATTGGATATGTCCAAACTCTTGCGTATGTGTCGTCCTGCTATCGAAGATCAAAAACCTATCCGCGCTAAATTGGCTATCAATAATATTAACCGTGTAGTAGGTACTTTGGTTGGTTCTGAGGTAACACGTCGTTATGGTGAAAGCGGCTTGCCAGATAACACAATCAAATTGAACTTTGAAGGTTCTGCTGGTCAATCCTTCGGTGCTTTCATTCCTAAAGGTATGACATTAGAACTTGAAGGGGATGCGAACGATTACCTCGGTAAAGGCTTATCCGGTGGTACTATCACTGTATATCCACCTAAGAAATCCATCTTTGAAGCTGATGAAAACATCCTTATCGGTAATGTTGCCTTCTATGGTGCTACATCTGGTACATCCTACATCAATGGTGTAGCTGGTGAACGTTTCGCCGTTCGTAACAGTGGTATCACAGCTGTTGTAGAAGGTGTAGGCGACCATGGTTGTGAATACATGACTGGTGGCGAAGTGCTTGTACTTGGCAAAATTGGTCGTAACTTCGCAGCAGGTATGTCCGGTGGCTATGCGTACATCCTCGATTGCGATGAACGTTATGTAAACACAGGTCTAGTAGAATTACGTCCTGCTAATAATGATGACCTTAAACGCATTAAAGAATTAGTAGAACAACACGTATTGCATACTAATTCCGCTAAAGGCCGTCACATCCTTGAAAACTGGAATAACTTTGTAAACAGATTTACAAAAGTTGTACCTGTAGCATATGAAGAAATGCACGCTGCTATTGAACGCTATAAAGAACAAGGTTTATCCTTGGAAGAAGCTCAATTAGCTGCATTCAAAGAAAAATATGCAAAATAATTTCTAATCTAACTGAATATCCTTTAGATAAGACATATGAAATGCCTCTATAGCTTTGACTATAGAGGTATTTTCATGTATAATATTTGTATTGCAATATTGGATCATGGCAGTTCTTGGGCCTGTGCAATGGGGGCCTGTGAATCGTGTCAGGACTGAGAGGTAGCAGCACTAAGCGGTAACCTTCATGTGCCACGGGGAACCCGGGGGCTGTCGTGATCGAATATTGCAAGGCGGCCTATGGGGCCGCTTTTTTTATGTCTAATTTAGGATAAATGATACTTTATTTTGAACTATACGATGTTTTATTGTGAACCATATGATGAAATTTTGACTAGGCAATATCAGCATTATTTATAAGTAAATATATTACTTTCGTATTGGGGAAAGAACTTTATTAAGGAAGTCAGAATTTCCTGAATATGGTATAATAAAGTATTGTAATTTTCGGAAAAAGGGGGTGTTCCAATGGCATATATTGCGTTATATCGTAAGTACCGTCCGCAGACCTTTACCGATGTGGTTGGTCAGCATCAAGTATCGGATACGTTGATGCGCGCTATCCGCGAGGATAAGGTAGCTCATGCGTATTTGTTTGCTGGTCCGCGCGGAACTGGTAAAACGAGTATGGCCAAGATTTTTGCACGCGCTATCAACTGTGAGCATGGGCCAACGGATCATCCTTGTAACGAGTGTAGTGCCTGTAAATCGATTTTGAGCGGTCAGTCCATGGACGTTCTTGAAATCGACGCCGCATCCAATCGTGGTATCGATGAGGTTCGTGCCCTTCGTGAAAGTGTCAAATTCATGCCTGTTGAGGGCCGTAAAAAGGTGTTTATCATCGACGAAGCCCACATGCTTACGACCGAAGCGTGGAATGCGCTTTTAAAAACTATCGAAGAGCCGCCGGCTCACGTTATGTTTATCTTCGCTACTACAGAAATTGAAAAGTTACCTGTTACTATCGTATCTCGTTGTCAGCGATACACCTTTAGACGGATTACGTCTGACGATATCGCTCAGCGCTTATCCTATGTAGCGGAACAAGAAGGCTTTGGCTTAGATCCAGCAGCGGCACAGCTCATCGCAGTTCATGCAGATGGCGGTTTGCGTGATGCGTTGAGTATCTTAGACCAATGTGCTGGTATGGCAACAGGTACTATTACACCTCAAGTAGTAGAAGAATTGATTGGCCTTGTTAGCAAGGAATGGATCATTCACTTCCTAGATGCGCTACGCAATGGGGATGGACCAAAATTACTGTCCTATATTCACGATGCCTTAGCAGAAGGTCGTGATGCAACGCAAATTATGGAAGCCCTCATTCAGCACGTGCGTGCCTTGCTTGTTGGCAAGGTTGCTCCTGATGCGGATGAGCTCAAGGTATATGATGCCTTTAAAGATGAGTTTTTAGCTCAAGCTGAAAGCATCGATTTTAATGAGCTTAACCAATATGTGCGCAGTGCTCAATCCATCATGAATGATGCAAAACAAGTGGATAATCCACGAACCATCATCGAAATGGGCTTACTCGTTTTATGTGCTAAATTAGGTTCTGTTGATGAAAGCCTAGAAGACCGCGTATATGCATTAGAGTCTTCAGAACGGTCTGAGCGTAACGATTTATTGAACCGCATGGCTCAATTAGAGCAACGAGGTCCAGTGGCTTCTACGCCTGCTTATGGTGCCAATGCATTTGGTCCGCCTAGCGGCTATGCAAATAGCTTTGTTCCTGTAGACAATACGGCTACTGCACAGAGTACTCCTTTGAGTAGTGCTCAAAATACTACTGTTGGTACAGTGCCTCCTCCAAGTGGTGTAGGCATGACACCGCCGCCTGCGAGTGTAGGCATGACACCTCCACCGATGGGATTACCAGGTAGCACACCGCCTCCTATGAATGGAGTAGGTATGGCTCCTTCTCCAATGGGCGGCGTTGGTATGGCACCACCACCAACTACAAGTAGTGCACCAGAACGACCTGCTAGAAATCAAGCCAAAGGTCGTGGTAAAAAAGGCATTAGCACGCAAGCTATTATTAGTGATCAAATCTTGTCTGCTCAAGAGTATCGTAATGTACAGTCTAATGTCATTAAATACTTGAAGGATAGCAATCGCAATATGACCTCCACCGTCATCGGTCAAGGTCAGCTTGTATACGTAGATCAAAGCAAGGCGGTTATGGCCTTCAAAAATACATTGCACCTCAATGTAATGACCAACGAAGTAAACTTAGCAGAAGCGGCAGATGCTTTTACCTATACACTGGGCTATCCCGTACATGTAGAAATCGTTGATGCCCTCACACAGGTCTATAAAGATTATAAAAAAGCCTCTGGTAGTACGACGCAGCACCAAGTAAAAGCGCCGCCACGTCCACCAGAACCAATGGTTGATGTGCAGAAGACCTCTGGAGGTCAACTAACGCAAATGGATTTAACAAATCCATCAGCACCACAAGGCACTAATAATGCTCCAGTGGGAAATAGCTCAGCAGGAGCTAATAGAGCTCAAGATAGTAGCGTGTCACAAGCTCAACAACCTACCGCACAGGTTGGCGGTTCAACCACTGGTGAACAATCTAGTAAGCCTGATTCTGCAGCGGTAGACGCGGCAAAAGCGGCGGCTTTGGCCTTCTTAGCGAAAAAGACTGGCGGTGCTGTTGCAAGTGCTGCCGTTAGTGATAGTGCGAATATAGCTACAACAGAAGGGCAAACATCTGGTGGAGATGTACCGATTACATCCTTTGATGGCAGTCCGTCTGTACCAGTTCCAGATGGAGAAATCCCTATCGAGTCTCTAGCAGGTTCTATTGAAGGCGATGATATTCCAGTTCATTCCTTTGATGATGTGCCTGTAGAGGATATGGAGGAATCTTACGTATCATCTTTAGATGATATGCCACCACATCCATTAGATAGTGTCACTGTTATTAGCGATGATGGGGAAGTCTTAGAACGCCCTATGGATAGCGGTGCACATATTGAGGTAGAAGCTGTCCCAAAGTCTAATGGGGGCGAACAGGAACAGGGAACCCCTTATCAACGTGATGGACATGCAATGCTTTCACAAGCACCTATTGAAGTTATGCCTATCGATAGCGTGACGGTTGCTCGTGAATATGCATGGGATCCAGAGCATATGACAGAAGAGGAACGAAACAATCCTCTTTTGGCAGAAACATTAGAAAAACTATCTGAAGACCACGACATCATCGTCGAGGTCATCGAAGAATAAATCAATTAGAATATTAGTATAGGACGTAGATCCTAAAAGGAGGAATTACAATGTTTGGTAAAGGTATGGGCAATATGGCTGGCATGATGAAAAAAGTTCAAAAAATGCAAGCAGATATGAAGAAAATGCAAGAAGAATTAAAAACTCGTACAGTAGAGGCTTCCGTTGGTGGCGGTGCTGTAACAGTTGTGATGAACGGTGAAAAAATCATCGAGTCTTTGAAATTGAACTCAACGGCAGTTGATCCTGAAGACGTAGAAATGTTAGAAGATTTAGTGATGGCAGCTGTAAACGAAGCTAGCAAAAAAGTAGACGATCTCTTGGCTCAAGAAATGGGCAAAGTAACTGGTGGTCTTAACTTGCCAACAGGTTTATTCTAAATGACAAATGCTTTAGAACGGCTCGTAGAGCAGTTGCGCCGCTTGCCAGGTATCGGTTCCAAGTCGGCTAGACGCTTGGCCTATCATTTGGTAGAAATGCCGAAGGAAGAGGTAGACCGTCTCGTGGAAACCATCGTAGAAGCGAAGGGGGCTACGCGTCACTGTTCTATTTGCTTTAACTTATCAGCTCAAGACCCTTGTGAATTCTGTAGCAATCCAAACCGGGATCAAACGACGATTATGGTCGTTGAAACATCTCGCGATGTTATTGCTATCGAGCGTAGTGGTGACTATAAGGGCTTATATCACGTATTAGAAGGTGCTTTGTCCCCTATGGAGGGCATCGGCGCTGACGATATTCGCGTAAAAGAATTGATTGCTCGCCTTCGTGATGGTGTCGTACAAGAGGTTATCCTCGCTACTGACCCAGACGTAGAAGGGGAAGCGACAGCTCTCTATTTGGCGCGCTTGTTAAGCCCAAGTGGCATTAAGGTAACGCGTATTGCCCGCGGTGTTCCTGTGGGTGGCGATATCGAATATGCTGATGAATTAACATTAGGCGGTGCCGTAGTAAACCGCCAAGAAATGAAAGGATAATATGGGAGCTTTATTAGCATCACCGATTATTTCGGCGGTTGTATCCGTTGCTGTAGCCTACATTGCTTTCAAAGTAGCATTTTTCACCATTAAACGGGTGGCTATGAATGCAGTAACTGGTATTTTGACGTATTTAGTATGCGTTCATATCCTCAATATTCCTATGGATATTGGTTTGGGCGTATGGGCTTTAACAGCAATTCTAGGCCCTATTCCAATGCTCATTGCAGCCGGATGGTACGGCTTTTTAAAATAGGAGGACCTCATGCTTATCAATCGTGAACAACAACGCGTTATTGATGAAGTTGAACAGAATATCCTCTTGTTAGCGTCCGCTGGGACGGGAAAAACGAATACACTTGCTTATCGAGTGGCTCACCTCATCGAGGGCGGCTATGCGAAGGCGGAGAATATCTTGTGCATGACCTTTACGAACAAGGCGGCAAAGGAGATGAAAGACCGCATTCAATCGCTCGTAGGCAGTCCTGCAAAGGCTGTGGAGGTTAGTACATTCCACAGCTTTTGCTTTTTCGTACTCCAACAAGAGGGGAAGCGCAATGAAACCTTGTATACGGATGTAACTATCTTTGATGAAGAGGATTGCAAGGAATTATCTGAACCGTATCGTCCAGGTAAGTTGCGAGAAATGTCCTTTGCCAACATCATCAGTATGGTAAAAGAATATCGTTCCTTATATGGGTTCTATTCTGATGATCTCCTAGGCGATTATAAACGGACTATTGATCGTTTGCAAAAGGAACAGCGTCCTACTATTGAGCAACAGTTTTCTAGTTTTGGTAATGTTCTTTATAGTGAACTGCATGACTTCTTGAACCATGGTCACGAATGGATTGCTGCCTATGATGAAAGCTTAGCCTCTGTACATGGTCTAGATTTCACAGATCTCATTTGCGGTGTTCATCGTTTATTCCAAGACCCTGTAGTTCGGGAGCGTTGGCGTAGCCGTTATAGCTATATCTCTGTAGATGAAATGCAAGACACGGGTGTACTAGAGTACAAGGTTCTAGAAATGCTGTGGGAAGGTAATCACGTCCTATTATGTGGGGACTATTTCCAAACTATATACGAATGGCGTGGGTCTGATCCATTTCGTTTGCTCAAGCAGTTTGATGCGGACTTTATGCCTTTAAAAATTATCTTCTATGAAAACTACCGCTCTAACTGGACTCTCTTTACGATGGCTTTCAAAACATTGCAGAATATGTTCCCTGATCTGGTAGGCTCTATTTATACTGAATTGCCTCGCGCCAATAGTGAAAGAAAGGGTAAGCCTGTTCTCATAAAAGGCTGTAAAAATAGCTATCTTGAGGGACGGTATATCTATGAAGCTATCTGCGCCTTGCCAAAGGATGCCAATATTGGCGTTTTAGTGCGGGATAATAAAAAGGCACAACGGCTGAGCGACTCCTTTGAACGCCTCAACAATGAAAAACCTGAAGACGAACGCCGTCATTTTATGATCATTGACGAGTTTAAATTCTTTAGACGCCAAGAAATCAAAGACGTTATGGCCTACTTCAAACTGCTTATGAACCCGAATGACTCGGTCAGTGCTAAGCGCATTATAAAACGTTACGTTGCTGGTATCGGTGACGCGCGTATCGCCGCTATTGAAAGCCCTGAGACGCGACAAGTAGGCTTAAAATTGACGGACTTTATGGATATGCCTATCTTTGAGGCAGAGCCTTATGCGAAGCTCGTCAGTGGCTTAGAACATCATGAGGTTGTGGTGTATGACGTAGAAAGTACCGGTACCGATACGTCCCAGGATCGTATCATTCAAATTGCGGCCATCCGCATCGATGAAAATGGGCAGGTCCTAGAAACCTTTGAACGCTTTATCAACCCCGGCGTACCTGTGGGACAATCCGAAGAGGTACACGGCTTTTCGGATGCGTATTTAAAAGAACACGGCGAAGAGCCAGCTATAGTGCTACAAGCCTTTAAGGAATTCTCCAAGAATGCTATTATCGTAGGCCACAATGTAAATTATGACGTGACCATCTTTACTAATGAATTGGCACGCCATAATTTAGGTAATCCAGAATTTAAGGCTATCTACGATACACTCGATATTTACCGTCGTTTCTATCCTAATTTGCCAAATCATAAACTGGGCTTCCTAGCATCAGAGTTTCCTATTCATCATGAGCCTACGCACAATGCGATGGACGATATCTTGGCCACAGCACAGCTTTTAATCTATGCAGTAAAAGAAAATATCGTGCCTACAACGACTGGGCGTATGGTGGCAATTAACAAGTATAAGGCTGCTTTTACCAATATTGCGTCCCAAATGGCAACATTACGTAGAAAGGCCTATACGGAATTGCCAACGAAGTTATTGGCGTACATTATGAATCAAATGGGGGTTCTAGAGTACTATAAATCTCATGGGGAAGCAGCAAAGGTAGAGCATATACGGGATCTATATCGCATCATGGAAAAACTAGATGCAGCCTATGAAGGGCCGGCTGGTTTAGCTCGATTAAATCAAATCTTGCAGATGGCGGCCCTTACCGCAGGTGAGCCCGCTCAACAGGTACGAAATGAAGATCGCATTCCTATCATTACCATCCACCAAGCAAAGGGGAGCGAGTTTGACCATGTATTCCTAGCAGGACTCAACGAAGGTACCTTCCCAAGCCCGTTTGCCATTGCAGAAGGGCGTGAAGACGAAGAAAAGCGCTTGTTCTATGTGGCCATAACGCGCCCTAAGCAAGAGCTGACTATTACCTTTGAACAAACCAATATACGTGGCCGAGCGGTTCAACCAAGCTCGCTACTAAACTATATGCCACGAGACAATGAGCTCGTAGAAAGGAGATACTAATGGCGAGAAAAACACATCGTCCTGACGATATTTTGTGGACCGTAACCGCCGAAGATATAGACGCTGCACGTAGTGAAAAACAGGATGTTACATTAGGTGAAGTACTAGATACAAAATATCCTCGTAAGTCTTTAGTAAAGTTATTTGAGGAAAAACTAATCCACATCAACGGCCATAAAGCAACGCCAAAGGATGTTATCTCCGAAGGTGACGAGATTTGGATTGCCATGGCGAAAGAAAAAATAGATCACGAACCAATTGAAATGAATCTACATATCTTATATGAAGATGATGATCT
>FLSB01000156.1_pt1 | contig 17224 bp, 31 predicted proteins | sample 1550551 | NCBI WGS metagenome assembly FLSB01 (sample SAMEA4031774, study PRJEB14383) | metagenome | biome: human; feature: oral; material: saliva | place: Philippines | collected 2014 | reverse complement strand
GGGCGGAGCCCGACGCGCTTGATTTAACAAAAAAAAATCTCAGCTCAAGCTGAGATTTTGATGATTAGATATCATCGAAGCTATATTCGATTTCACTCATGCCATTTTTGATTTTATCACGATTTTGAACCCAAAATGGAAGTCGAGTACTAATATCAACTAATGTGAATATATCTACTGTCAATAATTCCAAAATAATAGGGTTTAACGGCGTTAGTATTAAATTTTGTTTAAAATTACCTAAGATATATTCTGATGCAAATCTTTTGAATCTTAAATGTTGTTGTCTTACAACTGGACCATATGTCCAGACCTCAAATTGCTGATCATACATTTCTCTGAGGATTTTTTCATTGATAATATTGTCTTCTTTAGCTAATTTCAATGTGAAGTACATGAATTTTTGAAGATGAAGATTGGTGATTGGAAAGTTGTTTTCTTTAGCAACAGAGATGATATGGTCAGCAAATGTGTCCATGTTTAGGTTAAAATTATTTGACATGATGTGTTACCTCTATGTTTATCTTGAAATTTGTTTTGTCAATCTTTTGAAGATTTTTGTATCAACAAATTCTTTTGAATGTGAAACTTTTTGGAATTCACTCATTTCTTCTTCAGTTGACATAAACCATTTATGTCTAATGGTTGGTACTTTTTCTTTTGTAATTGGATTATATCCAAATCCATGGTAAGCTTCACGGATAATGATGTTACCATATTTATTTGTTGTAGGTACATCTTGTTCCCAATTTTTTCCAATATTTTTTAACATCTGCAACATATCTTTTGTTTTCACATTTTCAAGTTGTTTATGTGAAAAATATTTTCGAGCGTACATTTGGATTGAATTTTTGGTAACGTCATTGACACGCCACCATACTGATTTGAGAGCATCAAAGATGTCGCCTGGCATGTTTAAATGAGTGGTGTAATAAATGTTAAAGGCTCTTGAATCAAATCGAGCTTGGAATAATTTTTTTCTTAACATCAAGTTGTATGCTTTATCGTGAAGATCTTGTGAATCATCTGTATGTTTTTGAATTTCGTTGAACCAAACCTTATTGAATTCAGCTGTAGCAATAGCCGCTGTTAATGATACCATTTTTTGGAGTTTACCTTCAAAGAATGGTGTGAAATGTTCTTTCGAACTATTATTGAATAACAACAATGTAATTTCGTCTGAACCAACGTAGGTTAACTGCGTACCTTGAACTTGTTCGGCTAAAGCGATAGCGGTTTGTGTTATTGCGTTGGTGAAGATTTTATCAAATGGTTTGTTTAAACCTTTTACAAATGAACCACCTGATCGCATGTCTAGACGAATAGCGATGGGCATATTTGGGTCAAGTTTAGTTGAATATTTTTTTTCCATAATTTTCATTTCATCTGCAACTTGATTCCAGTTTAATTTTGGCATAAGTTTATTTTCCTTTCAAATATGTTTTTCAAGTAAAGGTGATATTCTTTCAGCTAAGTTTTTATCTTGTGGAAATAGTACATCTTTTAAGTCTTCAAGAGGTACATATTTGTAATCATCTAGTTCAGGGAATGAATCTTGAAATTTTTCAATGTAAAATTGGTTGGAGTGCATCTTTGATGTATTCCAAATTTCATCCATAGGGTAAAGAAAGTAGTAGACGTTCTTTTGTTTTGTGACATTTTTGATACAAGTTTTTAGTCTCAAATAATCAATGTCTAACCCTGTTTCCTCTTTGAACTCCCGAATAGCTGTTTCTTTCAGAGATTCATTTGTTTCATGTTGACCCTTGGGAAAACCATAGTTTTTAACATTTTTAAAATAGGGTCCACCTGGGTGTGCCATTAAAAATTTGAATTGTTTGGAATCTTTGTCAAAAAAGTAAGCTATGATTCCTGCTGATATTTTTTTCATGATGGATTAACCTCATTTTCATATAAATTGAAGTCATTTTAAGTAAGTGATTTAAACCAGTTGATAACAACTTCTTGAGCTTGTTTGATAACTTCTTCAGATTGGGTTCTAGCGCATTCGTATAGTTGACCATTGTCTAAAAATCGGATATGTGTAATATAATTGGGATGTGAAGAATTAGCGATGTCAGGTGATAGACTTGAGAATAGGTGGTAGATTGTTTCCATGAAGTAATCAATTGCCGCTTTATTTACAGTTTGGATATCTGTATTTGCATATTCTTTGAAATATTTGAGAACACATTTTTCTAGATCGTCACCGATAAAGAGTGTTCTGTTGTTATTTTCATCTTTTTCGAGATCATCGCTTTTGTTGTAGACATCCTGAAGGAGAATTAGAATTGATGAAATCTTTTTGAAATCACTATTTGGATAAATTTTAGTGATTTCAATTTCATCACCGTCGTGCATGTCTGCTTTGACAAGCGTCATGAATTTTCCGTCTAAATCAATTTTTGTTAATTGCATATTTTTTTTCCTTTTGATTTTTAATCGAATTGTAAGAGGTAATCAGCCATGAATTTGATGTATTCTACTAGCTGTTCAAGATTTGTTTTGTTTTGTACATCAAATGTTAGATAAATCATGTTTTTATAGATTCGAAATTCGATATCTTTTGAGTGTAATTTGTTTGCATCATTTGAGTCGAATTCATCTCTATATCCCATTTGTGATATAAAGTGTAAACAATATTTCTTTTTAGTACTGATGAATAATGAATAATCTCTATAAGTATCTCTATAATCAGGTTCTAATGTTCTTTTATCTGTGATTTCTAAATTTTCGTATTTATTAATTTTTAAGTCAAAGTCTTTTAAATTTTGATGATTTTTTAGATAATCGTAAGCTGTTTGGATTTTGTTTTCTTTTTCTGTTTGCATGTTTTCACCTTTATTTTTCAATAATAAAATATAAATAATCAACATCATTTGATGATTCAAATGATTCGATAATAGGTTCCCATTTATCAATTAACTCGTCATCATCAGATTTGTTGACTAGTTCAACGATTTGTTTTTTGGTCAATTTGTAAATGAGGAATTCTTCGGTTCTCGAGAAATCATTAACAATTTGTTCACCTTCAAGAACAACATCATACAATCTGTGGGTTTTGCCAGAAAAATTAGTATAATATTGTGATGATTTTTCAAATAGTCGCATTGGGTTGATGATATCTTTGATAGGTTCATATTCGTCTAGAAACTTTTCAAAAGTTTTTTCTGTCATGATGTCTAATGATATGCTCATATTTAATCCCTTTCTTAAATCTTAAATGATTCACTATATAGTAGCGAATTTGGACCAAATGTTTGTTCAACGGTTTGTTTGATTTTGTCAGTTGATTCAGCATGAACGATCAAAATAATTGGATCAGAATTTTCTTGTCTAATTAAGCATTTGCGATGTAGCATGAATAATTTCTCCTTTTTCTATTTTTGTTACGATTATAAAATCGATTAACAAAGTTAATTATAAAAAAAATCTCAGCTTTGCTGAGATGTTAGATTTTTTTGAATTTAGCGTAAATAATGTGATTCGGATTGATGAATACAGTACTTTCTTCGTTTTTAATGTTGATTAAATGATTGTAATCGTAACAATCTTGAATTTTAGTTGTGAAATCATTATTTTCTGTATTGAATTCAAGGACTTCATCATTGATTAACAGTAGTTGAACTTTTTGCATATTATTAATCTTTCTTTATTTTAGTGCAATTTTGGTAAAATGAGTATCGTAATTAACGTGATCCAGAACAATTTTTTTGTTTGTGAACAAATAATGTTTTGAAATGCTAGGAAACTTTCATAACGTCTTCTTTTGATTTTGTGATAGATTAACACAATGGTAAATGAAATCGAATAAATTAAAGACATTGTAAATACAAACATCATGATTTGAACTAATAATTTGTTAAACATATAAGCTAGTGATTCTGTGTTTGTTACGAAGAAAACGTGATGAAGGGTTGCGATGATGAAGAAAATGATGGGATAGGAAATGTATTTCAAATACTTCGAAATAATCCATTTTCTGACAGATGTGAATAATTGATTTGTTTGCATGATAATATTCTGCTCCTTTGTAAACAAAAACAGGGTGAAACCCTGTTTTTATTCTGTAATTGGCAATAGTCCGCAAGCTTGTTTTGCTAATTTATCAACGAGTTCGTTTGAGTCGATACCTTGGTGACCACGAACCCAAACAAAGTGAATGTTGTCAAGACCTTGTTCTTTTGCGTAATCCATTACTTTTGAATGGTATTCGGCAATAGGTGTTAACTTTTTGTTCCCCCAACAAGCTACATTATTAACGATTACAGATTTTGGTGCTAACCAACGGAAGTCACCTTCGTAGTCACAAATGACTGTGATTTCGGACAAACCTTGTTGAGTAGCTAGGTTGATAGCAGTAGCGAGAGCAACTGTTTCACCAGCAATATTGCGAGATTTAGCAAATTCTGGTTTGGAACCGCTGGCACGACGTTGTAGAGCGATATTTAAGTCTTTGTCATATTGGATGATTCCTGCGCCATAAACGTTTGTTTCAGTGTTGAATGAACCATCAACAGCAAAAACAGTTCCAATGAGTGGAAGTTTGAATGGGTCAATAGTTTCAGCAACAGTAATAGTGCCTGAAATTCCATTTTCAGCTAAGTAGTCAACAACTTCAATTTCAGAAGCTTTTTCTTCAATTTTTTGTTCTTCAAGTTGGTCTAGAAGATAAGAAGCTGCCTCTGACTCAGTTTTGAAGCTTTTATATTTGGCACCAGACAATCCATCAACGATAGCTTTGCATTCGTCCCAAGATGTTACAATTTGGTTAGTGTTTTTGATTGCGTAGAATTTTTGTTTTGACATGATAACTACCTCTTTTTATTTTAATTTTGATCATTATCGAATTCGAATCCCATTTGAACTGGTTCAAAACCTGGTCCAAAACCAAATGGTACAGTTTTTGAAATTTTGACAACAATTTCATCACCATAATCTGATTTAGTTACAGATTCAAGTTTGAAATCATCTGTTGGATATTTTTCGTTGAGTGATTTAAGCACTTCAAATAAGTTGAAATTTCCATTATTTGAATAATGTTCAACATTTACGTATTTAACTAGCATAATATTTTTACCTCTATCTTTATTTTTACAAAATTCAAATCGTTTGCGCATGCGCAAACAGAAAAAAGCGCTTGTGGGGCTTCGCCCCACGCGCTTTGATTTTTAAAAAACTCAGCTAAGCTGAGTTTGAATGATTACATTTTTGAATACACGATGGATGCTCCTAACAGTATGAAGAATAATACAGGGGTCAATCTATTAACATCTGTTTTATATGCTTCAATATTATTCGAATTTAATACACTATATTCGCTATCAAGTTTTGTTTTATGGTAAATCAGAGCCATTGTGAATGATGAAGCGTACATAAAAGCTAAAATTGCAAAACCGAGGCTGATATATGGCATGATATGTGTTATGATTTGATATACATGGACAAATGTTTGTGGTTGATTAGTTGTTTGTTCTTGAGGTTGAACTATTAAGGACGGGTCAAGAATTTTAAATATGTTTTCTTGAATAACATCAAATATTTTGTTAATGTTTAAAGATGTATATAGGATAGTTGGAATGAGAAGAATTCTAAGGTATTGAGCTAGAATCCATTTGAAGAGTGGGTGTTTTGGTAATTTTGTTTCTTGCATTTTTGGCACCTCTAAATTTCGTCTAATGTTAAAATATTATTTTTGATAAATGATTCGTGATTATTGTAAAATCTTTTTTTGTTTTTAACAATTATTTCATGATGAACGATTTCATTATCTTGATAGAAAGTGATATCGGCTACAATATTAGGATCATTTTTAATTGCATACAGACTTAGTGGTTTAAAGATTGACATATTTTTTTTCCTTTCTATTAAGGCTGAATAGTGTAATCTGTTGTTACAGTATCGATTTTATGAGTTTTTCCATTTGAACGTGAATATGTGACAATAATATTTGTTTTAATTGGGTCTTTACGTGGAATGATTTTTTCCCATTTATATTCTGGATTAATTATATCTGTATTTATATTATCACCTTTTTGGAATTTATTTTGGGATTTTACAGTTTGTTTTAAACCGTTTGCTGTCAAATAAATACCTTTGTAATATTGTGTTGATATAGTTGATCCAATATCTGGTATATTATCAATGTCTTCTATATTGATTGTTTTTGTGAATTTAGAGTCGTCACCCAATGTATATTCAATGTCAATTGAACCTTTGATATCTGAATTTTTGATTGATTTGGAATCAAAAATATCTACTGTTCCAATATTTGTATATAAATTGGAATTTGTGACAGTCATATCTTTAACTGTTAAATTGTTTTCTGTAATGAGTTCTTGAGAAATGACGTCTGTGATATTATGAAATTTGTCTGTTATATAATGAGAATTTTTCATGTATATAAAAGCTAGACCTGCGAAAATCAAGATTATAAATATACTGATTATAATTTCTTTAATTATATTTTTCATTTTTTTTCCTCCCTACAAAGACACTATAATAATATCTGTTTCTTTCTCAATAAAATCTTTGATTTTGTTCCAGTCACCATTAGCAAGACCGCAACCAATTTTTTCAGGCACATAAGCTGGCAAATTCTTTTCTTTGGCATAGTTGTCTAATTTTTGAAGATTTGCAATAAGCTTAGATTCATCAGTATATTTGACATTTTTATTACGCCCAAAATATAGTTGCGAATAGCTGTTGAGAATGATGAGTTCAAGTGTAATTGTGACAGGTTGTACTAGACCTAGACGTTTTTCAGGTGTGTTGTATTTGTTTTTTTCAGCCATTTGGTGAAAAGCTGTTTTAACTTTTGGATATTTTGTGTACAAGGTTTTTGCAACACCAGCACCCATAACATTTTGACAGTTAACTTGGTGCATGATCACACCTTTTTCAATAGTTGTAATATCTTTTTTAATCATCATGGCAAACTCTCCTTTAATTTTAACTAAAATTAAGAACGTTTGCTTTAGCAAAAAAAATCTCAGCTTTGCTGAGATGTTAGAATTTTGTAATTTCTCCAGTTAAAGCAACTTTAACGAAAATTGAAATGATTTCTTTGATAATAAGCATATTGATTTCTCCTGTATCTACTTGATTTTTTTGCAGAAATTAAATCGACTGCTCGAATGAGCAGTTGAAAAAAAAGTCTAACCAAGAGGTTAGACTTTTGGGAGTAAAAATAAATAGAGGATTGTGAATTCACGAGTTTGCAAAATTTTTAGGAAAGGAAATTTATTCAATAGTAAAATTAAGAAAGGAGACTATGTTTGTAAACATAGCAAAAATCATACTGAAAATTTCTCATGACTCACATAAAAAAAATCGACGCACCAAAGGTGCGTCAGTTAAAGAGTTTTAGTAAATATGATATTGTTCTTTCAATTCTAGAGCGTCTAGATAATCTAATAATTTTTGACGCAATTCCATATAATTAAGAAGAACATTATCATGTTTTTGTAAATACATTTGAAAAGGAATCTTTTCAAGTTTGTATTGTTTTTGCCAATATTCCAAATTTTCTTGTAATTTAGACGATTTAATATCTACAGAAGACATAATTCTGTTGGAAATTGGATGGACAAATACAACTGCTTTGAATCTATCTTTAAATTTGAGTTTTTCACGGATATTTTTAATTTTAGCTGCAACTTTTTCTGCGATTGTTTTGTCAACATAAGCAAAAGTGGAAGTGGTGGTGTAAGTCACTTGACCATTCATTTGCTGTGCAATCCATAAAATTAATGAATGGTCTTCTTGTTCTATTACGGGCTCGTTTGGTTTTAATACATAACCATAAATGACTGGATTTGGATAGTTGAGGTATGTATGGTTGCATTCGAAATGGTTTTTATTTAGTACAATTTCGTGAACCTTTCCGATTTGTTCGACGTAGTATAAAGTGTCACCTGGTTTAAATATGTGTTGAATAGTTGTTGACATGGTATTATTTTCCTTTCTTAGAATGGTAATTCGTCAGTATTTGCTTTTGAATTGTTTGATGCGAAAAATGCTTCAGTATATCCACGAACAATGATTTGGTCTAATTCGGTATCATATTCGATTTCAGCAACAGCGTTTTCTTTGAAATCTTTTTTAATAAATAGTTTATTATCTTTTTCGTAAACAAAGATATAATTAAATTGTGTTTCAGTTTCTTTTGTCAAAAGGTTTAAATCGACATTGATAACAACAGGTTTTTCTAGATGAAATTCTAAGTCTGAAATAATGTAATCTTTGATTTGTTCAATTTTTTGTGGCATAATGTTTCTCCTGTAATTTTGATACAGAAAAACTCAGCTTCGCTGAGTTTTTAATTCTGTGATTCAATGTGTCGTTCTTTTTCTTTTTTTGAATCAATGCGTTTGATCCATTCCATGAGAGCAAGTTCTTCTTCCTCATCCATATCTAGATATGTATCTAGTTCTTCAGGTTCAATATCTTGATAACTACATTTTGGACAAGTGAATGTTTCATCACCAGTGGCACATTCGTACCAGACTTTGTGACAGCGTGGACAAGTACAAGTTGCATCAAATGACATGATAGATTCTCCTTATTCAAATTTTGGGGATACGATTGTGACGTAATGTTTGATTAATGGTTCTTCGAATGTCACTTCTGCAAAGTTTTGACTTTCAAATTGAATTTTTATTTCATCAATCTTTTTTTGGAAATTTGGTGATCTATTGAATTTTTTAAGTAATTTTGGAAGATTATCATAGTATTCGGATAATGAATTTTCTTTAGTTTCAATTATTTCACTATCAAACTCTTCTCTATCTTTAAATCTAGTGGCGTAAAATGTTTCATTGATAATTAACGTTTTTAACATTTCGGTTTCTCCTTATTCAAATTTTGGGGTAACAATGGTGACATTATATCTTGAAAATGAGTAGTTAAACTCAAGTTGTGCAAAATTGTTAATTTTAAGTTGAGATTCAATTTTTTCAACTTCTTCTTTGAAATTTGAAGCATTTTCAAATCTATCGAGAGCATCAACAATTTTTTCACAAAAAACATTTAATGATTTGATATTTGTTTCAATAACTTGTTCGTTATAGGTTGTTTCGTCAGGGTCAATCATTCTGTTTCCAGCGTGTAAACCTTTAGTGATGATTAATGTTTGAGGCATAGTTTATTCTCCTTATCAATAACGACTAGGTTTGTTAATTTGAGACAAGCGTTCAATAATATCATTAAAAGCTTGTTTATTGATAGATTTTTTTGCGTCATAAGCTGTTGCTAACCAAACTACAGCTGATTTTGTAAGACCAGGATAAATAGCACCGTTGTTTTCTTTCAGTTTTTTAGCATGGTTATGTTTTTCTTCTAGAAGAGTGTAGTCTTCTTCTGTTAGAAGATAATCTGCGTTCTCAAACAAGTATAGCATGTTTTCTGGGATTTGTGTTGGTAACATAATTTTTTCTCCTTTAATTTTGATACAAAATTAAAATCGGTTGCGCATGCGCAACGAGAGAAGCGCTTGTGGGGCGAAGCCCCACGCGCTTTAGTGTTGTAAAAAAAGACCTAACCAAGAGGTTAGGTTTGATTATGCCCATTTTGTGCCACGGTTGTGGCAATTTTGGCAGTGGTAATCATATTTAGTTTCACCTGATACTAGATTGACTAGGTCAAATCCACACATTGTGGCTTCAGTATAGGTGACGTTTGTTGAATGGCAATTCGAACATACTATTTGTTTTTTTGGTTGTGACATGGTTTTGTTCTCCTTTTTTTGTTTTATATAATTAAACTATCTTCAATGTATTCATAGAAATCTGTTTTGTTTTCGAAGAAATGATCTTCGTATTTATATGTTTCAGATAAGATAGTTTTGTCTAGGAGTTCATATGCATTATCCCAAAAACCATAATGAGAATCATTAATTCTAGTGTCAATATAAGCAATTGTGATTTTATTTGCGTTCCAAGCGTAGTATTGTTCGTTATCAATGTCTATGCGGTCATGTTTTTTGAAGAGTAAGCGAATTTTGTAATTTAGTTGTGTGAGGTCTTCAACTTTTGTTAAAACAATCACTTCAGTTTTTCCACCATTACTTGATTGTGCGGATAAAATTCGATAACCATCGTTAATAATGAATTTTTGAAGTGTTTCTGTAAATTTGTTTATGTTGTAGTTTTCGAATTTGTTTAGCATGAATCTATCTCCTTTCAAATAATAGATTATTACCAACAATACCCGTGTTGGTTTAATTGTTTACTAAATTTGAAGAACACTTCTAATACAATTTTTTGTTGACGGTCTAAATAATCTCGATTGTATCTGTATTCATCATCAAAGTGGTTATAAATTTTGTCCCAATTGATGTAAGTATTATTTAGATTATTTTCCATCAATTTGATGAATTCTTCTTTAGTTACATTTTCAGAATCATTGTATTTTTCGTCATAATTTGCTAAATATTGAACCAATATGTGTAAGTCATTATGGTAGACATACAAACGTTCCCATGATTCATTTTCAGATTTTTTTAGAATGTCTGATAGTTTTCGATAACCTTCAGTCTCAAATCTGACGGATTGATAGGGAATTGAATATCCCCATCTCTAAAGATGTATGTATCTACATCTTTAATGTCGTGTCTTCCTTGACACAATCCAAGCTTAAATGTTGTAGCCATATTTTTAACTCCTTTAATTTTGATTGTAAAAAAATAATTAACTTACAGAAACCGTCCCCATGACATAATTTTGAGGTAATCAGTCTCAAAACAGGATTCGAACCTGTGGTTTCTGAGATGACTAGACATCGGACCCACCCTCGCAGAGCTTGAAGTTAACGGTGATGAGACGTTTTTATCAAGATACTTCCGTGTCGAACGGCTATGTCTATCAGAGCTTCTGTAAATTAATTATTGATTAAAAAAAATGTAATGACATGGCGTTGTTCACTGACCCACTTGGGTTCCAAACTTTACTCCATTGATAATGGTACCATGTCAATCAACATTCGTCATTTTTGAGGTGCACGATCACAAGTGACACATCCATATCTCTTTTATATAATGCTGACTTTTTATTACATAAATAATATCGTTTTTCGAAAGAAAAACAAAAACCGAGCAGAGCTCGGTTTCTATTAATTATAAGAGATGTATAACTCAAATTCAGGTTTCAAATTACCGATGATAATCGGTTCACCTTGTTCGTGAAATGATTTTTCAATCATGTAGGAATGTTTTGTGAATCTAATTTTTGTGTCTTCAATGGCGTTGTTTTTTTCTAACCAATTGACAAGACTATAAGACGCAAAGATGTAACCGTTATTGGCGATTTGATTTGCAATTTGGTAAATAGGAGAATAAACTATTGGATCACCTGTTTCTTTGTTATATGAAATGAAACTGGCTGTGAAGTCTAAATACGGTGAATACATATCGATTTCATCAAAGCAACGTAAACTTTTTTGTTTTGTGATTGGTCCTTCATAAATAATGTCGTTCCATACTGTTTCATCAATCGCTTTGACAAGTTCTAACAAATCAGGAACTTTAGTTCGCTCAATCCATTCGTCATCGGTATTTGCTCCGATTGATTTTAGATAGTGGGTAAAGTGGTTGTACCATTCGTTGTTTCCGAATAGTTGGTGATAATGTTCTTCACCATTTTCTTTGTTTTTGAGGTAAATATTGTATCTATTTGACATGTGAAATTCCTTCTGTAATTAATTTTGAAAATTATTTTCTGAATCTTGATTTTTGATATTATCGTATTTGTTTTTAATTTTATTTTGTTTTTCAAGCATAATGGATTTTCGGTCAATACCATATTTTTTAATTTTGTTGTTAATTGTTTGTACTGAAACTCCGAAATATTCAGCTATTTCTTTCACGGTCATACAAAGAATGAATTCTTTTAACAAATCACGTGGAATATCTTTTTCTTTTCTACCTGCTTTTTTGGATGCTTTTAATTTAGAATATTCTCTCAAAATATAATTCAATGCTTCAGAATCATTATTAAAATTTAAGTCATTTTTAATCTGTTCAATGTATTCGATTGTATCTGAATTGAGATCAACTTCTATAATTTGATAGGTTTTTTTTTCTAACATATTATTCACTTTTAGTTCCTTTTTTTTTTATTCATTCAAAAGATACACAAAATCATAAGCTTTTTTGAATGTGTGCATCATTTGAGGTTCTTGTGAGAATAATTTGATTAGCATGACTGCTAAATCGTGTTCTGTTTCAAAATGTGAAGCGATAATGACTTTGCTATCATCAGTTTTTTCGTCTTTTTGTAATCCCAATGCTAAATGATTTTGGCATTGGGAGATTTTTTCGAATTGTTCTGTTTTAGACATGATTATAATTTTTCTTTCTTTTTAATTTTCAATATGAATATATTTTTTGTATTTATTTTTAATATATTCAATTTGTTGTGTATTTAGCGTTTTATTTAATTTTATATTAAATAAATTATTAACAATATCTGCGTGTTTTTCTTGATAATCATTTATATTTTTTATGAATTTAGAAAACGTCCATGTTTTTAATTCATTAATTTTTATTTTATTACCATTTTTTAGCAATATAGAATCATATCTTATAGATAATATTGAGGACGTTTGATTATTTTTTTTAGTATTTTGTATCAAATCATTGATGTCTAACTTAATTTTAGATTTTGAATCATAATAAATGCCATCTTTTATGTTGTAAAATGTTTTTGGTATGTTGTATTGAAATTTAGGTAAATTGTAGTCCAAATTCAATTTTTCAAAAAATAAATTTAATTGACGTTTAAGTAAATTTGTTAATAAATATTTATTGTTTGATGCTTTTAGCCAAGGTTCAATTGGGTATCCCAATGTTACTTTGTATTTTGATTTTTTATCTTTATATCTTAATGATTTAGATGATAATTTTTTATAAAAAACTAGTGTTGGTTTATGATACCATTTATATATATCAATTACATTATATGTTTTATTATTGATATTGATTTTTAAATATGGGTTGATATCATTATCAAATAACCAAATTAATTGTTTTTTTGATAAAGTAATTATTGATTGTGATCGTCTAATATTTTTCTTTTTTGGAATGTTTTGATAAAGCTGATACATATGATTATTATCATTGTCATTTTTAGATCTCATTTCAGCTTTTATACCCAATTGATTTAACCATGAATAAATATCTCTGTACTTTTTTTTCAAATTAGGTAATGTGGTTTGGTATTCCATCACTGTAATGATAGTGTTATTATATTTTATTTTTGATAACAATGTTGATTTTAAATTATTTAGAGTATACTGGTTTAATATATTTTTTGTTAGTGGTAATCCTTTTTCTCTCAAATAATAAGGTAAGTTACTATATTTCTTGTTTTTCATATTTTTTTCATAGATATATAGTTCATTTGCATCATGATATGAAATAAAAGTATTAGGTATTCCAATTGAATATCCTTTATGGGTATCGAAATATTCGTTTTCAATGATTGTTCCATCATCACATATGAATTTATTATATGATATTTCGTCAATTATTTTTAAATTATTGGGTAAATAATTACTTAAATCTGAAATTGGTTTTACGTTATATCCAAAGGTTTTAAGAATATTAGGTATATCATTTTTTGAATCTACATCAATTCGAGGATTATCGATTAGACCATTAAGAAATTCGTTATAAAAGTAAAAATATTCTTGATTATTTTTCTGTACTTGTAATTTAGGAATACCTTTATGTATTGAACTAATATAAACGGTATTGTCTTTTTTAATTAGTATACTCATGATAAATTAACCTTTATTTATTTTTTTTACCACCAAAACATTGGATGAACTTCAGCCCAGACCAAAAAGAATTTTTTGACGTCTTCAGGGCGGTAATTATATTTGATGATAATTTGAATGCGTTCAAGCAGCCAATTAAGGGCAAATTCTTGTGACCCTTTTAGCTTGAAATTAGGTGTGTCCACTTCAAATTGATGGAATTTGAGGTCAATAAATCTAGTTGCATCTTGTTTATAAATATTTAAAATACTATCTGTATGGCAGAAGAACCATGCTAAGAATTGAAAATCTTCTAGTTCAGCTAGTTTGCGGTAGAAATATTGGATATCATATTTAGCTCGTCTTTCTACGTCTATCCAATTTCCAATATTCACATTGTTTTGATAATTTAAAACATATGTGATTTCATCTGTTAGTTCATTGTGTTTTGAATCCTGAATATTCAACCATGCTAATAACAAGATTGAGGAATCGGCATCCCAAGCTACCTTGGGTGGCATTCCATAGCGTTTAAATTGACGTTTATGTCTTGGGTATTTGAGCTTTTCATCATTAGTAAACTGATTATAATTAATGTGATGAAAATCTAATAGTTTCTTTTGTTCGTTAGATAAAATAGATTGCATGGATTATTCCTTTCTACTCAAATAGCTCTGATACGTCTCAGAATGGCTCAGATTCGATTTTAAGATTGGTCTGGTCTAAATATATGGTCAGTTTTTAAAATCGTTTAGAGGGTATTTTAGAGCCCTCTGATGACTTGTTTATTTTTTTTATTCTTAAAGAATTTCTAGGAAACCTTCAGACGTAAAAGAACCACCTGAGAAAGCGTAATCACGACCAAATGCTTCGTAGTCAAAATAGTTTTCTAATTGTTCTTTTGATAATTCGGATATTCCACAATAAAGCTCTTCGACGATGTAATGACCTAAATCATCATTGTCGTTAATATTACAGTAGAGATTAATTTCGTCCCAATTGGTGTTAAGAATTTCTGTTACAGTAATGGATCCTTGATATTCTTTATAAGCTTTAATTTTTTCAATTTCTGTATCAAGGTTATATAGTTCACAAATATCGGAATAAGTTGCGTTTGTGCTATCAATTTCTGTGCTGAAATCTTCAATGTTAATGACTTCAAGATATGTTTCTAAATCTTCGTCAAAATATTCAATTAATTCTTCAACAGATTCGTAAAAATCTGGATCTTGAACTTTTAATGTTTTGACGATGAGGTCAAAAGTTGCTTTTGATCGGTCAAAACATTCTTCTACACCAAACAATTCATTGAATGTGTGTTCAGTGTTGGTTAATTTGTTTTTTATGGTGGTTGTGAATTGCATTTTTTTCCTTTCTAATCTCTTGGTTTGTACCAAAATTCAGCAATCATAACTAAAATAGCAATTGTTAGACTGATAGTTAATGTTGCTACGTTTATTGTTAGGTCACCTTTGTTATTGATCATGTTATATGCACCGAATACTGTTAACCAAATGGATAAAAATCTGATGAGTGTGAAAATGTGTTTTTTGATAAATTCCATTTTGTACCTTTCTGTTACAAATTTTTAGAGATTTCAATAATGGCATCGTCTAATTCTTTTTGATTGATACCAAACAATTCGTGAACACCATTTTCAGTTGCAATTAGGATGGATGTGAGTTTATATGGTACCGTACAATCCTTCTTTTTTGGTAACATGTTATAAAAATTAAAATGAAGTCTTTTTTTGATTTCGTCAGCTAAATGAATATTCAGATTTAATTTTTCAAAATCAAAGTTTTCGTCAATATATTTATTAATTTTGTTTTCTAACATATAATGGTTAATTGGACGTTCTTGTTTTTGTTTATTGTAAAAATCTTTTAATATTTTAGTTACGGCTAGATTATATTCAAAATTTTTAGTATATTTGTTAACTTGTGCAATTTTATCTGGGTCAATCATTTGGTTATCCCAACTATCGTAACCGTAAGGATTATATGAATCACCTTCAATTGTGATAATATAGTTGTATGATTTTGATAATGACATTTGGATTTCCTTTCTTTTACAAATTTTTGTAATGTTTGATAATCAAATCATGTAATTTTTCAGCATCAATCGGTTTGATTTTATCAACAATTTTATTGATTTGATTTTTGATTTCACGAATATTATTGTAAATTTTTAGTGATTTTTCTTTTTGATAATCAATCGGTAACATATATAGTTTTAAATTATTAACTCTATCAATAAACAAATATTCTTGTTCTTCATCATTTGTTAAGATTAATACTTCAGTTTCTGAAAAATCTGTAGTATACGTATTGTAGCAGTCTTGTGGACTAATGTGCATATCATAAGGTGTAACATCCATGTGATCTAGCTTTTTGTATACATGCAATGTTGGAACCTTAACATTTTCAATTTTGTATTTTTTCAATAAATCATCTGGTTTATGATTTAGTTCAATTTTAGACAAAGTTTGAAGTTCTTCAAATTTGTTATAAAATTTGATACTTGGATAAATCAGATTAGTTATATCTGAGATTTCGTATTCGATATTTGTAAGATTTTTAAGATAATTGATATCTAATGAACCGATTTCTTTAAACTTTTCAGCAATTTGTTGAAAAATATAATTTTTGTAAATTTTGATTTCTTTTGTTGTTAGTTGTTGCATAATTTTAGTCCTCAATGTTTTTAATTACTTTTTTGATTGAATCGATAACTTCGTCATTTGTGGGGTTGCCGAATACTTGAATGCCGTTATCATCGATGAAATAGATAGTGTCAATATAACTAGGGAATTGATTCTTGTTAGACGTTGGAAGGGTTGTACAGATTTCGTCATATAAAATGATATCCAAGTCTTCTTCGTCTAATTTTAGGTATTGATAAATGTATGTATGAATATATTTATACATATTTTCTTGAATACTGACTTTATATTGTTCTCCAAGTAGGTTTTGTTTGTCGTACAACCCTTGGATGATATTTAGCAAAGATTTATCTTTGACGTAGGTATTTTCGTCAATTAAACCTATTTTAGTGACTTCTTGTTCGTCATTGAAGTAACCTTCGATGATGGACATTTGCATGTTCATTGGATGTAGTACCATGATTTTACCTCTTAGTCGATACCGATTGCTAGTTTTAGATAATGCATAATTTCATATTAACGTAATCGGGGAGACACCTTATTTTAATGAGGTGAGGAACCGATTCCTTTCTTAAATTTTTAATAATTTTTTTTTGTTTTAACAACGTTTTGTCTTGACTTCAAAAATTAGTCATGGTATAATTAATTTATGAAATAACTAATGGAAAGGAGTTTAGACATGGAAACAATTGAGATTAGTCGTACGATTAAATCACATATTATTTTTCAGAATAGTAAAGATATTCCTAAAATGGTTGATTCTCAAGAAGCTTTTAGACAAGGTTGTAATTTCGTATCAGAATA
>FLSB01310819.1_pt1 | contig 17246 bp, 10 predicted proteins | sample 1550551 | NCBI WGS metagenome assembly FLSB01 (sample SAMEA4031774, study PRJEB14383) | metagenome | biome: human; feature: oral; material: saliva | place: Philippines | collected 2014 | reverse complement strand
AAAATCATATCTGTAAAGATAAACTTAGAGGGGAGATTTAAACTACGAAAAATACCCGCGCGATAAGCCTGAGCATATTCAACACCACTACTAGCCCAACCAATGCCTAAATTTATATTATAAATTGTCATATATTCTCCTCTTATGGGAAATGAGTCATAATTTCACCTTTAGAAGTAACTTCAACAAGTCCCATCAAAAGATTGCGTACCATATCAGACCGAATCTGTTCTTTCATGGTTTCAAAACCATCATAAGCTTCCTGATAATACTCTACTATAGGATTTTTCTGAGCAGCTGGCTGATTCCCTATCGCCATCGTCAATTGTTGTAAGTAATCTACCTGCTCTACCCAGTTATCATCAATGGCTTTCAACATAGATAGACGCAAAAACGTCTGATATAAATCATGACTTTCCAATAAAATTCTTTTTTCTAGCAATTCCTCTTCAATAACTTTTTTAATAAAAGAACGAACCTGATTCTTATCTGTTACACATATTTCTTCAGGTATTTCCCTAATACTAAAACTGATATTGGTCACAATAAAATGAAAAAGTTCCTCACGACTAGTGTAATTCGATTCAACAACTTCCTCAATATAGCTATCAATAATTTCAGATACCACTTCGTCCAAATTACGTGTACCATTTATCAAGCGATCTCGCTCCTTATAGACCATATCTCTTTGGATATTCATGCTTTCAGCATACTCCAGAGTCTGACGTCGTGCAGAACGTCCTGCACTATCACTTGCATGCTGTGCTTTTTCAACAATCCTACGATATTTATGTCCCTTTAAAACCTCTGGTTTGGTCATATCTTTAACTTGATAATCCTGATAACGTTTATGAACCCAATTCGGCCCAAACTTCTTTATAACATCGTCTTCAAGAGATACAAAAAACTTACTCATCCCAGGATCCCCTTGACGACCAGAACGTCCACGAATCTGTAAGTCAATCCGTTGACTTTCCATCCGCTCTGTTCCGATTACAATCAATCCTCCAAGTTCTGCAACTCCCTTACCAAGTTTAATATCCGTACCACGTCCTGCCATAGAGGTAGCTACTGTCACAGCCCCCATCTGACCTGACTCGGAGATAATCTGAGCCTCACGCGCCGCATTATTAGCATTTAGAACATTATGGGCAATCCCTTCACGTAATAAAAGAGATGAGTAAAGATGGGACATCTCCACAGAACCAACAAAAACCAATAAAGGATTTCCCTTAGCATGATATTCTTTGATATACTCCAAAGAAGCATACACTTTTTCAGGTAACGTTACATACAAATTGTCTGGATAGTCAATCCGTTGTTTCGGACGATTGGTTGGAATACGAATAACTGCCATATTATAAGTTTCAAGAAACTCTTTTTCTGCAACCTTACCTGTTCCTGTCATCCCCGATATCTTATTAAACATCTTAAAGAGACTCTGATAGGTTATGGAAGCCATGGCTCTTGTTTCTGGAGACAATTTAACATGCTCCTTCGCCTCAATTGCCTGATGAAGCCCCCCTTGCAATTTGGTCATTTCCATAAGACGTCCTGTCCCCTTATCAACCAGTACCATTTCATCCCCTCGAACGATATAGTCCTTATCTCTTGTATAAAGTTTATGAGCCCTTATTGCATAGACTAGATGACGAGCAAAAACCGCATGTTCTTCCTTGTAAAAATGATCTATTCCTAAAAAGCTTTCAGCAGCCTTAGCACCTTTAGTGGTCAACCAAACTTCATCTTTCTCCTCTTTAAAAATGTAATCCTCACCTTCAACCAAGGTCGTTACCAGCGTATCAATAATACCGTAGTGATTAGATTGAACACGCGGAGCACCGGCAACAATCAAAGGAGTTTGAGCACTGTCAAGTAAAATATCATCAATTTCATCAATGATTACATAATCAAAAGGACGTAAAAATTTAGATGACTCATCAGAAGCTAAATTATCATTCAGATAATCAAATCCCAATACACTATTGGTTGTGTATATAATATCTGATCCATAAATAAGTCTTTTTTCCTCAGGTGTGTATTCTTCATTAGGATCACCTGTAAAGGGAATTCCAACAGACAAGCCTAAAAAACGGTAAACCTGGCCCATTTCCTCCGCATCACGCTTGGCAAGATATTCATTCGTTGTAATAACCATAGTGCCCTTGCCCGTCAGCGCATTGAGGTAAACGGGCATAGTAGCTGTCAAGGTTTTCCCCTCACCTGTATTCATCTCCGCTACATTACCTTGATGAATAACAATTCCTCCCATGACCTGTACATCATAGGGGAACATTCCTAACACTCGTTTATCTGCTTCACGTACTACTGCAAATGCCTCAACCAAAAGATCATCCACCGTTTCTCCTTTAGCAAGACGTTGTCGGAATTCTAGTGTTTTTGCCGCTAATTTTTGATCTGAGAGAGACTCCATTTCCCCTTTTAGGGCATTAATCTTTTTTAAGATCCTTTTGACTTTCCTCAACTGAAAATCTTGACTAAAATTTTTAATCACGATTCATCTCCTCGATATAAAAATCATAAAAGTCTAATGACTCAAAACCTGCACTCAAAAGAGACACTTCATAGGTGTAAGCTTCTTTGGGGTAAGTAAACATAAATTGTTTAACTTTTTCTACCTTTTCCTCAATTACAGTTTCATAGCGATCGAAAAATCTAATTTTTATGTATAAACCTTGTTCTGGTTGACAATCGAAATTCATACACATTTGATAATCCTGTCCTCGTTTTAACAAAGGCAGACTAACTTGAGTTCTAGCTCCTTGATAGTTTAAACTAGAAAACCATCTTTTCAAAATTTCTCCAGATGTCAACAAAGGATTATAGAGACTGATATGCTGGCTGCTATGATAAGTCACCCGAGTGCCATACATAAATGTTACCCCAACTTCTCCCCACTCTATTCCTTGTCTTTGTTTGATAATCATTCATCACCTCTCCCAAAATCTGCTTCTAACACCATATGATAAAAGTGCAAAAACCAAGCTACGTTGGTATCCGTATCATCATTATGTCGTCCTGTTGTTCCTTTAGAAAGTATTTTCGCTCCTGTATTACATAAGTGATCAACTAATTGTTCATAAGCATGACTATCCATATCCTCGTCCTTCATATAAGATAGTCCAAAGATTGTATTTGAAAAGTCTGCTTTTTTAAAAACATTCCAAAAACGTTGATCTAATTCCAGCATATGTTTAGAACTAACTCCCCCAGTTTGATGATGTAAAATATCAAAAGCTGTATTAAATACTCCTGGAGCTTCTAACCTTCCACGACTAGCGATTGTTCCAATATTGGCGAGAGGTTTACCTACAATAATAGCATGAGGTTCAAAGGAAGATCCATAATAAAGAGATGGAAATGTTCCCATAGAAAGTCCTGACAAAATCAAATCTTTTTTATCAAAGCCTAGATAATCTAGATAATGAAGAATCGTTTCCTTTACCTTATTTTCTAGCTCATCACTCCCCAAATAAAAGGAGCCACCTTCAAGACGTGGATCAGAAAACAAGATAAAGGGACATCCAAGATTTTTCATCATGTAGTATCCTTCAAAACCTTCCGCAGAACGATACCCTGCAAAGTATACATTCAATGGAGGCTTAAAATCTCCAGGATGGAAGAAATAATTAATTTCTTCACGCTTACTATCGTGTAAGATATTCCCCCCCAAGAAAAACTTCCCAAATTGCTTACGAGTCCAACGTCTGTGTAAACTTCCTAATTGAAGAATCCCCTGACCACGTGCTAGAATTGAAATTGCTAAATAACCTTTGGATTCGCCCGGAATGACGAATGCCTTTTCCAAATCAAGCTCATTTAGGATTATCTCTTCTATAATTTTTGAAACTGAACCAGATTCTATTTTCTTTATACTAACTTGAAATTCTACCCCATCACTTTTTTCATACTCTAACCACAATTCAACAGGGTGTTCTTCTTCTAAGGTTACGTTATAGCTCCAAAAAGCTAACTGAGAAAATTCTCCTCCAAAATCTCCTTCTAATATTAAATGTTCAAAGCCTTGGTAAGAAATCGAACCCTTAAAAGCAGGATTGACTTGTAACATAAACGGCTTCAACTTATCTCCATATCCGCCACCAAACAGCGAAGTAGATAAATCTTCCAGTAATGTTTGAGGGTCTGAAAAATCAACAGCCTGAGCACAAGATTTTTTCAAAAATGATGAGATGGCCAAGTCTGTAGTTTCAAAATTTTTATTATAAAAAAGAGTATGAGGTTCTATATTATTTGTAAACGAAAGTAAGTCTTTCAGATACTGACCGTCCTCTATTAAAACAACATGAAAACTAGTAATCCCATCCATTTCCATCATTTTTCTCAAAGCAAGAGAAGAATCGGGACAAAAATAATACCAGTCCATATTATCAGGAATTTCAAAACAATGCTTCCAATTATTAATTCCAATTTGTAAAATTTTAAGATTCTTTGACATCTGTGATTTCCCCTATCCAATTTTGGAGTTTTTCTAAAAACATCTGTCCCGTATGTTCCTTGATTTTTTCTATAGAGTAAATCAAGGCTTGATTCCATTCCTTAAGTGTATCCAAATAATAATGGATTGCCTTTTGAAGTTCTGATAAATCAGAAATAAGATAACCGTTCTTTAAATGATCCACATAAACTGTTTTTACTCGATTAATTTGAGGAATTCCTGCACTAATTCCAGCAATTTGAGTATAAAGATGAGGAAGTTTACTTAAGTCTACGATTAAACGTACAAACTCCAACGTTCTAATTAAATCCAGTTCATCATTCATGTTAACAATTTGATATCTCAGTTCCTCTACTTTATTATCCTCTAAAGGATTTTCTGAATCGCCATAACCCGCATCTTTTTCCAACGATTGACTATCGATTCTCTCTTGTATAATCTTCTGAATTAAATCTTCAAACTGCTCTAGTCGTTCTTCATCCGTCGCAAAGGTACCAAATATCAATTCCACATCTTTTGTTTTCGAAACAAAATCTAATATTTGATATATCCCCTCTTCATCAATACCCTCTTTAAAATTCAATTGATAGTAAATAAAAGAAGTTTTTCTTGTCTGGCTACGCCCCAAACGTAGACGAGTATCAAAAGGAGACAAATGTTTAAAATATTGTTCATTCTCTGGATATAATTCTTTCAAAATATGAAGACTATCTTCCCTATCTACCAAGGTAAAATCTACCTTATTGAATACTGGCAATAAAGTGGGAAATGTATCTTGAGGATTACGATCAATAAAAAGACTCAAAATCTTATGACTTTCCTCAGGTAGAGTCTTCATAATCAAATCATTGTGAACTTGATGGGCTGGGATAATAAATAAATTATTCTTTTTATAAATTTTACTTATTCGTTTTTCAAAAAATTCCTCTATTACCTCTCCTATATTATGATAAGTCAATGATTTAAAGCGATAACCGAATATCGGATTAATCTCAATACGTCCACCATCCTGCAAATGCTCTCTAAACTGCCAAATTCCCTTAGTATTCAGATAATCTTGATAGTACGCTATATCATCCTTAAAATAAATAACACTAGATACTAGCCCCCTATCATCCATAATAAATTGTTCAGAACGTTGACCTTCGCTATTGAAGTATTGAATATGACTAATAAAACCTTCTACACCATGTTCTACCTGTGCATACGGTCTACCTTTCCTCTGCACCAATATAGCAAATGGACTATAAATAAATTCACACTCACTATCCCATTCAATATCTTTAAGACTTAAAATCTGTGAGTGTTCAACAGAAAAATCTTGCATATCATCAAATACAGAATAAGCTTCTGTCTCTAAAACGCTATGACGATGTAAAAAATATCGAAGATGAGGTTGGTAAGATAAAATCAATAACTGCGAACGAAAGCCCTGTTCCTGTAGTAATCTGATTTGATTAAAGGTATCATCAAATTCAAGTTTAAAAAAAGTACGATACCAAGGAACTAAATCAAAATGCCATGGTCTATCAGTTCCATACCATGCTGGAATAAAATAATACATCGTAACCTCCTAGATAAGTGGTTTATAAGTTTCGTTCATTCTTAAAGCCTTTACTTCATCTTTTACATTAAAAATCATTCCATTCAGCATTAAAAATAAACCAGGAATCATGGCAACTCGCAACAGTTTTTCATCAGATAAAACAAGGAGCATCGGCAAACCAGCCATAACCACATTAACGATTCCTCCTACAATAGAAAAGCGGAAAACTAGACCGTTAATAAAACGACTGGTCTCCTCACCTGGATATACTCCATAGATATATTCACCTGACTTTTTCATTCTATCAGCAATCTGATCTCCACTTATATTTACAAATGCAAATGCAATACTAAAAATAAATAAAATGCCTATATATAAATAAATCCATAACGGCTCACCCATCTTATATTGATCAGATAATTCCATATAGATGGGATTTTCTGGAAATAAAGCATGTAGAAGAAGCAATACATAAGTAGGTAAACTCATGAAAGTCATAACATACATATACGGCATTCCTCCAGCAGGATTTAGCATTACCTCAAAATAAGAATATCTCTTAAATCGGCTATGCAAACCAACTTTATGTATAGGTAAACGATAGCGCGCTCGATACAAAATGGAAACAATATAGGTGAAAAGGATTCCCATCAGAACTAATAATAAAATAGTGATATAAGATACATGGATAACTTTAAAAGTTTCAATCATATCCTGTGGAATAGTCAATACCATACTAGATAGCAAAATGACCATAGGACCTCCCAAACCATTGCTAGCATTTATATCTGACAACCAAACTAAGAAGAAGGTCCCTGCAATCAGTAAGAGAGTATTCATAAAGGTAATAACAATTGGAGAAAAGGATGGCTGAATGGGAAGGTTTAGGGAAATAGCCAACGACTGAATAATCGAAATAAATAAGGTTAGGTACATTTTCCTTCGATCTTGAACTTCTATTGAGAGAGAGGAAATCCCTAAACGTTTAGAAAAAGAAAACATCTGCCATAAAAGTGTCGCAGACATCCAAGGAGAAAGCCCTACCGAAAGCAAAGAAAGACTTCTAAGATTCCCGCCTGTAAGAGCTGTAGAAAAAGCTAGATAGGCAGTTGAACCACCTAAGAAATCTCTGCTATTAGTATCAACAAAAGGAAGAGGCAGCCTACTTCCCAAGACATAAATAAAAATCAGAAACAGGGTCAGCAGACCTTTTTTCACTATTATAGACGAAAAAATATTTTTCATAACGAATCCTTACATAAAAAGTAATATAGTATTTTTGTTTTAAATTAGTATTTTTTACTCTTTCCACTACACAATAGTAGATGAAGAGAAAATAACCCAGTAAATCATGTTAGAAACCTTAGTCATTTTCTGCTTTATTTTTGAGCGCTAGCTCTTATCATTTCAAAGTTAAGACTAAAATACTATTTTATTATCAAAGTCTCCTAAACAAGGACAAAGTGCTTATCCAAGATAGCACTAAGACAGGAAATTTCTGTAAAAAATACACGTGGTTCGTACTTACCGAATCCGAACAAGTTAAACATCAACACAATTTGTTGTCAAAATATAAATAGAAGTTAATTTTATACTAAAAAATTTTAACTCTATATACAATTCCAGTCTTTCTATTATATCAAAAAAAGCAGAAAAAATCTGCTTTCAAATGTCTACAAGCTAGGGATATCCCCATTCATGCTCTAGCTTCTTTATTCAATAGCAAGGCTTCCTCGCATGTTTTATGTTCACAAAATATCACCGTTTCTCAAACGAGATATATTGATACTCTTAGCCCCCCTGCAGACCACATTAGTGTCGTTTTACCCTACTCAAGTACTGTCATTTATAGGATAAGAAAGAATTTTTAATCGCTTAATAAATACAAAAGTTCTGCATAGCGTTTAAAGATATCCGTATTTTGAAGCCCCGCTTCTTTTGCTTGATTGTAACGCATTTTTAAAATCTCTGATATATACCCTCTTTCAGCCTCTACATTCCAGCCCTTAATAGCATAAACCGCCATCCGTTCCATCAAACAATCCAAAACATCCTCTAACAACTTTTCAGTTATCTTACTACTAATACTGTCTATTCCCACTCTATAATTATAGAGTGCCTTATGAATATAAGTCGAGCGACAAGACTCTGCAAAAAGGCGATAATTAGTACGACTATCTTCAATCGTTTTCCCTTTAGGAAAGGAAATGATATCAAATAATCTACGCGCAAACAAAATTCCCCAACTTGTTGTAAAAGACTTATCTCTACGTTCTAATAAGGGTAGTTGCTGGATGAGTTCCTCGCCACTATAATGAGTCTCATAATAATCCTCAAAAAGATGAATCAAATAAACATTGCGTTCTTGATGAAATTCTTGATAATTGGATACAACTACTTCTGCATCATTAAGCAAGGCTGCTCGATACAAATCCTCTACATAAGTCGGTTCTATCCAATCATCTGAATTAACAAATGATAGAAACTCCCCTTGTGCTCTCCCAATACCAACATTTCGAGCATCCGATAAGCCACCATTTTCCTTTTCAATATAATGGAAGCGGCTATCCCTCGCAACAAATTCCTGACAGATAGCAGCAGATCCATCTGGTGAACCGTCGTTAACCAATAGAACTTCTATATTTGAATAAGTCTGATTGGCAATACTATCCAAACACATCCGTAGATAAGTCTCAACATTGTAAATTGGGACGATAAGACTAATTAATGGCTGAGGATAAGTGAACCTTTCTCGAACTTCTGACACAAATAATTCATATTCTCTAATCGCTTTCGATGTTGGAAACATATTTATTCCATTTACTACGAAATATTCCAGCATTTTAACATAGTGAAAAGTTGGAATCCCCAGCTCTTCAATTTGTTGGAACATTTTTTTATAGATTTTCAATCGTTGCAAAGCTTTAGTTTCATCGTAACTAGCCGTTGAACTCATTCCATGCTTACGGTAAATATAGGTCATTTCCTTTACATAGAATACGCTTGATGCTCTTAGATAAAGACGGAAAAAGAAATCTAAATCCTCTGAAAATTGAATTTTTTCATCAAATAGAAGATCTATATTTCGGAAGTCACTACAAAGCAACTCCCTTCTAAACAGTTTTTGAGAAACATTATAAAAATCATGAATTAGATACCCTAACTTGGGGAAAATTTCTAAAAACTCAAACCTGGTTTTTTTTCCAACATTCAGAAGAGTTGCGTCCGCTTGAGAAGAATGAACCAATATATAGTGTATGCCATCTGGTTCAAATAATTTAAAGGATGAGATAGAAATGTCAACACCATTCTCTTTCAGAGCAGTATAAAGAACTTCCAAATACTCAGGGGTAACCCAATCGTCTGAATCAATAAAAGTAATGTACGCCCCCCCCGAACGTTCGAGTCCTAGGTTACGGGCTGAAGATGCTCCGGCATTTTCCTTTTCAAAATAACGGAAACGACTATCATTCTCTACGTATTCCTGACAAATCATTCCAGATGAATCGGTCGAACCATCATTTACGAGTAACACTTCAAAATTAGTATAAGTTTGATTGATAATACTATCTAAACACTGACGTAAATACTTCTCTGTATTATAAACTGGAATGATAATACTGATCAATTCATTATTCATCTTTCTTCTCCACTTCTTATCTCATATCCATAAACATCCAACTATGCTTATCTCCTTCATTTTCCAATACTTATCAACTAAATAGACTTCTTATTTTTTCAACCATCTTTTCAGGTTCGTCCTTTTTGCAAATATAGCTTGCTTTTCCTGCAGTATGATCTGTACTATCAAATGTCAATATTGGTTTCCCAAGATTGTTAACTTTTTCTATAATATGATCAACTTCTGCTTCATAATTAATATCCAAATAAAAATCAATTTCTTCTACTACTTTTATCAAATTCATTGGATTATAAGTTGGAAAGATTCTTACATTTAAATATCTTTGCAAATCTACAATTTCAGATGCAAATTCTGTTGGAGCTAAAATAGAAAAATGAACATATGGCAATTCCCTTATTAGATACTCTAACTGTTCCATACGACAAGTATTTGTAAAAATGGCTGTATGATAGAGAGGGGAATCAATAAGAGAATCCAAACCTTTTTCAAAATTCATCTTCCTCATGACAATATCAGACCATTCCAAACCATGATAGAACCACCATTCATTTCTAAAGCGGTTTAAATTGATACCATACCATGGTTTTTCACCAGTATAATGAATAATTTCAGCTTCTTTCTCCGCAACTAGAGAATCCTGATACCATGAAGCAATCTGGTAGTTTCTTGCTACAGTATCCATACCTACCATGAAATTATATTTTTGAGGTAATTTTTTCCACCGTTTCTGAAATAAAATATTTAAAATACCTTGATCTCCAAAACTACTCTCATGAAATTGATTTGTTAGTTCAAATAACTGTTCAGTAACCCCTTCAGCCCTCCAGGCATCAACATCAATCAACATCACACCAGAATTAAAGGAATCACTTGTCAGATCATCTTCTACAGCAGCCATTGGAAAATCACCTAAATCTTCTAAAAATAAAGCATCCAAGTTCCCTCTCACGATAACATCTGAATCTAAATAGATAGCTCTATTCTCTTCAACAAATTGTGGAATAAAATAACGAAAAAAAGCTGCATAACTTAAATGAGAAAGCGGTAAATGATAATTTTTCAGACTATGACTGCTAATTTTCACATTCACAATTTCTGAAAATAAAGGTTCCAACCGCTTTGTCATTAATTGAAACCATTCTGAAGGCATATCATCATTAAATACATAAAACTTCACATTTCGATTATGGGCACATACTGACTTGATTGTTGTTTCAATCTTATCACGATACCCACTATCTGCCCCCAGAACAACGACTTTTTTATTCATTTTAAACATTCCTTTCGTTTTATGAACTATAAAACTATTTATCCTAAAAATATTATAAAAGATTTAAATATACTTTCTCTTGAATTAGTTTACGGATATTCTTTATCATTTCTGTAGTATTTTCACATACAATCGCTTTCTCCTCTACATGGTTTGTATCTGAAAAAGCAAAAATTGGCACATTCTTCTTCAGTGCTTCTTGAGTGGGTTCTTCCCATGTTGCTCCCTCTGCTATATCCAAAACTGCTAATGCTTTCTCTAGGATATGCTTGTAGCTATTTTTTGTGTGTGCATTTGGATAATAGTAAAGATTTGGATATTCTATATACTGTTGTTGAATTGCTGGAAAACAAGGTTGAAAAATATGAAATTGGCAATCGGGAAATTCTTCTAATAAGTTTGAGAAATTAGAAAGATGACATGTATTCGTAAATACTAAAATATGATGAACAAAATTTGTCATATTAAAATTTGCTAATTCTAATTGGAATTGGCGTTGATTATAGAGTGTACTCCAGTCCAATCCATAGTAAAACCACCATAACTTTTTAAATCTGGTTGAAAAACTTTCTTCATTCCAAGGTTTATTATATCCTAGGTAATGTAAGATACGAGGCATTCGATTCTCTTTTATAGTGGTTCTCTCTTTTTTAAATTCACTAATCTCGTATGCATCATATCCGACTAAAAAATTATATGTATCTTTCAATGGTAACCATTCTTCTCCAAATGCCATAATCATAATTGATTGATCTCCATTTGGTACATGCATATAATGTTCTCGAGTCAATTCTATCAATTTTTCTCGTACATTTTCTTCTCTCCAACGCTTTAAATTGACCACTAATACTCCAGAATTCAACTCTTTTTTTACATTAGGATGTTTAGTTGGATCTAAATCACTATCATTTACTGCTGCAACATAATAATCTTCTAAATCATATTCTAATAAATGGTCAATTTTACCTGTTACTAATAAATCACAATCTAAAAAGATAGCCTTATCTTCTTTCACAAAATCCGCCATATAATAAACAAGAAATTTAGTTGCTGATATGTGCTTACTATTATTAACATTAAACTGTCTCAATTCCTGTTCTTCTTCAGGCAATCGAATATTACAAACCCTAGAATCAAACGGAGTTAACCAATTTTGCAGAGCTCCAAACCATTCTTGTGGAATACTCCCGTTATTGAAAATATATATTTTCAAATTTCTATGATAAGCACACAATGATTTTATGGTTACAATAGCTTGTTCACAATAACTTCTATCGAAACATAATACAATAGCTTTTTTCATTTTGTATTTACTCTTTCTGAATTTTACAAATAGCTTGCTAAAAAGCTCAAATTTAATTTTCTATCAATACTCTCCATTTTTCTGCAATGACCTCATCCAAATAAGAGGCTGCAATTCGATATGAATGTTGCGATACTTCATTTTGATTCAAATCAAAAAACTCCAATACTGCCTTCGTCATCCTTTCAATACTTTCTTCTCTATCTTGACCTTCAGAATAGGGAACTAAATAACCATTCTTCCCATTTTGAATAAAGGTAGGTGCTCCATAGGGAACATCTAAACCTACTAATCCCATACCAGAAGCCACCCCTTCAAGTAAGGTTAGCCCCAAGGTTTCCCAAGAAGAAGTTGATAGATAGAGCTGGTGTTTTTTATACTCTTCTTTTAAATTTTGATAGCCACGTAACCTGATATATTCTTCAGCATTTAGCTCTGAAATCAGTTGGTTCAATTTATGATAATCTTCACCTTGACCATAGATATCCAAAGTAAATCCTGGTATTTTCTCTTTGACCTTTACTCCTACCTTAATCGCTATATCGACTTGTTTGCGATAATTTAAGCGAGCAGCAAGCATGGCCGAATAAGGAACCATCGTCTCTACATTGCTCTCGATACTTTCGATACTAGCAGCTGGTATCACACAAATCGGACAGCTAGGTAAGCCCATCTCTCTTAGATAGTTCTCCAAGTCTGTTTTTTGTGCTTCTGTCGAAACAATCATAAAGTCAAAAGAAGTCGCATGTTGAAATAAATAATGATATTCATTATTCATCGCTCCCGTTTTATATTGATGGAGAGAGTGAAGAAAAACTCCTATTTTTGCATGATTGCCATATTCCAAAATTGCCTGTGAAAAGGAAAATCTAGAGACCCTGTCCATAAGGACGACATCAGTAGAAGAAAGGGACAAGGATTGGATAAAATATTGCATCAAGTCGTATTCGCCTTCAAGCCATTCTGAACCAAATCGATACCGTGTTTTTCCTAACGATTGGAAACCTTCATAGACCACTTCACTTTCGGAATTATAGAAACACCTTTTGCTCCACTGATAAGTCCCTTGGTCAAACCACTCTCTACATATCAAATGAGAAGTATAATGATCTCTCTGATAGAGTGTATCTTGATAAAAATGATCAACCTGATAAACTATTCCATCCTCACATTTCAGAAATAGCCTATGATCTTCAGATAGTTGATAAACGATTTGATGCTGGTCTCTCTCAACTATCGGACTATTCTCTAGGTGCAGTCTACTAATCATCTCTTCACTAGTGATAGTTGATTGTACACCTTTTTCTCCTGCTAAGTAAAAGGGAGCAATCATCATTTTATCTAGAGGAATCCCAATATGTTGAAAATATAGAAAATCTTCTCTTGGAGGAAGGACAGAAAATATGTAACGAACATCCAAATCCATCTTTTCAAAGATCCGATCACGATTTGCCTGAGAACGATCTACACCATTTGGTTCGTACCCTACTAATAAGTCGAATAGATAAACTGTCACTTAATTTTCCACCTTTCGAAAAGCTCTATTGTAATCTTCTTTAGTAGAGGATTGAATCCATTTCCATTGCTTTTGCAAAGCCAAATGATACATTTCCTCTGAAACGACAACCTTTTTGATAGCATCAATCAAATCAGCCGCAGCTTGACTTGAAGCTAGATGCTCAGGACAGATAAAACCTCTCCTATGCTGGGTCTCCTTAAAAGCAAATAAAAGCAAACCTTTTTCCAAGGAGTCTTCCACGGCATTCAATATTTCTATACTATGGTTAATGTCTAAATACAAACTACACTGATCTAGCAAACTTTCATACTCTGCCTGGCTAATTCCTGGATATAAATAGACATTTTCACATCGTTCAAGATCCAATAGTCTAGGTCCCATATTCGTCAGAGCGGCGATATGAAACTCAACCATCGGCAACTTATCAATAATTTCCTCTATTTTTTCAATTTCTTGTGTGTGAGTCATGATGAGCGCACGATGGTGATTTCCATTCGTTTTTGAAGGATACAAGGGACTGATATGATGAATTTTATCGTTTGGAGCAAGGGACTCAAATACCGAATAATGATAAACATAGAGTTTATCTACTCTTGATAGATACTCCTCTACTTCTTTAGCTTGAATCGGTTCTTTAGAAGAATAAACTGCAGAAACTTTTTGACTATCCAAGTAATCTGCTATTTCTAAATCTCCAACAACTAGCGCTTCATTTTCTAAATCAAATAGCTCTAAACAGGCCTGCCATAGTTCATCTTCAGTATAAATATAGGTGATTTCATCTTTAAATAAAGTATATAGGCCTCGCTCTACATTTTTAATCATTAATAGAGTATTTTGAGCGTCATAATAATGAATCGAGATACTCTTTTCTGATTCATCCATTATTTCCTGTTTATAACGCCAACCATTTTCTAAATAGTAATCGCAGCTTATAACTCTTCCCTGATTATCCCACCATTCAACCCTATCTACTGTATATAATTCTTTATGACGGTAGAAAATCTGACCTCGTTGGATATCTTTATCCCATATGGTTGCGTAATCTTCTTCCATACAAATTTCCCAATATTTAGGAACCGCCACCTTCAAAGCTATCAATGATTCACTTTTATATTGATTTAATACTGATTTTTTCGCAAGTAGCATCGGTAAAAAATGAATGTACTCTTGAGGACTTTCTACATAATCCAGGGTTAAAACATGAACCTCAATAGCAGAAGAAAGTACATCTTTTACAAATTGCTGCTCGGCTGGACTATACTGCTTCGTTAGATAAAGCATCTATATCTCCTTTAATTCCTCCATAATCATAAACTGATTAAAACGACAAATCCTATAAAGATAGAATGTAATCACACATCTTTTGCGGTTCTGAACTAGAGAATACCTGATCCACATGATAAGGGTTCACTACCGTATCAAATGTTAGAATTGGTTTTCCTTTTTGTTTTGCAGCTTCAATTACTTGTTGATTTTTTTCCTCATAGTTAATATCTAGATAAATATCACACTCATCCACCAACCGATTACGATTCCAATCTAAAATAGCTGGGTATAATCTCACGTTTTCATATTTTCGTAAACAATTCAGAACATCACCCATTAATGTATTAGCTGCTATATGAAACATGAAATTTGGTAAATGAGTCACTAGATAATCAATCTGTTCCAATGACTGACTATCTGTCATAATAAATAGGTCACGTTTTTTTCTAGGTGTTTTATGACTCGTGATTTCTGACCAGTCCATCATTGAATATCTCCACCATACTTCTCTTAAGCGAGAGAAGGATCTTAAATTCCAAGGCTTATCTCCTGAGAGATAGTGAATAATAGCTGGCAATGGATCTGTCGACATCTCTAAAATAAAATACTGTTGTCTCTCCTCTGCAATTCGATCATAACCAACTTGGAAATTATAAGTATCATCTAACACAATATAGCGCTCCCCTGCTACACGATTAAAGACAGTTTGATCTGATTCTAGTAATGTTTCATGATCCCTATCAGTGATTTCAATTAGAGTGGCTTGAATATTTTCTTCTTTCCACAACTTATTATTAACTAGTAAGACACCAGAATTAAATCTATCTTCTAATCCATAAACAACTTTTGCTGCCGCCAAAAGTTTATCTCCAAGTTCGATTTCAAACAACTCATTTAGCGATCTCGTTACAATCGTATCACTATCCAAATACAGCACCTTATCTTCTTCCACAAATTGTGGGATAAAGTATCTCGCAAAGGACATGTGATTCATATGAGCACCAAACGGAGGTAACTTCCACGTCTCTGAGACCAAGCCACTTGTCAATTTCACATCAACTAACTCACTCTGCTTCTGACTCATTTTTTCACGAACACTAATAAACCATTCCTGAGGAATATCCTGATTCAAAATATACACCTTGCAATTATCATGATGATAGCAAATTGACTTTAGTGTTGCTTCTATATATCGAATATAGCCATAATCACCAGCTAAAACAAATGTTAATTTTTCCATTGTATTTACCTATTTCTATTTCTATTTATTTTTCAGATAATTTATAATCTATTTTCATACTCAACAAACATCAAAGAACACTACATACCTATAGCAGAAGAATATTAATAAAAATGCTTAAAAGATTGTGAAAAAGTACAGATTCAATTCAAATCTCGGATTTTCTTTATACTAAATCATTTGACCTTGTCTTGAGAATATCAAATAAAATTATAAAATATTGAAAAACATCTCCATTCTAAATTATATCATCATTTTCCCTTACAAGACAACCAAAAACCCTTGAAAAGTTTAACTTTTCAAGGGTTTTCTTTCAGCATTTTTTGCTTAATAAGAAAACTTTTTATTGGTATTCTTATTAATCTTCCTGATCATTTTTACGACGTTTCGCAATCAATCCAAGACCAGTCATGGCTGCCAAAGCACCAAGTAGTACAGATGATTTAGATGCTTCTGTACCAGTATTTGGTAATTGTTTTCTTGACTTGCCTTCTGATTCTGTTCTTGATTCAGAAACTGACATATTTGCTGCGACTGATGTAGACTCAGAAACTGACATACTTGCTGATGCAGAAGCATCTGCTGATGTTGATACTGAATCACTTACTGAAGCTGATCCGCTTGTTGAGGCAGATACAGATTCAGAAACAGATGTACTTACTGAAGCTGACGCACTTGTTGATCGTGAAGTACTCTCGCTCAAGATCAAGTCTGGTTTGTCTGTACTATCTGGATCTACCATACTTGTTGATAATGATTCAGATACTGACTTACTTGCTGAAGCTGACTCACTTAGCGACGTGCTTGTCGAAGCTACTTCTGAAGCTTTTTCTGAGGCTACCTTAGACGCTGACTCGCTCACTGAGTTGCTTGTTGAGGCCACTTCTGAGGCTTTTTCTGAAGCTACCTTAGAGGCTGACTCGCTTACTGAGTTGCTTGTTGAAGCTACTTCTGAAGCTTTTTCTGAAGCTACCTTAGA
>FLSB01316180.1_pt1 | contig 17293 bp, 17 predicted proteins | sample 1550551 | NCBI WGS metagenome assembly FLSB01 (sample SAMEA4031774, study PRJEB14383) | metagenome | biome: human; feature: oral; material: saliva | place: Philippines | collected 2014 | reverse complement strand
GCAGTAGTTGCTGAACCAGAGAAGAAATCGAGGATTAATGAATCTTGATTTGAACAAATTTTAAGTATTTGATTTATATAAGGTGTAGGTTTAGAAGTATCAAATACAATTTCGTTAAATAATGATTTAATTTCATCTGACGCATTAGCAGAATTAGAAACATTATCCCATAGTGTTTCTGGTATTTGTCCTACGTGATCATTCAGAAATTTTTTCCAATAGATTTTATCCCCTATAAAAATTAATTTATTATCTTTTTCTAATTTCGTTAAATTCTCCTTGCTAAATAACCATAGTCGTTCAGAAAAAACTTTACCATCTAAAGATGTATAGCTATATTTAACACCACTTTGAGTTCCACGAGCCCAACAACCTAACTTTCTGTATCTTCCTCTACTATCATTATCAGGATTTTTATATTCTTTTAGTGTATTTTCATCTAGGTCAAGTTTATTTGTATAAAACGATTCTTTATTTTTTGAATATACCATTGCATATTCATGAGATTTGCTGAACCATTTTGCACTGTTATCTCGTCCTCTTTTTCGTTTCCAAACAATATTAGCAATATTATTTTCTTCTCCAAAGATTTCATCGCAGACGAGTTTTAAATTTGAATATTCGTTGTCATCTATACTAATAATTATTGCACCGTCATCAGCTAGTAAATCGCGTGCTAATATTAATCTAGGGTACATGAAAGTTAGCCAAGCAGAATGAGTGCTTTTTCCACGTATATCAATAATACGCTCTGCTTCTTCTTCATCTATACCCATTTTATTACTTAGGGTTGTAGAATCAAATTTGAAATTGTCTGGATAAACAAAACCGTCGCTTCCAGTATTGTAAGGTGGATCTATATATTGCTGTCTTTGATACCATTAAACTTTTCCTTTAAACTCTGAAACTTTTTATTTTGGATATAGAAAAATGAATATATAACTGACTTTAATTTATCGTCATTGCCAACTATCTACCCACTCTTTTACTTCATTTTCTGAAAAGTTTGTTCCAAATCTTTTAATAGGATTTCATATCACATTAGACTTACAAACAGAATGCACTCTCTTTTCAACTCCACTTGGTTCACTACTGTGTGATGTACAAACTGGAATGAGTATTTTGCCTGTAAAGTCATATGATTCAAGGAAAGTACAAATAATACGCGACGCATCTGACCACCAAAGCGGAGTAGCAACAACGATTGTATCATACTGGCTGATATCTAGTTTTTCCCCTTCAATTTCAGGTCTTGCATTATCATCATTTTGTTCTTATATTACCCTACTATTACTGTTGTTGTAATTCAAATCCTCATTAGTATACGGAATCTTCGGAGTAATTTCAAATAAATCTCCATCAACTTCTGTAGCAACTTTTTTCCATATTCTTTGTTGTTCCAGTCGCACTGAAATATGCTACTAATTTCATAGTTTCCGCTCTATTTTCTGGACTTATTACAGACTGATAATTGAGATAAGTTTAGGATTAGTAATAATTAATTAACTATTTCTGTCCTAGTTTTTCCCTGTTGGCTTGAACTTTTCCACCATATATAGGGAAAGATCCAAATTCACCATAGTTTTCAATTCTTTCCATATTTTTTAATGTATTCATATCTTCATCACTAATCACAAAGTCTATTGCCATATTTTCTTTTTGATGATCTGGATTAGCAGTTTTTGGTAATACAATCATACCAAGTTGCCAATCATAACGAATACAAAGTTGAGGAATGCTTACACCATATTTTTTTGCAATTTTAGCTATTTTTTCGTTTTGAAGTGCAAGACCATGGGCAATAGGAGAGTATGCTTCTATTTCAATGCCTACTGATTTGCAGTAATCAATAAGTTCAAATGGTGTATTTGTGATGTGTGAAAGGATTTGATTTACCATTGGTTTAACTTCACAACTAGCCAAGATATTTTCAATGTCCACTTTAAGAAAATTAGATAGTCCGATGGCTTTTACCTTGCCCGCTTTATAAGCGTCCTCAAGAGCTTTCCATACTTGTATATTTTCTTCAAAGTATCTATTTTCAGATTGATTTACTTCAACCCAAGGCTGTGGGCTGTGAATAATCATCATGTCAATATAATCAAGCCCCATTACACTTAAACTTTCATCAATAGATTCCATTGCTGATTCATAAGATTTATTCTTTGCAGCAATTTTTGATGTTACAAATAGTTCTTCCCGAGGTACTCCACAATTTCTGACAGCAGCACCAACACCAGCTTCGTTTTTATATGCTTGCGCAGTATCAATATGACGGTAACCCATAGCAATTGCAGATTTAACTGCGGCTTCTGTTTCTTCTTCTGGAATCATCCATACACCAAGGCCAAGTTTTGGAACTTCCACACCGTTTTCTAATTTAATCGCTTCATTTGTAATCATATATTTAATCCTCCATTTATTTTAAGTTCAGCACACTATATTGTTCCTCAGATAGTGGTTCTAACCATTCATTTAATCCATTTTCTTCCGAAACTTCAATTGCAAGATGAGAAAACCAGCTATCCGGCGCTGCACCATGCCAGTACTTAACACCAGCAGGAATATTAATACAGTCTCCAGGATTCATTTCTATAATATCCTTACCCCATTCTTGGTAGTATCCTCTTCCTGCTGTTTGTACTATTTTTTTCTGTCAATTTTTTCTTCTTTACTTTCCTTTAAAGATTCAGCTATTTTGTTTAGCATAGAAGCAACCTGTTTTTCATTAGCATCAAGCATGTCATAAACTTTGGCTTCTATTTCATATAATTCGGAAAGGACATCTTCAGCATATGCCTTTCCTAGATTTGTCAGGACTATATTCATTTCACGCTTTTTTCCTTTAATTGGAATCAAGTCAATATATCCATTTTTTTCTATTTCTTTTACTACAGTATTAACCGTAGTTCGTGGTAGCTCCCAGTCCTTACAAATTTCAATTTGAGTGTGAGCATTTCCGTCATTTAAGACATACAGCACCCATAACAAGGTAGTAGAGATGCTACTTTGTTTTGCAAAATCATCATAAAATGAATCTACATGGTACATAGCTTTTCCAAAATTATAAAAAAATTGCTTTGAATTCATCTATCCTCCTTCTAATATCCTAATTCGTATTTTATTATAATACGAAACAGGATTTTAATCAATACTTTTTTTACAAAATAAATACATCACCAATTTTAGTGGGGAGGATAATAAATTCAAAAAAAATTCGGACTGACATAATATCAATCCGAATAAAATTTATTTTATTTAACTGTAAATTCTTGACTACCTAGTTCAGCTCCACCTACACCTTTGTAAGCAGTTAGTTTTACCGGTGTAGTTAGATCTGTAAGTTCATAAGCTACAGCACCAGAAACTGTTCCATCTTTTTTAATAGTTGCTGATTGATTACGTACTAATGTTTTATCTGGATGCATAGCAACTTGAAGTTTATTAACTTTGTTCTTATCATTATCCTGAATCGCTCCTTCAGGGAATGAAGCAAACCAAGTACTAATTAAATTAAATTTTATTTTTTCAATACTTTTAATTAACTTTGAAAATAAAATTATGATGCTTACTCCAATTTTAAAACTAACTCTTTTTCTACCGGTTTTTCTAAATTTTTTGCACTTATTTTATACTTAATACTAGCCTGTTTCCCAGTATATTTTTTAATTTTACAACATCTTAAATCTTCCGAAAAAATCTTTGTTAAATCTTTATGACGTATATTATCAAAGTAATTAGTAACTATATAATAATTTCTTTCCTCCTCCATGTTAGGATACCAATTAATAAACGATGCTGGTAGTTTTTTACCAAAAGAATCATAACATGGTTTTGCAGGTATACGTTTTGCAACCAAAAATACATCTTTCGGTATTTTAAACTCTATTTTTACATCTTCTAAAAATATATTATTATCATTATATATTGAAAAATTCAACTTAACTGAATTTTCTTCAAAAAAGAAGTAATTATCTTCTTCAATATAATCTTCTTTTACTCTGGCTATTCTCTCAAGTAATTTCTTCTCATTACAGTAAATTGGGAATCCTAATCTATCATAACCTATTCTAATTTCTTTTGTTGCGTGTCTATATTCTGGTGTCCCCAACTGCATAATTAAATCATTAATCGTGAATTCCTCTTGTTCACATTTTTTTAATTTTTCTAATAAACTTCTTAAATGTCTCTTTTCCACATTAGAGGGTTGGTTTTCATAATTAATAACTGGGAACTTTAAAGTTATTTCATTTGATAAGCTACTGCCTATACCAATTTTTAACTTTCTATAATCAAAATAGTTCATTTTATTTTTTAACATTTCATTAATATCTTCTTTAACAACTCTACTTTGCCGACTACCTTTTCTTATCCAAGAATCACCTTTTTTTAAATTCTTATAGTCCTTTTTCATCATGTAAGGTTTATCATTGTTATCATATATTTCAATTATTCCTAACTTCTTACTCTTATATAGATACTTATAATATTTAAATTTTATAATAGATTCAACATTTTCTTGAATTATATTTTCAAAAATCGCTTGATCACTTATTTCATCTAACCCTATAATTTCTCGTTCTCCATTAATGTCATCTTTAACTCCTAATATTATATATTTCGTAGCATTACTATTAGCATTTGCCATAGACATAATATCTTTTATTAAAGCTTCATTATCTTTTCCATATTCAGAGGCTTTGAAATCTAAACATGTATTTTCCACCTCATATTCTATCAAATTATCTAAATTCATCTCTCTACTTCTCCAAACAATGCCCAATTCCAATATCAATCGGTACAGAAATCTTATCCCTAGCAACAACTATATTATGATAAACTGCATAACACTCAACATAATGTTCTCCAGTAAAACTTGTAACTTCTTTCCATCTATTTTTCCCCTTTCTTATCTCTCCACGCTCCATATTTCTTACTATAGCCTCATAACCGATATTCCTTACTTTCCAATACCATTCTATGCCATCTTTTACCTCTTCTTCAATATTATCTTTTAAAATAAAAAAAGTTAATTCTTTATCTTTTCTTAATTTCCACTTATTTGATAAAAATAATCCTAAAGTACTCTCTCTAAAACCTTTTTGTGTAATATTACATTCTATTTTTATATTATATCTTATATCAACTAAAAACATATCTTCAATAAACATCTCATTCTTAGACGAAATTAAATTCCTTTCCTTTTCCTCTAAAAAATCTTTTCCAAATAAATCTACATATACTTGTGGAAATTTACTTTTTTTATCTATTAATAATTGGTTTGCATATTTGGCTTTTTTAATAAATTTTCCATAATCATCATTTGTTATTATCTGATTACTCCCTAGTGCGTACCAATATTTTCTATCATTTTCATGCTCAGATAAGTATTTAAATAGTTCACTAATAATAATTGGATATTTTTCGAAGTTAATACTACTTACTGAGCACTCTTTTTTTAAATATTCTTTTACAAGTGAATCTATTAGAAGTCCTTTAAATTTAAATCCAACATTATTTTTCCATTTTCTAACTATCTGACACAAATACTTATAATGTTTATCTGTTAATTCAGTAGTTTTAATAGATTCTTTTATTTCAGGAATAGGATTCGTAAATTTCCATTTACCATTATTATTTGTATTTGGATATTTAAAACTTCCATCAAACTGTTTAAAACCAGGAACTAATTCTATTTTCCCTCCATCTGAAAATTCTATTGTAACTACTTGACCATCACCTTTAATTTTTGTCTTAGGATATATACTTTTTATTACTTCCTTTATCTCCTGTAATAAAGCTGATTGTCCGTTATATTTATAATTTTCGAATTTACTATAAATTGAGTTAGGGAGTATATAAATGCAGTCCCAATCACTTCCACCCTTTATAGCCGTTCCTCTTCCTACACTTCCTACTATAATAATGTTATTTACATTATCTTCACTATAATATTTCATATTAAGTTTTTTATTTATTCTTTCTATTCTAAATTTCCACTTTTCATATTCCTCATCAGTAATTTGTAGATTTAAACAGAAATTTTCAAATTTTTCCGCTAAACTCATTTAATCATCCTTTCTCTTATTTTGAATATTATTATTTGTCAGCAACTCTTTAGGTATACAATAACTATAATCATCCGTATAATCATTATCTCTCTTTTCCTTTAAGCTATTTCTTGCTTTATTTACAACAAAATCTGGAACATTAGATAATTTCGACCCAAATTCTAATTTACGATTAAACAACATATTAAATTCCTTCTCAATAATTATATAATTAGGAGATTCATCATAATGTATTTGATATAACAATCGTAAAGCTTTTTCTTTTAATCTATAAAATTCATTAGTAAATTCTTTTTCTTTTAATAATTTTTCCTCTAAGTTTAAATTTTTATCTATTGCACTAACAAAAACTGTTATGAATGATAATATAGCTACACTAATTTTGAACCAAAAGCTTCCCTCTTTTGTAATTATTGCTATCACTCCAGAAGAAGTTAATGCTGAACCACCAATCTGAATTGTTTTTAACACAATAGATAAATATGATAAGAAGTCTGAATATTTAGCATGAATCTTATGTGTCCATGATGTACTAACGATAAAATTTTTTAATTCTTCATGAAATTTATCTTTTAAAGTCACATTTTTACCTCCTTCGACATATATACTTATATTTTAGCATAACAAAAGTCTTTTGTACAGTTTTCCACAGGTTTTTCCACAGGTTTTCCACAGGTAAAGTGGTGTTTATAATGATAAACTATTAAATTTAAGAAAGTAACTATTATTTGAACTAAATTTCAATTCATCACAAAATATTTTTTATTATAACTAACACTATCTCACTATTAATATGATATAATATAATAGTTATATTATACTTAGGAGAAATATCATGATTAAAGAACAACTTGAAAATAATGAGAATATCAGACCTAATACTAAACTTTTAAATCTATTAAAGGAAAATTTCCCTGATTATTTTGATAAAGATAACAATTTTATGATAGATAAATTTAAAAATACACTAAAATCTGATGAAATCAATATTACTAAAGAGGGTTATGAGCTTAACTTTCTTGGTAAAAGTTATGCAAGATTTCAAACTTCAACAGAAACAGAAACTATCATCAGCCCATTAGATGATCATAATAACAAAGATGAAAATAAAAATTCTGAAAATCTATATATCATTGGTGATAATCTAGATGCACTAAAACACCTATTAAAATCGTACAGTAGAAAAGTAAAATGTATCTATATTGATACTACTGGCAAAAGTGGGAAAGATATAATTAATCCAATGTCTGCTTGGTTTGCTTCATTCCCCGAAGGAGCAATTCAAGATAATGATAAAAATAAAGTGAATAAATTAGAAGTAGCAATGCATCCAGATAAAAACTTAGTAAAAGATCAAATGTCAAAAATTAAAAAAGATGGTACACTTTCTGGTGCTATAGCTTATAGATTAACTGACTTAACTACACCTGTAAAACTTACAGCTTATAAAGGTATTGGTGGTATCGAATTAGGTAGTCAAGAATTTGCTGTGAAATAAAATATGAAAAGTAAATAATATCCCTCTTTATTTGATGATAGTCAAATAAAGGGGGATTGTTTTGTATTTAGTATGCCAGATTGAGAGATTTTCTAGAAACGGGTTATTTACTATTATTATGCATTGAATTAGTAAAAAATTAGCTGTACAATGAAGTATATAGGTACTATCGAGGAGTATATGAATAATTTATAGGGGAAAAAAATAATGATAAAAATTAAATTTAGAAAAAAGAGATATTTTGTTTTTGTTGACTATGAGAATGTACAGGGGAATTTTTTCGAATTCATAAAAGAGTTACCTAAGCCGTTGAACATTAATATTTTTTATTCTCATAATAATGGAAAAATGTCATTAGAATTGGTAAAAATGATATTGAAGGATAAGAAGAATAAGTACTATTTTTATAAAATAGATTCGGGAGGAAAAAACGCTCTTGATTTTCAATTGTCAACATATTTAGGTAGTGTAATAAAAAGATACCCGAATGATAATTTTGTTATAATTAGTAAAGATTCTGGATTTGATTATGCGATTAAATTTTGGAATGAAAGAAGTATTAATATAGAACGTATACCTATAAAGATTGAAGTGAAAAATAATAAAAAAGTAGATAAGATTGAAATAGTAGCAGGGGACATAAACCAAAAAGTTAAACTAAGTGGAGAGGAACTTCATAAAAAGTATAGGGAGTTTGTTAAACAATATGGTCAAGACAAAGGGTTATTATTATATAGGAAATTTAAGAGAAAAGTAAAATAAATTTCTTAAAGTGAATAGAATTGGTATAATTATATATATATCAGTACTTATTCTTTTGTAATAAATCACATAATAAGTAAAATCTGAGATGATAGTAGAATATCAATCTTAGATTTTTTTATTTAAAAGATGTTTCTATTATTAAAGAAAAATATGCAATTTGAAAAATTATAAATTATTTATTATATGTATGATATAATGAGAAAAAGTAAAATAAATTAATTATCAAAGTAAAGGAATTGGTAAATGGGAAATTATAATGAGTTATTAACTCTTAGGAATAAAATAGAAAATACACTGAATTATCAATTATCACTGAGTAATTTAGAATTATATCACAGCAATTTATTTGCTGTTGTCCTGGAAAGATCTGAATTTATTAATCATAAGTTTTTTAGTGATGTTATTGATATTAATAAAAAATATACAGACTTGAAGGTATACAGAGAAAAAAACTCGATTGATTTAACTATCGAGGTTATTGATGAGGATAGAAAGACTCATGTATTTTTTATAGAAAATAAGGTTAAGTCTTTACCTGATGAGAATCAATTAATTCGTTATTCTGAAAAAGATTCTAATGCTAAAGGGATACTTCTTAGTTTAGTTGAACCTGGATTTGATCTTCCTGAAAGTTGGTTTAGAAGAAGTTATGGTGAGTTAATTGAGTATTATAATGATTTACTTGAAAAAGTAGATGAGACTTTTAGACTATTCTTAATAGATTATATTGATTATATGAAAAATGTGGAAAAATTTATTGAAAAGATAAGTTATGGTGAATCATACTTTTTAGAAGAATCTAGTAATAAGGTACTTGAAGGTATGAGATTAAGGTCGGTTATCGAGAAGATTCATTATGCAAATTTAGAGAATAAGATTTCTGATTTAGGGTATAAAACATACTCTGGTAGAATAAGGGGAGCTCATTTTTTTGGAATTGATCTTCCTATCGAAGGTACTACATCATCTTTTGATATTCAGATACAAGGAAATCAGTATAGACATAAGGTTAATTTTTCTCTTAAAGATAAGGTAAAACTAGGTGACTTAGAAGGAATATGTGATAGTATAAAAGAAAAAACATGTTTGTATCATTTCAATCTAGAGGATAATCCAATTTTACAAAAATCCTCTTCAAGAAAAAAATGGAAGACATATGATGAACGAGATTTTTATGATTATGCACTTATAAAAAAAACATGTATCTAGTAAAGAGTTGATTAATTATATAAAAACGGATGTTAGGAAAATTGAAGCACATCTGAAAATTGTTAAAGAAATTATTTTAGAAAATATGGCTTAAGCATAAAATAAATTATTTTATTGGGTGGTAATTTATGAGAACAAAAAATAATAAACTTCATAGGAGAAATCAATGGAACTAAGAAACGAGAAATTTGTCATCGATAATAAAGAATGTATTGGATATATTTCAGAGAATACACAATATTTATTAATACAACCTGTTGATGAACATGACATAGAAGTATTAGATAACGAAGTAGCAGAAATTCAAAAAGATATAGAAAAACAATTCTCACTTATTGCTTTTAAAATAGAGGATTGGAATAATGAACTTTCTCCTTGGGAAGCACCTCCAGCATTTGGAAAAAAATCTTTTGGTTCAGGTGCTAAAGATACTTTAGAATTTATAGAAATTAGATTAATACCAACGGTTAAAGAAAGATACGATTTTTCTGATAATATTAAGGTGATATTAGGCGGCTATTCTCTAGCGGGATTATTCAGTCTATGGAGTGCGTATAAGTCAAATGAATTTCAAGGGATTGCTGCGGCTTCTCCTTCTGTTTGGTTTAATGGATGGGAAGAATTTATGAATAATAATACGCCATTAAGTAACACTATTTATCTAAGTTTAGGTGATACTGAAGAGAAAACGAAAAATAAAGTAATGTCTTCTGTTGGAAATAATATTAGAAAACAAGAAGAACTATTAAAAAATGATAATATAAATACAATATTAGAATGGAATAAAGGTGGTCATTTCAGTAATTCAGATTTACGTGTAGCTAAAGCATTTGTATGGTGTATTAAAAACTTGTGTTAAAATAACTTTAGTTGATAACTAGCGAACTGGGGGAATAATAAATGAGTATTACATTAGTAAAAGCAACAGAATCGGATATAAAAGAAATATGGGAAATGCAAGTAGAGGCATTTAAAGGTTTATTAGAAAAGTATCAGGATTATGATATGAGCCCAGCGACAGAAAGTTACGAGAATGTTTTGAATAAATATAAACAACCTTGGACTAGCTACTATTTTATTAAAAGAAATAATGAAAAAGTTGGAGTGGTTAGAGTCATAGATAAAAATGATGGAAGTAGAAAACGTATAGCTCCTATTTGGATCATGCCTGCATATAGGAATCAAGGACTAGCTCAACTTGCTATGAGAGAAGTAGAAAAAATATATGGTTCACAACATTGGCAACTAGATACAATTTTACAAGAACAAGGTAATATTTATTTATATGAGAAGTTGGGTTATAAGAGAACAGGTGAGATAGAGAATATTAAAGATGGAATGGATATAGTATATTTAATAAAAGATTAGAAATGTTGTATATTACCAGCCTATTTCCTTTCTTTCTATTCTTTTTCACGTTATAATTAAGTTACTATTACAAGAAAATTTCGGAGGTAACATATGAATGAAGTTATTAAAACGATGCTAGATCATCGTACGACTCGTAGTTTTGTAAAAGGAAAAGAACTACCTAAGGAACATCTTGAGCAAATCATTGCTAGTTCAAAACAAGGATCTAGCTGGATGAATGGTCAACACTATAGTATTATCGTAACTACTGGTGAGACTAAACAACAAATAGCTGATTTAATCCGTGATAAAGCACCTGGTAATGCAGCTCATATTGAGAATTCTGCTGCGTTCTTATTATATTGTTTAGATTATACTAATATTAAATTAGCGTTTGATATTGAAGGTGGAGCGTTTGATATTTCTAATCAATATGAACCATTAATTATCGGTACTTTAGATGTTGGTATTGCGATGCAAAATGCCACTTTAGCTGCTGAGTCTTTAGGATACGGAATTGTTTATTGTGGTGGAGTAAGAGGTTTTGGAGATAAGATTTCTGAATTACTAAATATTCCAAAAAATGCTCTGTTCTTATGTGGACTAAGTATCGGTGTTAAAGATGAAGAGTTATCTACAGAAAAAGTTAAACCTAGATTACCAGAAGCGGCTAATGTAGGATACAATGAATTCCCTAAATCAAGCGTAGAAGTATTAAAAGAATACCGTCAAACTATGGTAGATTTTGCTGAAGCACGTGAGACAAAAACATGGACTAAGAAATTCGCTGACTTCTATGCACAACCTTCAGGAATAGAAAAAGTAACTAAAGAACTATTAGAAAAAAATGGTTTTGTAAGTGAGAAGGAATAATAAATAAAGTAATTACCACATATGTATTATAATAATATATATGTGGTGTTTATTTACTAAGAAATTACTATCAAGTTAATCTAGTTGAGAAAGTCAAGAATCTAAAAATATAGACTTTTTTTTGAAGGAGATAAAGATGTTGAATAATAATCAAGTAAATCTTCATAAAAAACAGCTAAATACTAGATACGTATAAAAGTACGTGCTATAATTTAATTGAAGAAAATAAAAATATATAGGAGGTTGGGATGACCAAAAGAGACCTGATTAAACTCTTAAAGAGCAGTGGTTTCTATCAGTTGAAAAATCGTGGTTAAGGTGGTCATGAAGCTTGGACTAGTGGAACAAGACAAGTTATAGTACCTAAACCAAACGGAACAGACTATCCTGTAGGAACTGTAAATGCGATTTTAAAACAAGCAGGGTTGAAATAAGCCCTACTTGTCAATATCGGTGTCATCCCTTAAAATAAATTATGACAAGAGGTAATTACACATATATTGCACTGTTTAAAAAAGAAAACGGCGTTTATAATGTTACTGTACCTGATTTAGAGGGGGTTATTACGTTTGGTGAGAGTATCCCTGAGGCTATTGACATGGCAAAAGATGCATTAGAGGTATGGTTACTGAATGCTGAAGATTATGGGTTTGAGATTAGTAAACCTAGATCATTTAATGAGTTACAACATTTAGCAGATGGAGAAGAAGATTTCTTACAGTATGTAACTGTGGATACTGTTTTTGCTAGAAAAAAAGAAGATAATAAAGCTGTTAAGAAAACTCTAACTATTCCAAATTGGTTAAATGAGTTAGCCATTAACAATGAAGTTAATTTTAGCCAAGTCTTACAACAAGCATTGAAGAAAGAATTAAATATAATTTAATGAATTTAAGGAAATCAGAGTAGTACTTGACTAATTATTTTTTATAAATTAAAAATATTTAAAGTGAAAGAGGAGAATAAAATGACTGAATCAAAAACGTCCGAAGCACAAAAGAAAGCGAGTAAGGCTTATTATGAGAAAAATAAAGAACGTGCTTTAATGAATAATAGAAGAACTGCGGCTAGAACATTCGTGAGACGCTATGCAACAAAAGGGGATATGGAGAATTTAATAGAAATATTTAATAATGAGAATCCTAATGCAAAATTATAAGTAAATTATTAAGTTATTGATTGTTTACTTTACAATAAAATATATAATCTATGCGTGATTTATTTCACGCTTTTTTTATTGAAAAAAAGACACCTATGAAATCTCATAAGTGTCTTGCAGAGCAGAAATTTATCTCTCTGAGAAAGTTACCAGTAGAGCATATAATTTTATATCTCTAAGATAATATTAAGTATAATATATAGTTTAAAGCTTGTCAACATAGGGTTTGTGAGTTTTTTTTCTTTTTTTAAATTTTTTTAAAAAAACTATTGTCAAAAAAGGTCAAACATGTTATAATTTATTTAAGGTCAAAGAAGGTCAAAAAGATAATATTTAAATATAGTTCATAAACCCTTTTAGTTTATTGAGTATTTAGGTGTATCTTTCGAGAAGAGTATCTTTATTTTATTAGAGATACTGGTAACGTATAAGTGAACCTTTTGATCTAATAATTTAATCAAAGGAGATTTACAATGGATATTAATAGTTTTACAAATAGTGTGAAAGAAATCTTAGCGAAATCTTCCGAATTTGCAACTGAGAAAAAAAGTCAAAGTATTACGAGTGAGATGTTCTTAAAAGCGGCTCTTACTGGTAGTAATTTATATAGTGATATATTAGGAAGAGTGAATGTTGATAAAGTGAATTTAACTCACGAGTTAGATAATGAAATTGCGAAGGTAAATAGTGTAGAAGGAGATAATATCAATTACGCTAGTTATCTAAGTAATGATTTGAATGCTTTATTAATAGAAGCTAATAAATATAAAGAGAAATATGAAGATAAATTTATTTCGTGTGAACATATTGTTCTTGCGAGTTATTTGAAAAATAGTATTGTAAAAAAATATATCGATAAGGTGACTACATTAAAAGATTTAGTAGCTGTTATCGATAATATCAGAGGAGGTAAAAAAGTTATGAACGAAAATCCAGAAAACAACTATGAAGTTTTAGAGAAATATGGTCGTGATCTTGTAGAAGCTGCACGTAGTGGTAAAATTGATCCTGTAATAGGACGTGATGAAGAAATAAGAAATGTAATTAGAATTTTATCAAGAAAAACAAAAAATAATCCAGTGTTGATAGGGGAACCTGGGGTAGGTAAAACTGCAATTGTTGAAGCACTGGCTCAACGTATTGTACGCGGTGATGTACCTGAAAGTCTTAAAGACAAAACTGTATTCGAACTTGACCTTACTAGTTTAGTCGCAGGAGCTAAATATCGTGGTGAGTTCGAAGAACGACTAAAAGCTGTATTAAAAGAAGTTAAAGAACAAGAAGGAAAAATCATTCTATTCATAGATGAAATTCACATGCTTGTTGGTGCTGGTAAAACTGATGGAGCGATGGATGCTGGTAATATCTTAAAACCTATGCTTGCTCGTGGTGAACTACACTGTATCGGTGCTACAACACTTAATGAATATCGCCAATATATCGAAAAAGACTCTGCGTTGGAACGTCGTTTCCAAAAAGTTCTTGTTAAAGAGCCTGCTGTAGAAGATACTATTTCAATTCTACGTGGTCTTAAAGAAAGATTCGAAGTTTACCACGGTGTGAAAATCTCTGACCGTGCTATCGTAGAAGCTGCTGAATTATCTAATAGATATATTACTGATAGATTCTTACCTGACAAAGCTATCGATTTAATCGACCAAGCTTGTGCTACTATTAAAACTGAAAACTCTTCTAACCCAGCGGAATTAGATACAATTAATCGTAAAGTTATGCAACTTGAAATAGAAGAAAAAGCCTTAAGTAGTGAAGATGATGATGTGTCTAAAAAACGTTTAGAAAACTTAAAAGAAGAGTTAGCTAATCTAAAAGAAGAACAAAATAAACTTCAATTACAAGTTGATAGTGAAAAAGAAAAATTATCAGCTGTTAAAAATCTTCGTGAAAAAATCGATAGAGTTAAAGTTGAATTAGAACAAGCTCAAAATAGCTATGATTTAGAAAAAGCTTCTGAGTTACAATATTCTACTTTACCAAAATTGACTCAAGAGTTAGAAGAATTAGAAGAGAAATCTAAACATGAAGAATATAAACTTCTAAAACAAGAAGTTACTGAAGATGAGATTGGATTTATCGTTAGTCAAATGACTGGTATCCCTGTAACTCGTCTAGTAGAAACTGAAAAAGAAAAATTATTACATCTTGCTGATACTATTCATGAAAAAGTAATAGGTCAAGATGAAGCTGTAGAGAGTGTAACTAATGCAATCTTACGTTCTCGTGCAGGTATCGCAGATCCTAACAGACCAATCGGTAGCTTCCTATTCTTAGGACCTACTGGGGTAGGTAAAACTGAGCTTGCTAAAGCACTAGCTCTTAACTTATTCGATGATGAACGTAACATCGTTCGTATTGACATGAGTGAATACATGGAAAAACACTCAGTTAGCCGTTTAATCGGTGCCCCTCCAGGATACATCGGATATGAAGAAGGTGGTCAACTTACAGAGAGTGTAAGACGTAACCCTTACAGCATTATCTTAATGGACGAAATCGAAAAAGCACACCCTGATGTGTTCAATATCTTACTTCAACTTCTAGATGAAGGTACACTTACTGACTCTAAAGGTGTTGTAGTAGATTTCAAAAACACAATTATTATCATGACTTCTAACATCGGTTCATTAGAACTATTAGAAGAAGTTAAAGACGGTGTAATTTCTGAAGAAACTCGTAAAAATGTTACTAACCAACTTTACGGATACTTCAAACCAGAAATTCTTAACCGTATGGATGATATTATTATCTTCAAACCATTAACACAAGATAATATTAAAGGAATCGCTAATAAACTTCTTAACGAACTTGTTGCGCGTATCGCTAATAGAAATATTACATTAACTTATACTGATAATATTTCTAGCTGGGTTGCGACTGCTGGATTCGATATGAAATTCGGTGCTCGTCCACTTAAACGATTTATCCAAGGTCAAATCGAAAACAAACTTTCAGTTGAATTAATCCGTCATGGTATAGAAGATGGAATGGAAATCCACCTAGACTATGTAGATGATGAATTGAAAATTGATATTAAATAATAGGTTATCTATTGAGTCAAGGGCTGGGAAATTAATTCCAGCCCTTAATTTTTTCATGTATAAAGAATTTACAGAGTTTTATTCATACTCCCAAAACAAGGGGAAATTAGAATAAATCCTTTAAGCAATAAAACAGATAGAGTATGCTACCTGTTTTCTTTTATATTTTTTTAAGTTAATTTCTATAATCCATTTTGTTTTTTATATTCGGTAATTGTTATTCCTGTCCATTTTTTAAATGCACGACTAAATGCATTTACATCACTATATCCTATTAAATCTGAAATTTCTTCAGTAGGTAAGTTCATCTTGAAATATGAGAATGCCATAGCTTTTTGAACAGCTTGTAGTTCTTGTTTGAAAGTAGTATTTTCTGCAGAAAGGTTTCGTTGTAAAGTTCTTGTACTAACACCTAGTCGATTAGCAATATCTTCTGCTAAAAATAATCCACTTGGAATTGCGGAATATAGTTCTTTTTGAACGTAACCAGCGAAACTTTGTTCGTTGATTTGTTCAGCTAGTTGTTTATTAAGTTCTGGTTCTAAATATTTCCACATGATATTGTTTTGAGTTAAAAATGGTTTGTTTAAATCATTTTTATCAAAAATTAAACGATTTGTTTCTGATTTTTGTATTAAGGTTCCGAATATTTCTGTTGTAGTTGTGTCGTAATCATATGGAGATTCGACACTTAATGGAATTATTTTTTCTCCAATTCCAGTTCTTAATAAATCTAATATTAGAAGTTGTTCATTAAGAATAGTAAATTTTGGTAATTCCATATTCGGATGAGAAAATTTGAAAGTTACTGTTACCGTCTTTGGTCCTTCTATTAAATCAACTTCGATTGGCCCAATAATTTTCTTGAATCGTGAAAATCTTTCTAATGCTTCTAATCCATGAGGAGAAGCTAGTGATGCGAAGAATGCAGGGATAAACATTTGTGTATTTGAAATTTTACTTAAATCACGAATGTTATCTTCTGACATAACGCGATCTAATTCTAATAGAAGTCTATAAAATTCTAATGATGTTAAATTAACTTCTTCTTGTCTAAGTTTATTTGGAATTTTAGCTTTTTGCAGAAGTACAGATATATCTGCACCTAAACTTTTTAAAAAATCTTGTAGTTGATAGCTTATTGTAAGTTTCATACTAGTCCTCAATTCTATATTGATTTATTATAATTATTTTAAACTATATTAGTCATTTTTTAAACTATTATATAAGTAATTGTAAAATTTAATAAGAAAGGGAGTGACTCAAAAATCGTGATTTCTAAGAAACAAGATTTTGTTGAGTCACCCCCGCA
>FLSB01002315.1_pt3 | contig 17319 bp, 13 predicted proteins | sample 1550551 | NCBI WGS metagenome assembly FLSB01 (sample SAMEA4031774, study PRJEB14383) | metagenome | biome: human; feature: oral; material: saliva | place: Philippines | collected 2014 | reverse complement strand
TCGATTGTTTCGATTGGAGTTGTTGTTGGAAATTGTGTTTTTTCTACAACGTTAAAGTTTTCATCACCGACAGCACAGACAAACTTTGTACCGCCCGCTTCCAAGCTTCCATATAATTTTGTCATGATAAACCTCTTGTTTTTATTTTCTTTATTATAGCATATTTTAAAAATCTAAGTTTCTCAATTTTTTAGATTTTCCTCTGTAAATCTTACCATTCAAGCAAAAACGAACAAACATGTCATTTGTTCGTTTTCATTTTGAGAGGGAATATAGTACTCAATGAAAATCAAAGAGCAAACTAGGAAGCTAGCCGAAGGCTGCTCAAAACACTGTTTTGAGGTTGCCGATAAAGCTAACATGGTTTGCATTTGATTTTCGAAGAGTATTAGGCTTTCACTTCGATAAGAGCATCACCCTTCGCAACTGAACCTGTTACGACTGGATCTACTGAAGAGAAGTCAGCTGTGTTTGTAACGATAACCATTGTTGTATCATCAAGACCAGCTGCAACGATTTTGTTTGAATCAAATGTTCCAAGAACATCGCCAGCTTTTACCTTGTCACCTTGAGCAACTTTTGCTTCGAAACCTTCACCATTCATTGTTACAGTGTCGATACCAACGTGGATCAAGACTTCAGCACCATTAGTTGTTTTCAAACCAAAGGCATGTCCTGTTGGAAAGGCAATTGAAACTTCAGCATCAGCTGGTGCATAAACCACACCTTGGCTAGGTTTCACAGCGATACCTTGTCCCATAGCTCCACTTGAGAAGACTGGATCATTAACATCGGAAAGAGCGACAACGTCACCAACAATAGGAGTTACAAGTGTTTCATTTTGAAGAGCTACTGGGATGTTACCAGTTGTTTCTTCTTGGACCAAACGTTCTGTCTCTACTTCAGTAGCAACTTCTTTTTCATCCTCATAACCAAACATATAAGTAAGAGCGAAACCAAGAACGAATGATACAGCTACCATAAGAAGGTATTGGGCAAGTTGTCCGTTACCGATGTAAAGCATTGTACCTGGGATAATCGTGATACCATTACCAGTACCAGCAAGTCCAAGGATAGAAGCCAATCCACCACCGATTGCACCAGCAATCAATGAAAGGAAGAATGGCTTACGGAAGCGCAAGTTCACCCCGAAGATAGCAGGCTCTGTAATACCGAGGAAGGCAGAAAGAGCAGCTGGGAAAGCAAGTGTTTTTAGTTTTGGATTTTTAGTTTTAACACCAACCGCAACAGTTGCAGCACCTTGAGCTGTCATAGCCGCAGTGATGATAGCGTTGAATGGGTTAGCATGGTCAGCAGCAAGCAATTGAACTTCAAGCAAGTTGAAGATATGGTGCACACCTGACACGACGATCAATTGGTGAACCCCACCAATCAAGAAACCACCAAGACCAAATGGCATGCTAAGGATTGCTTTGGTAGCGATAAGGATGTAGTTTTCAACAACGTGGAAGACTGGTCCGATGACAAAGAGTCCAAGGATAGACATAACCAAAAGTGTCACGAATGGTGTTACCAAAAGGTCAATGACATCTGGAACAACCTTGCGGACAGCTTTTTCAAATTTAGCTCCGACAACCCCGATGATGAAGGCTGGAAGAACGGAACCTTGCAAACCAACAACAGGGATGAAACCAAAGAAGTTCATAGCTGTTACTTCACCACCTGAAGCAACTGCCCAAGCGTTTGGAAGTGAGCCAGAAACAAGCATCATACCAAGAACGATACCAACGGCTGGATTTCCACCGAATACACGGAAGGTTGACCACACAACCAAACCTGGCAAGATGATGAAGGCTGTATCTGTCAAGATTTGAGTGTAAGTTGTCACGTCAGCTGGAAGTGTCATTCCAAGAGCAGTCAAGAGACCACGCACACCCATGAAAAGACCTGTTGCTACGATAACTGGGATGATTGGAACGAAAACGTCACCGAAAGTACGGATAGCACGTTGGAACCAGTTCCCTTGTTTAGCAGCTTCTGCTTTCATGTCATCTTTAGATGATGTTGGCAAACCAAGTGCAACAACTTCATCGTACATTTTGTTAACTGTACCTGTACCAAAGATGATTTGGTATTGACCTGAGTTAAAGAAAGCACCTTGAACTTTTTCCAAGTTCTCAATCACTTCTTTATTGATTTTTCCTTCATCTTTGACCATGACACGAAGACGAGTCGCACAGTGAGCTACACTGTTGACATTTTCACGTCCGCCCAAGGCATCGATGACTTTTTTTGCAATTTCCTGATTGTTCATTTGCAAAAATCTCCTTATATAAAATTTTGTTCTTGTTTGAAAGCGATTTTATTCGCCCTACGACTATTATTTTATCATGTTTTAGAAATATGTCAAGCGTTTTGCAGAAAAAAATCTATCCACTTAGTTGGCACGCCTTAGATTGATTGATTTTGACTGTTTTAGCAGGCATTTCTTAAAAAAATAAGTTTAAAATCTTAGTTAAAAGGGTTTTATTTCATTATCTTTCATGTTTTCGTGAAAATTTGATTGATTTCCTGCATTTATTTTATGATAAACGTTTGACAGTTTTTTCTCTTTTTTAACATAAAAGTCTTGCTTTTTTTTCCGAAAACGGTTACTATTAAAAGTGATAAGATTTTTGGAGGAATGAAAGAATGGAATGGACTACTGAGCGTCGTTACAGACTTTATCAAGATTGGACGCAAGAAGAAATTAAGAATATTAAGGAAAATATGGCACAATCTCCATGGCATACTCATTACCATGTTGAGCCAAAAACAGGACTTCTCAACGACCCAAATGGCTTTTCTTACTTTGATGAAAAGTGGATTGTTTTTTATCAGAACTTTCCTTTCGGTGCCGCCCACGGTTTGAAATCTTGGGTGCAATTGGAAAGCGATGATTTGGTTCATTTCACAGAAACTGGAGTCAAAATTTTGCCTGATACTCCATTAGATAGCCACGGTGCCTACTCTGGTTCTGCTATGCAATTTGGTGATAACTTGTTCCTATTCTATACAGGAAATGTCCGTGATGAAAACTGGATCCGTCACCCTTACCAGATCGGTGCTGTGATGGATAAGGATGGCAATATTACGAAGATTGACAAGATCTTAATTGACCAACCAGCAGACTCCACTGACCACTTCCGCGACCCTCAAATTTTTAACTTTAAAGGTCAATATTATGCTATCGTCGGAGGACAGGACTTGGAGAAAAAAGGCTTCGTCCGTCTCTACAAAGCTATTGACAACGACTACACAAACTGGCAAGCTGTTGGCGACCTTGACTTTGCTAACGACCGCACTGCCTACATGATGGAATGTCCAAATCTGGTCTTTGTAGGCGAGCAACCTGTCCTTCTCTACTGTCCACAAGGATTAGATAAGGATGTTCTAGATTACGACAATATCTATCCAAATATGTATAAAATCGGAGCTTCCTTTGACCCTGAAAATGCCAAAATGGTAGATGTGTCTCAACTTCAAAACATGGATTATGGTTTTGAAGCCTATGCAACTCAAGCCTTCAACGCTCCTGATGGACGTGCTCTAGCAGTTAGCTGGCTTGGTTTACCAGATGTTTCTTATCCATCTGACCGTTTTGACCATCAAGGAACCTTCTCTTTGGTCAAAGAACTGACTATCAAAGACGGTAAACTCTATCAATTCCCAGTCGCAGCTGTCAAGGACCTTCGTGCCTCTGAAGAAGTCTTCTCAAACCGTGCCCAAACCAAGAACACTTACGAACTTGAACTCAACTTGGAAGCCAATAGCCAAAGTGAGATTGTCTTACTTGCTGACAAAGAAGGCAAGGGACTTTCAATCAACTTTGACCTTGTAAATGGTCAAGTGACAGTGGATCGTAGCCAGGCTGGTGAACAGTACGCTCAAGAATTTGGGACAACTCGTTCTTGCCCAATCGATAACCAGGCTACTACTGCTACTATCTTCATCGATAACTCTGTCTTTGAAATTTTCATCAATAAAGGAGAAAAAGTATTTTCTGGTCGTGTCTTCCCACATGCAGACCAAAATGGGATCCTGATCAAATCTGGAAACCCAACTGGAACTTACTATGAATTAGATTATGGTCGCAAAACTAACTGATGTCGCCAAACTGGCAGGCGTCAGCCCTACTACCGTTTCTCGGGTTATCAATAAAAAAGGCTATTTATCAGAGAAAACCATTCAAAAAGTAAATGAAGCCATGCGGGAATTGGGCTATAAACCCAACAACCTAGCTCGTAGTTTGCAAGGAAAATCAGCCAAGTTAATCGGCTTGATTTTCCCCAATATTTCCAATGTTTTCTACGCAGAATTGATTGACAAATTGGAACACCAACTCTTTAAAAATGGTTACAAGACCATCATCTGCAACAGTGAACACGACTCTGAGAAGGAACGTGAATATATCGAAATGCTGGAAGCCAATCAGGTAGACGGCATCATTTCGGGTAGTCACAACTTGGGAATCGAAGACTACAATCGCGTAACCGCGCCGATTATTTCCTTTGACCGAAACCTGTCACCAGACATTCCTGTCGTTTCCTCTGACAACTATGCTGGTGGGGTTCTTGCTGCCCAGACCTTGGTCAAGACAGGTGCCCAGTCTATCATCATGATTACAGGGAATGACAATTCCAATTCGCCAACCGGGCTGCGCCACGCTGGCTTTGCATCTATTCTGCCAAATGCCCCTATTATCAATGTTTCCAGTGACTTTTCTCCTGTCAGAAAAGAAATGGAAATCAAGAATATCTTGACCCGACAAAAGCCTGATGCCATCTTTGCTTCGGATGATTTGACAGCTATTCTGGTCATTAAAATTGCTCAAGAACTGGGAATCTCTGTCCCAGAAGATCTCAAAGTCATCGGCTATGATGGGACTTACTTTATCGAGAATTACTACCCTCATTTAACAACGATTAAGCAACCTATGCAAGAGATTGCTCAACTCACTGTTGACCTCCTATTACAAAAGATCGAAGGCAAGGAAGTCGCAACAACCGGTTACTTTTTACCGGTTACTCTATTACCAGGAAAAAGTATTTGATACTCTTCGAAAATCTCTTCAAACCACGTCAGCGTCGCCTTACCGTAGATATGGTTACTGACTTCGTCAGTTCTATCCACAACCTCAAAACAGTGTTTTGAGCTGGCTTCGTCAGTCTTATCTACAACCTCAAAGCAGTGCTTTGAGCAACCTGCGGCTAGCTTCCTAGTTTGCTCTTTGGTTTTCATTGAGTATAAGCACAAGAAAACTCAGACCGATCCGTCTGAGTTTTTTATGATCTTAAATTTTCTAGGTAGCGCTGGGCTGTCTCTAGGTTAAAGGTTTTATCTGCGATGAGGCGCTCGACTAAGGGAGCAATCTCGGATTCACTAGCACCTGCTAGGAGAGCCAAGGATTTGGCCTGCAATTTCATGTGACCTTGCTGAATTCCTGTACTCACCAAAGCTTTGAGGGCCGCAAAGTTTTGGGCGAGACCGATAGACACGATAATCTGAGCTAATTCTTTAGCAGAAGGATTTCCTAGTAATTCATGACTGAGGGCTACACGAGGGTTGAGGCCGATAGAGCCGCCTTTGGTCGCTACAGGCATAGGCAGGGTCACCTCACCGACCAATTCTTCTCTTTCAAGATCCAGTGTCCATTGACTAAGACCTTGATAGTGTCCTTCTCTACTAGCAAAGGCATGGGCTCCTGCCTCAATAGCACGCCAGTCATTACCAGTTGCAATCAAAACGGCATCAATACCATTAAAAATCCCTTTATTGTGGGTAGCTGCTCGATAAGGATCAGCTTGCGCAAATTGGCTCGCCAAAGCAATTTTCTCTGCAATTTCTCGTCCTTGATCCTTTTGACGGCTCAAATAGCGAAAGGCGATGCGACAACTTGCAGTAACCAAAGAATCGGTCGCGTAGTTAGACAGAATACCCATGAGACTCTGTCCCTGACTGAGTTCTTCTACGACTGGCTTCAAGGCTTCCAGCATGGTATTGAGCATATTTGCTCCCATGGCTTCCTGCGTATCGACATGGAGATAAACAACGAGGAAGTCTGTTTCGCCTTTAATCTGCTCTACATGCAAATCACGCGCCCCGCCTCCGCGTTTAACGATAGAAGGATAGGCTTGATTAGCAAGTTCTAAGAGTTCTGCTTTCTTGCTGGTGATCTTCTCCTGCGCTTGTTCAGGATTAGCAACTTGATAAAGGGCTACCTGCCCAATCATCTGGCGCTGATGGACTTGTGCAGTAAAACCGCCTGCACGCTTGATGATTTTACTTGCATAGCTGGCCGCAGCAACCACTGACGGCTCTTCCGTCACATAAGGAACTGTGTATTCCTGACCGTTGACAAGAACCTCTGGAACCAACGAATAAGGCAGAGAAAAAGTTCCCACCACATTCTCACTCAGTTGGTCTGCGACAGTCACACTAATCTGTTCATCCTGCTCCAGACTAGCTTGCTTCTCAGGACTAAGGAGCGCCTGAGCTTGTAACAGCTCAAGGCGCTCATGGTATGATTTTTTAGAAAATCCATTCCAACTTATCTTCATTATTTTTCAACCTTGCTATAACGGCGTTGGTGGTCCACAATTTCAACCAAGGCAAACTCTTGATTTTCATAGCCAGCAAACTGGGCAGAGTTTGTTTCATCCAAGTCCACTTCCTCAAAGAAGACTTTTTCATAGTCTGCAACAGACAGGGCAGTTCGTTGGTTAAGCTTGTTCAAACGGTCTTTATCCAGATAAGCTTCATAACCTTCAACCAATTCGCCACTGAAGAACTCAGCCACAGCACCACTTCCGTAACTATAAAGAGCGATTTTATCCCCAGCCTTCAAACTATCTGTATTTTCCAAGAGAGACAGAAGCCCAAGAAAGAGAGAACCTGTGTAGATATTACCCACCTTTTGGCTGTAGAGAATAGACTGGTCAAAATGCTTTTGCAAGAGGTCCTTTTTCTCTTGAGGCAGGTTCTTATCCATGATTTTTTTCAGGCCTTTTAGTGCTAATTTAGGATAAGGCAAGTGGAAGCAAACAGCCGCGAAATCATCCAAAGTAAGCTGGTAGCGTTTTTGGTATTCAAGCCAAGTCGTTTTCAAACTATCCAAGTATTGCTGGGTAGAATAAACACCATTTACATAAGGAGTTGTTGAGTAATTTGGACGCCAGAAATCCATGATGTCACGAGTCTGAGCCACATTGTCATTATTAAAGGCCATAATGCGTGGATTTTGTGTAATCAACATGGCCACACTGCCAGCACCCTGAGTGGGTTCTCCCGGTGTTTCAATACCATATTTGGCAATATCACTGGCAATGACCAAGACTTTGGACTCTGGAGAATTTTCCACATGCAATTTAGCATAATGAAGGGCAGCTGTCGCTCCGTAGCAGGCTTCTTTAATCTCGAAACTACGAGCAAAGGGCTGGATGCCCAGCAAACCATGTACAAAGACGGCTGCAGCCTTACTCTGGTCAATTCCTGACTCAGTAGCCACAATGACCATATCAATTTCTGCTCTTTCTTGCTCAGTTAAAATAGAATCACTTGCACTGGCTGCCAAGGTCACGATATCCTCAGTTAGAGGCGCAATACTCAATTCCTTGAGTAAGAGTCCTTTGCTTAATTTTTCAGGGTCAATGCCCCTTGCTTCTGCTAAGTCTTGTAATTTCAAGACATATTGACTGGTCGCAAAACCAATCTTATCGATACCGATTGTCATATTTACCTCTGTTTTATCATTCATTGTAAAAAATCGTTCTATACTATTTTATCACAAATGGCAGTAAAAGAGAGAAAAAAGACTTGATTCACCAAATCAAGTCTCTTGTTCTTCTAACGATTTTGCTGTTTTCGTAAGTAGGAATACAGTCTGAGAATCACTGTTCCGCTAGCCATACCAATAGAGATTACCAGAGCCAACATGACAACTAAAGTTGCACTTGCAATGGCGTGACTATAGTCTCCTGTCACAAAAAAGGCCGTTGTCCGATAAGACAGATATCCCGGGACCAGAGGTGCCAAGATAGCCAAGATAAAGACCACAGCAGGGGTCTTGTAAATAATACTTAAAATCTGACTGACACAAGAACCAATAATAGCGGCAATGAAGGTAGCTACAATGACATTGGTTGGTTCCTTGAGCAAAAGATAGATTAGCCAGACAGCCATGCCCAAAATCCCTCCTGGTAAGAGCATAGACCGCTGAACATTGAGTACGATTAAAAAAGTGATGATAGCAAGAAGACTTGCTACTGCTTGTAATAAAAAGGTTGTTAGTGTCATATTAGTTCATCAATACCAAGGCGACAGAAGTTCCTGCGCCTAAAGCAAGGGTAATGAGTAGGGATTCAAACATTTTACTCATACCAGAGTTTATGTGGTTGGTCATGATATCCCGAACCGCATTTGTCAAGGCAATTCCAGGTACAAAAGGCATGACGGCACCAGCTATAATCAAATCTGCTGTTGAAGGAAAGCCCGTGTAGCGAGCCCAAAACTGGGCTATCATCCCAAAGACAAAGGCTCCAGCAAAGGCTGTTACAAAGGGAATTCGGATAAACTTTTCTACATAGAGGGAAAAGGCAAAACCAAATAAGGTAGCCACTCCTGCCCCGAGTGCGTCATAGATATTTCCACTAAACATAATTGAAAAGAAAGGGGCACTAAAGGTCGCAGCCAAAGTTACTTGCAACTTAGTATAAGGAAGGGGTTGGGCTTGCAAAGCCATCAATTGCTTGAAGGCCGTTTCTAAATCAATCTGCCCCCCAACCAGCTGACGAGAAATCTGGTTCACATCGCAGACTTTTTCGATGTTATAAGAAGAGGAGGTCACGCGCTTCATGCGCGAAATATTGGTGTTTTCAATAGAGAAAAAGATGGCAGCAGGCATGGCAAGGACATTGCAATCCACAATCCCCTGCGAATGCGCGATCCGAATCATGGTATCTTCTACACGATGGATTTCTGAGCCACTTTTAAGGAGAATAGTCCCCGCTAGCATAATCACATCAATGACGGCATTTAATTCTCTTGATTCTTCCATGCTTGCCTCCTTTTATCAACTCCTTCTATTCTATCACAAATCTGGAGTCAAAAAAAATCTTTGCCATGAAATCATGACAAAGATTTGTTTAATCACGAGAATTTTCGTGGTTGCCTTCACTACTTGATTGAGTAGTAGCAGGTGCATTCCCTCGTTGATTTCCTTGTTGGTTCCCCTGACTTGGTGTCGTAGTAGAACCTTGGTTTCCACGTTGGGATGGTGCTGATGATGACGTTGACGGCGGTGTTTTTGGTTTGTAGATTGAAATCTTGACACGCGTCTTAGTCAAATCAACCTTTTCACCCGCTTTTGGACTCTGTTCAACGACTGTACCCTCAGCAGTTCCATCAGGAGCTGTCGACACTTCTACAACTTCAATATTGGCTTCTTTAATACCGACAATTTGAACGAGATTGTTTTTAGTAAATTCAAGACTAGATCCTATATAACTTGGCATGGCAACGCTGGTTACTTTCTTAGCAACGGTTAAGGTAATCGTTGAGGCCTTGCTCAAATCATAGGTTGTTCCGGCAGCTGGACTCTGTCTGAGAACAGTTCCTGCTTCACTCTCACTTGATTCTTCTTCCTCAATCTTGATGAGATTTTCAGGAACCTTCTTCTGCTTGAGTTCTGCGATAACATCTGTCGATTTACGGCCGATATAGTTACTCAATTGGAAGGATTGCTTGCCTGAAGAGACAACCAAATTGATTTTCGAACCTTCTTTTCGAGTCTTTCCAGCTTCAGGATCTGTACGGATAATCCGCCCTTCTTCCACCTTTTCACTAGCCTCTGATTTCTCCTCGCCAATCTCAAAATTGGCTTTCTTGAGCGTTTCCTTGGCCTCCGCCACTGTCTGACCTGCCACATCTGGAATGGCAATGGTTGCAGGAGTTCTGGATAATATCCAAATCAGAGAGGCTGCCACCAATACAATACTGGCCAACAAAATCATATAACGAACTCTAAATTTCCGTTTCTTAACAGGCTTGCTTGCGTAATTGTCTTCTGAAACCTGCTGACTAGGCTTCGCAACCTGTGGCTTCGGACTTTGTGTTTGTACCTTAGGAATCGAGGTCAAGGTACTCTGGGATACCTTTGGTAGAGTCTTGGTGTCTGCCTTAGTAGTATCATTAAATACCAGTTTAGGCTCATTACGACGATTGTAAGACAAGCTACTAGATAAGTCCACATACATCTCTGAAACTGACTGATAACGATCTGTCAATTTCTTGGCAGTTGCCTTGATAACAACATTCTCCAAGGCCTGAGGCACAGATGGATTTTCAGCTATAACCGATGGCAATGGCTTCTGGAAATGCTGAAGGGCGATTGTCACCGCACTATCCCCGTCATAAGGGATATGGCCTGTCAACATCTCATAGAAAATAATCCCCATGGCATAGATATCACTCTGTACCGTCGCCTTCGAACCACGCGCCTGCTCTGGTGACAAATAATGAACCGAACCCAACATAGAGTTAGTCTGGGTCAGACTCGTCTCAGCAAAGGCTACCGCAATCCCAAAGTCTGTTACTTTGGCAGTCCCATCTGGTGTCAAAAGGATATTTTGAGGTTTCAAGTCCCTATGAACAATCCCTCTGGTATGGGCCAAACGCATGGCTAGGAGGATTTGTCCCATAATGCGGACGGCTTCTTCATTAGAGAGAGGATAATGTTCCTTGATATAGCGTTTGAGGTCTAGTCCAGCAACATACTCCATTGCAAGATACTGCTGACCGTCTTCCTCACCAATATCTGTTATCCGAACGATATGAGGATGGTCTAGATCTGCCATAGCTCTCGCTTCACGCTGAAAACGAGCTACAGCTATCGGGTCCGTCTGGTAGTTGGTCCTCAGGACCTTCACTGCCACTTCTTCTCCATCTAGAATTAAATCCTTGGCCAAATAGACATCTGCCATGCCTCCTCGGCCAATCTGTTTCACAATCCGATAGCGTCCGGCAAAAATCTTGCCGATTTGGATCATTCTGCATCCTCCTCGTTCATAGAAACAAGGGCAACCGTAATGTTGTCTAAACCTCCTGCATTGTTAGCAAAACGCACGAGCGTCGCTGTTTTATCTGCCAAAGGAATATCACTGGTTACAATATCACAAATCTCACTGCCTGAAATCATGTTAGTCAAACCATCACTATTGAGCAAGAGATAGTCACCTGGCTCAAGGGTAATCATTCCAAAATCAGGTTGAACTTCATCTTTTTGACCGATAGATTGAGTAATAATATTTTTCTGTGGATGACTAGCAGCTTCTTCTGGTGTCAATTGACCTGCCTTAAGCAATTCATTGACCAAAGAATGGTCGCTTGTTAACTGGTGGTATTCTTCCCCACGAATCAAACCGATACGAGAATCTCCAATGTGAGCATAGATAGCCTGATTGCCAATAATGGCAACAGCCTCGAGAGTTGTTCCCATTCCTTTATAGGCATCATCTTGTCCAAGTTGATGAATCTTTTGATTTTCAATTTCTAGGTAATGGGAGAACCATTCACGCACTTCATTGACTGTATCGATTTGGGTATCAACCCAAGCTATACCAAGGTCTGTTACCGCCATTTCACTAGCGATATTCCCTGCGCGATGACCTCCCATCCCATCAGCTAAAATAATCATAGTACGCCCAGCTCTATTGACATAGTGGTTGACATAGTCTTGGTTATTTGTTCGTTTCTGACCAACATCTGTTAATAATGAAATTTCCATGTGTCAGTTCCTTCCTAATCCGATATCTTGCGAAATTGACTGATGAAGAATCCATCACTTCCATACAACTCAGGTGTAATGAGGATACAGCCGTCTTTCATGATATCCTTACATTCATGTTCTAGTTTTACCTGCTCGAACTCGGGATGACTTTCTAAAAACGCCTCAACGACTTGAAAATTCTCCTCTGAGACAATAGTACAGGTACTATAAGTTATTATACCACCTTTGCGTAGTGTTTGACAAACACTACCTAATATTTCTAGCTGAATTTCCTGTAAGGACGCGAAATCTGCCGTTTCTTTATTGTATTTGATATCTGGTTTGCGACGCAAAAGACCGATTCCTGAACAAGGAGCATCTACTAAAATCTTGTCAAAGGAATTCTGACCAAAAAGCTCATGCACCTTTCTGGCATCCAATTTTTGAGTTTGAACCCGTTCTGCAACGCCTAGACGTTGGGCATTTTCTTGGATTAAGTCCAACTTGTGGTCATACAAGTCCAGAGCAGTAACCTGGCCTGTCGTGAGATAAGAGGCTATATGGGCTGTTTTCCCACCCGGAGCCGCACAAGCATCTAGAACCTGCTCATCACCTTGTAGATCAAGAGTTGGCGCAACCAATTGACTGGACTCGTCTTGAATAGTTATAGCACCTTCTGCAAACAAATCATGGCCTGCAAAGTGCCCTTGCTCCTTGACCAGACCAGAAACAGACAAAGGTGAATCACTAGCCTCTAACAAGGTTTTGATTTCTTCTTTTCGACCTAGGTCTGTTACACGAATACTGGCCTTGTTGCGCACCAAAAGGCTTTCAAAGATGGCTTGTGCTCGCTCTTCACCGTATTCTTCCTTGAGTTTGGAAACTAACCAAACTGGGAGAGAATAAGCAATGGAATCACGCTTGTTTTTTCGTTTGATGCTGGCAATATCTGGCCATCCTTCACGCAGGATACGGCGCAAGACAGCATTGACCAATTTTTCACTGCCTTTTTTACGGAATTTGGCTAATTCCACCGCTTCATTGACCACAGCATGGTCTGGAATCTTATCCAAATAGCGAAGTTGGTAGGCACTCATGAGAAGCAGAACATAGAGCCAGCTGTCTAACTGGTCTCTATCTTCGATAAAGTGGGACAGGTACCATTCCAGAGTCAGTTTACGGGCCACCGTTCCATAGACCAGCTCTGTTACCAAGCCCTTGTCTGCTACTGAAAGCTGGCTTCCCTTGAGATGCTTATTTAAGGCAATATTTGAGTATGCTTGATTGATAAAGACATCCTCTAATACTGCTAGGGCTAAACTTCTAGCTGTTTCTACTTTAGTCACCAAATCCTTCTCCTACAGTCAATGTACGTCCAACTCCGTTAAGGAAGGAAGCAATATCCATCTTAGGTTTGCCTGCTGGCTGCACTTGTTTGAGAGACAAAGCTCCTTCTGCCGTTGCGACAATCAATTCTTTCTTGCCGATAGAGAGGATTTCACCTGGATTTCCCTGACCTTCTACTGGTAGGGCTTCATAAATCTTAAAGCGGTCGCCCTTAAGGAAAGTATGGGCAACAGGCCACGGGTTCATGCCACGGATTTGGTTAAAGAGTTGACGATTGGTTTTGTTCCAGTCCAGTTTTTCTTCCTCTGGCTTGATATTTGGCGAGAAGCTAACCTGACTCGGGTCCTGCGGTTCAGGTTTGATGTCACCAGCAATATAGGCAGGTAGAGTATCCAAAAGCAAATCACGACCAACAAGCGCTAATTTCTCAAACAAGGTCCCAACATTGTCCTCATCTGTGATAGGGATGCTGCGACGGGAAATCATATCTCCTGCATCCATTTCCTTGACCATTTCCATAATGGTCACGCCAGCTTCCTCATCCCCTTGAATCAGGGCATAATGAATAGGAGCACCACCACGGTGTTTTGGAAGGAGGGAAGCGTGAACATTGACCGCAAAGTCCATGCTATCAAGGAGTTTACTTGGAAGAAACTGCCCAAAAGCAGCAGTCACAATTCCATCCGCTCCTAGCTTCATAATCGCTTCCATCTCTGGACTTCCAGATAATTTTTCAGGTTGGTAGATAGGAAGTCCTGCTTCTTTGGCAGCCTGCTTGACTGGAGTTTCTTGGATCACTTTTTTACGACCAACAGCACGGTCTGGCTGGGTCACAACTGCTAGAATTTCGTAACGGTCATCTGTCAAAAGTCCTTTTAAGACTGTTGCTGAAAAGTCGGGGGTCCCCATAAAGATTAGTTTTGTCATATCTTCTCCTTCTTATAAAAATTGCTGTGGCTCATGGTCAATGCTGAGACGGAGCTCACTATTTTCCCGTTCTTGAGTCAAGGCCAGAACCTGATTGAGGGTCGGACCAAGCTCATCTTCTAAACGATATTTAATCAAAATCTGGTAATGATAGAGGTTGTGGGTACGGGCGATGGGTTTGGGCGTCGGCCCAAGGATGTTACTGGTTTCAGACAAACCTGACCGCAAAATGTTCATAACTTCATAGGCACGTTTGACCACCTCTTCTTCTTTCTTGTGAGAAAGGGTAATACCAATGGTGAAATAGTAAGGTGGATAGCCGAGTTGTCGTCTGATACCCATTTCATAGACATAAAAACCTTCGTAATCCTGATCCTTGGCAAATCGAATTGCATAGTGCTCAGAATTGTATGACTGAATCAAGACCTGTCCAGCTTTTTCCGCACGACCTGCCCGACCAGCCACCTGAGTTAAGAGTTGGAAGGTTCTCTCAGAAGAACGGAAATCTGGTAGATTCAAGGCCGTATCCGCATTGAGAACTCCTACTAGGGTCACATTGGGAAAATCCAAACCTTTGGCAATCATCTGAGTTCCAAGCAAGATATCCGCTTCTCCTCGTCCAAACTGGTCAAGAAGAGCTTGGTGACTACCTTTCTTACGGGTCGTATCCACATCCATCCGCAAAATGCGGGCCTGAGGAAAGAGCTCTGCCAGCTCGTCATAAGCCTTTTGAGTTCCCGTCCCGTAGTAGCGAATACTGCGGCTCTTACAGTTAGGACAGGCCTGAGGAATGTCCTTTAAAAAACCACAATAATGGCAATTCATTGTCTTGGTGTCCATGTGCAAGGTCAGAGAAATATCACAGTTGGGACAAGTATCCACCGTCCCACATTCCCGACACATGACAAAGCTAGAATAACCACGGCGATTGATCATGAGAACCACCTGCTCTTTTTTAGCCAGACGGTCTTGGATGGCTTCTAGCAAAGGGGGCGTAAAGTTTGACGTCTCATTTTGTCCGATATAGTCTCGAAAGTCTATCACTTGAACCTCAGGGATCCTAGCCAAAGGATTGGCACGTTGGGTCAGACGTAAGTGTTGATAGACGCCTTTTCCAGCTCGCGCACGGCTTTCCAGACTTGGTGTCGCTGAACCAAGAACCAAGGCCGCTTGATTATACTGGGCCCGTAAAATAGCTACCTCTCTGGCATGGTAACGGGGATTACTGTCCTGCTTATAAGTCGCTTCATGCTCCTCATCGATAATCATAACACCTAGATTTTTCAGGGGGGCAAAGATGGCTGATCTGGCACCAACAACAACTTGGGCATCGCCACGCTCGACCTTGCGCCATTCGTCATACTTTTCACCATTGGACAGACCTGAGTGGAGAATGGCCACTTTCTCACCAAAACGAGAGATAAAGCGCTCCGTCATCTGTGGAGTCAAGGAAATCTCAGGAACCAGTAAAATAGCTGTCTTGCCCTTGTCCAAAGCCCCTTGGATAATCTGCAAGTAAACCTCCGTCTTCCCACTTCCTGTAATCCCTTGAAGGAGAAAGGGAGGCTGATAACTGCCAATCGCGCTTACAACCGCATCACGCGCCCGTCTTTGCTCTGGATTCAATTCCAAAGGCTGACTTGCTTCAATCCTTTCAAAATAAGCAGCCGAGCGTTGCACTTCCTTTTGGACTATGGTAACAGCACCTTGTTCCACAAAGAAGTTGACTTGCTCCCGCGAGTAGGATTCTAACAAACTAGCCAAGGAAGAACTCTCAGGATGAGACAGCAGATAGTCTCTCAATTCCAACTTTTTCTTGGCACGTGCAGAAATCTCGACACCTTCTAACTGAACAAGGTCAACCTCATACCAAGACTGGGTCTTGACCTTCTTTTGATCAATCGCCTGATATTCCAGACCAAGTAGACCTTTTCTAGTCAAACGCATCATTTCGGCTTGTTTGGCAAGGTCTAGAGAAGAAAAGGCAAGCGAATCTTCTGAACCAAACAAACGCTCTCGATCTTCCTGACTCAGACCTTCCAGAGGATAGAGAATCTTGTCATAGCTAGAATTCAGAAATCCTGGAAGCATAGCCTTGAGGATGGAGATTTTGTATGAGAAGACTGACTTGCGTAACTCCTCAGCCAACCAGAGTTGTTCTTGCGTGAGAACAGGAGAAAAATCCAGTACCTCGACAATATCTTTTAAATCTTGGCTTGCCCCTTCTTCATCTACTTGGGACTCCAAACCAAGAACAATCCCTTGAATCAAGCGATTTCCCTTACCAAAAGGCACATGAACCCGCATCCCAACTTCCAGCATTCCCTCAAATTCCTCAGGAATCCTGTAACTATAGGGCTGGTCAGTCTGCATCAAGGGCACATCTACGATAATCTTGGCTATAGCCATCTTCTCACCTCCTCCTTGTCCGTACATTCTTGCAATAGAAAAAATAAGATTGAGTCCCCCCAACCTTAAATTTTTTCACCATCTTCTTTTTCTTTAGCGATTTGCTCTTTAATTTTCTTTTCTTCTTCTTCTTTACGACGTTTTTCTTCTTCGATACGGCGACGCACTGCTTCACGTTTTCCTTCTGGATCTGGGTGAATGGTAACGTTTCCTGATTCGATTTCTTCTAAGGCGCGAAGAGTTGATTTTTCAGACTTGAAACCTTGAGTTGCTGGCGCACCTGCTTCCAATTCGTGGGCACGTTTTGCTTCCAAGATTACGAGTGAATATTTTGAAGGAACCTTGTCGAGCAAGGTATCAATAGAGGGTTTTAACATCATTTGCTTGTACCTATTTTCTAAATTTTATCGGGTAGTTGGAGATTTTGGTAACATCTCCTGATAGTGACCAATGACACGATCCACACGGAAGTGTTCTGCTTCAATCACACGTTTGACACGCTCAGCAGCTAGGGGCACCTGATCGTTGACAATCGCATAATCATACTCACGCATGAGGGCAATTTCTTCCTTGGCTTTTTCGATTCGTTGGGCAATCACTTCTGCGCTGTCTGTTCCACGTCCTACCAAACGATCTTGCAATTCATCCAAATCTGGTGGTGTCAGGAAGATAAAGACAGCATCTGGAACCTTTTTCTTGACCTGAAGAGCGCCCTGAACTTCAATTTCAAGGAAAACATCGATTCCCTTGTCCAAGGTTTCATTGACATAGGTCAGAGGAGTTCCATAGTAGTTGCCGACATATTCTGCGTATTCCAACATCTGTCCTTGACGAATCAGCTCTTCAAACTCTTCACGAGTACGGAAGAAATA
>FLSB01008172.1_pt1 | contig 17375 bp, 13 predicted proteins | sample 1550551 | NCBI WGS metagenome assembly FLSB01 (sample SAMEA4031774, study PRJEB14383) | metagenome | biome: human; feature: oral; material: saliva | place: Philippines | collected 2014 | reverse complement strand
TCCGTGGCCTCGCGAACGATGTACTCGATCGAGGGGCGGTCGACGACGGGGAGCATCTCCTTGGGAACGGACTTCGTGATGGGCAGGAAGCGGGTTCCGCGACCGGCCGAGGGAACGACGGCGTGCACTACGGGCTGGTTTTTATCTGACATACTTCACAGCGTAGCGAAGAAACGGGCCGAAAGGGAGACGATGGCCACAAAAACAACTCTCCGCGCGGAGGTACGTAGCCGCCGCCGCGCTCGGCGCGCCGAGGCCCCTATGCGCGAATCCCTCACAGCTGGCCCCGTCAGAACTGCGCCCACCCCATCCAAGTCACCGTTCTCCCCGGAGCCCATCCCCTCCCCTATTCCCGTGCGCAACCGCGCCGAAGCGGAAGGGATCGCTCGCCAGGTTCGCGCCCTGGCCTCGTCAATCGGAGGAGTCACGCTGCCCGCGCTGTTCGTATCCACCCCCCTCGAGCCCGACTTGTCCCTGACGCTCGGGGCCTTCGATCGCGCGCTCCTGCCCATCCTCATCAACGAGGCCGGCGCCCCCTACCGCTCCCCTCGCTGGGGCCTGTGGGAGGCGGGGCACGCGTTGGTGACGCCGTCGCGACCTCCCGCCCAGCCGTGCGGTGAGGCAATGGGGGCGGAGTCGCTCGCAGAGGCGGATCTGATTGTCATTCCGGCGTTAGCTGCATCCTCGGACGGAGCGCGCCTCGGGCAGGGCGGCGGCTGGTACGATCGCGCGTTGATCCACCGCCGCCCCGGCGTCCCGGTTGTTGCAGTGATTTTCGACGATGAGATGCTCGACCCCGGAGAAATTCCCACGGAGGCACACGACGTTCCGATCAACATGATCATCACGCCGACACGCACGATTGCCACTGACGTTCAATAGCGCCTTTTCGCGGTGTTTACTGTCTTTTACGACACTAACAATCGTTTGTCACACACCTCTCACGACTGAGTTTTCGGCAGAAAATCGCAGTTCGCTGACCGAATTACAAAAAGTGCGACGAACATTACCCTCTAAGCACTGTCCATAAGACGAAAGTCCCCACTAGGGTTTTCCACGGTAAACGTGCGCAAAACACGCGCACGCCCCGGCGGCAACAGACCGCCACGCCGAGATACATCGGCGATTCAGACTTGTCGGCCCCGCCGACCCCCTTCACTACAGGAGAACCCATGCTCAAGGGATTCAAGGACTTCATCTCTCGCGGCAACGTCGTCGAGCTCGCCGTCGGTGTCATCATCGGTGCCGCCTTCAAGAACATCGTCGACGCCCTGGTCGACGGCATCATCAACCCACTGATCGCGGCCGTCATCGGCAAGCCCGATTTCTCGGACGCCTTCATCCTGACCCTGAACGGTACCGACGTGAAGTTCGGCCTGCTGATCACCGCCGTCATCAACTTCGTCCTCATGGCGTTCGCGATCTACTTCTGCATCGTTGTGCCCATGAACGCCCTCAACGCTCGCCGCAAGAAGGCTGAGGACGAGGCTCCCGAGGCCGAGGTCTCCGACGAGGTCAAGCTCCTCACGGAGATCCGCGACGCCCTCGCCCAGGGCACGCCGCGCCACTGAGCATCTAATCCCTCTTCCTGAGGGACGGCGGGGCCGCGCATCGGCCCCGCCTTTTTGCTGCCTCGAATCGAGTCGGCTCCGCTCGAGTGCTTGCCCGGCTAACACCTCAGCCTGCGCTCGAGTGCTTGCCCGGCTAACACGTCAGCGTCCCGCCCCGTTACCTCACGCTGGCCAGCCCACTACGACGAAGCCGCTCAACACATACACTTCCCCACAAATCTCGCACGTAATTTAACCCGGTCACTTTTGAACATCATGAGAAAACGTTGGAATTGCAACGACGTGATTTCAATATCTGAAATAGTCCGCGAGGAATTACGTGCGAGATTGGTGGGTAACGACGCGATCAAGCGACACGTCGAGCTCGAGCCACTGGCTCACAGCGGCACCGCACGGCCCGGACACCAGCAAACACCCACATCGGTCAGCAACACCGGATAGGCAACGAACACCCGGATAGGTAAGCAGCATCCGGATAGGTAACGAGCATCCGGATAGGTAAGCAGCATCCGGATAAGCAACGAACACCCGGATAGGTAAGCAGCATCCGGATAGGAAACGAGCATCCGGATAGCTTACTAACCTATCCGGATCGCCATAACCTATCCGGATCACCATAACCTATCCGCGTGCAACCCCAGCCCGGCGAGAACGAGCGGCAGCGCCTGGCCGCGCACGACGCTCCGGCGATCGCCCCTACGCCCGCGCTTGGGAGTGCGGCGGCACGTTGGCCAGCAGCCGCGCGTCGTTGGCCCCGTCCCCACGGTCGGGGGCGTCGGCCATCGATCCGGGTCGCGTGTCTTCGGGGCGCACGAGGTCCTCCCACGAGGGCGGCAGGCCTTCGGCGATGAGGTGGCGATCCACGTCGGACACGTAGCGGGCGACGCGGCGACGCTTACGCGGCGTCGCCTCACTCATCGGAGGATTCCTCATCCGCCACGTCCTCGGAAGCCGAGGCCTCGCCGGTCTCCTGCGCGGCCGCGGGCTTCGTGCGGCGCACGACGTTGCCGAGGACCGCGTCGGACTGGAAACCACGGCGCGTGATACCCAGGGCCTCGCGCAGCTCTTCGGCGGTCTCCAGGTCGGTGCGCTCCACCCCGTCGGAACGTACCCAGGCGGCCATTTCGTCGAGCTGGTCGTCGGAGTAGGCGGCCAGCGGGAGGCCCTTGGCGATCGCCGGGCGAGGCCCGCGATTCTCCTCGGAGGCGCGCTCCTTGCGCTTGATGGCCAGCAGCATGCCGGTGGTGTCCTCGTCGGCCTTCTTGCGGCGCTTGGATTCCTCGTCGAGGCCGTCGTCCAGCATCGGCATGCGCGGGGCCGCAGGCTCCTCGGCGCCGTCCTCCGATTCCTCCGAACCCGACGTGGGCTCAGCACCCGACGTGGGCTCAGCACCCGACGTGGGCTCAGCCGAGGAAGCCTCTTCCACGTGTTCCTCCACGGCCTCGTCATCGACGACGCGCTCCGGAATGGCGACGACGGGCTCATCCTGGGTGGCATGCAGCTTCTCGAGGGCGTCGAGGACGCTATCCACGATCGTGGAGGCTTCCTTCTCGGGGTCGATGAACAGCGCCATCGACAGGGCGGTGTAGACGGCCCAGCCCTGGGCTTCGAGCCAGCGGGGACGGGCGCGGTCGCGCACGCGCTGGCTGGGCTCGGCCAGGTATTCCTCGTCGTCGGTGAGGACGGCGAGCAGCAGGCGTCCCGGGGAATCCGGGTGCCCGATGGCCAGGGGGATGCGCATGCCGCCGGGGATACCGACGTTGGCGACGACTTCGAGGCCACGCGAGTACAGGTGCTCGGCGAGGTCGACGAGCAGACGGTCCGGCTCGCCAGCCAGGACCGGCCACGCGTCCATTCCTTCTCCGGCGTGGCCCTCCGCGATTTCGATGAGGTCCACGAGCATCCGCGCGCCCGCGTGTCCCAGGCGATCGCGGTCGATCTCCTCGCTGTGAAGCGAGCAGACGAGGGTGAGGTCGCCGCGCACGGCGCGCAGAATCTCGGCCAGGGTGTCTGCGCCGCTCTCGGTGGACAGGACACCGAAGTCGTGGATGACGCGCCCGTGCGGCGTCTTCGCAAATCCCACGGACACGATGAGCGATTCACGGGTGAGGCCCACGGCCTGCGAGGGGCCGAGAACGACGAAGGGTTCGGGCGTCGCCGGGTCAAAGAACGAGGCCAGGCCGGGCTCTTCGGCGCGCACCGTCTCCAGGGCGTCGCGGATGCGCCCGGCGTGGCGGTCGGATAGGGCGACGACGGCGAGGGAGCGTTCGGGCGATTCCACCGCGTGTTCGATGACGGCGTCGACGACGGCACGCACCTCGGCGGCTGTCGATTCGATGGCGTGCGCGCCGGGGGCGGGCATGCCCGTCGCCTCGACCCAGCGGGCGCTCACGGGCGCGTTCGAGGCCGTCCACGGCACGGGAATGCCGGCGTGCTCGTAGCCGTAGCGGGCCAGGAGCAGGGCGACCTGATCGTTGAGGCGGCGCGGTCCGGATTCGACGTGCAGGATCGGCAGGACGCCGGCGAGTTCGCGGGTCGCGCCGCCCTCCGAGGCCGCCGCCAGATCGTCGATGACGACCAGCTGGTGGCCGCGGGCGATAATCGGCGCAAGCTCGGCCAGGGGCAGTCCGTCCGCACCGTCGAGCACGACGAGGTCGACGGTGCGTCCCGTGGGAGCCAGGGTGGGAACCATCGAGGGAACCGTCATCAACACGGGTAGCAGGTGTCGCACGAGGGGGTAGGTGACCAGCAGATCCAGGTCGCTGGGTGCGTTCCCGTCGGCGAGGAGTTCGCGCAGCTCCTCGTACTGGCTCGGACGCGCCGCGAGGGCGTTCGTGCGGATCCTTCGCACGCCCGTGATGGCCTGCGGGATGAGCGAGGCCACCTGCTCTTCGTCCAGTTCACGCCCCTCGCGCGCCAGGTCCTCAAGCGCGCCGGGATCGACGCCGCCGAGCGCGGGCTGCGCGGCGAGCATGGCGCGCAGCAGCGAGGCCCACCACGCGAGGTCGAGCTCGGTGTCGATGGCACTGTCCTCGACGTGCCGGTCGGCGAGGTCCTGGGCCAGCTTGTCGAGGCCTCGGGCGGCGAGGCGCTCACGCATCGCGAGGCGGGCCGGGACCTCGCGCGCCGCCGAGGTGTCGCCCGCCCACCGCTCGATGAGGGTCGTCAGGCGCTGGAGGTGGGTGCCCACCAGGTCCGGTTCTTCGGCGACAAACACGGGGGCGATCGCGTCAAGGTCGTCGCGCACAGCGTCGGTGAGGGCCGAGATTTCGCCGATCTTCGCGGGCAGGATCGGCCAGGAATCCTCGCCGCACACCGCACACCATGCGTCGCGGCGCTCCTGGACGCGGATGAGAGCGCGGTGCAGGTCGGGCACGTGCACGCCGGGGCGCACGAGGTCCTGGGCCTGCTTGACGAGGCGGTTGCGTTCCGATCGGCTCATCGAAATGTCGTGGTCTTTGCGCCACTGTTTGGGGGCGGTCGCGATGACCATGTCGGCCGCGCTGCGTTCGAACACGCGGGGCTGGAACACATCGAGGACGTCCGCGATACCGTCGAACATGGCGAGCTGGCGGTCCCACTGAGCCAGGGTGCCGGCGGGCTTGATGCCGGCCTCGCCAGCGACCGATGCGATGTGGACGCGCAGTTCGGGGAGTGTCTTGGAGAGGCGATCAACGCGCAGCAGCACGTCGGACGCCTGCTCGTCGGAGGTCAGGACCGCGTTGCCCCACGCGGAGGATGCCCCCGGCGAGAGAGTGCCTGATGCGAGGGCTTCGTGCAGGAGTGCGCGGGCGCTCTCGCCCTGGTCCACGGCGATCTCGTAGAGGGTTTCCTCGGAGAGGCGTACGCGCGTCGTGGGCGCGTTCTCGCCGCTCGTCAGGTCGGTGAGGGCGCGCAGGGCATCGGCGGCACAGACGCCAAAGCGGCCGTAGGGCTCGTGGAGGGCAATCGCGTAGGACGACAGGGCGGCGCGAACCTGACGCAGGCGTGCGCGCATGGCGTCGACGCTCTCCTGGTCGACGACCGGAGCGGTGTCCTCCATGGCGCTCGACACGCGGGCCGCGAGGGTGCGGCGCGCATCCGAGTAGCCGTCGATGTTCGCGACGATGTCGGCCAACCCGAGGTCGGACAGTCGCGAATATGCGGCGATCGAGCGCGAGGACGAGGTCGACACGTGCAGGACGGAGCGGCCGGTTGCCGCGGCGTCAGCGAGGATCGCTGCCACGACCGAGGCATCGTCACTGTGGGCAGGAATATCAACGAAAACACTGTGCCCCTCGGAGGCTGCCTCGACGGCGTCTTGCTGGACGGGGATGAGGTCACCGACGCCCTTTTCTGCCCACGGGTCACGGTCTGCCGGGTTCGGTTCGTGCGCCTGCGCGATCAGGTCGTTGCGCGCGTCCTGGTCTCCCGCGAGCGCACGGATCACCTGGGAGTCTTCGAGGGCCGTGACGTCTTCGGCCAGGCTGGCAGCGAGGGCGGTGGCGGGGTGGCAGAAGAGGCCGATGACGAGCTCATCGCGGATATCGAAGCGCGGCAGGGCACCGCACAGCTCGCGCAGGGCGTTCATCGCCTGCGAGGAGGAAAAACCGTGGGTTCCGCTGGCTGTGGCCAGCACGGTCTCGCCATCTGCGTCGACGCCGTGGGCGCGCAGTGCGTCGGCCAGTTCGGGGGCGAGGATCGCGCCTCGTCCCAGGGCGATGAGGACGTCGTCGTCGCGTCGCACGAGGCGCACCGGGCGCAGCAGGGCGGGGACGGTGATCGTGTCCATGCCGCTGCCCCACGTGGCGGTGCCGATCCCCAGGTGGATGGGGCCGGTGCCGTGTGCTGACGCACGCTGCTCAGAGCGGGCGATGAGTGCTCGCGCCCGATCGAGGGCGCGACCGAGGGCGATCGGTTCGCGGATGAGCAGGCTCAGTCGGACGGGATGTTCCGTGTATAGCTGGGCGAGGCCTCCGGGGTGTGCGCCGGACAGGGACAGCGTCGGCAGCGATGCGCTGTCGGCGGCAATGTCACGGTCGAGGCGCGAACGCCACGCCTCGCGCGCAGTGCCGACGAGGGTGGTCGGGTGCGTCGAGGTGGACGAGGCTGAGGTGGCCTCGGGCTCGGGGGCGGAACGTCGCGAAAAGATACTAGGAACCACGTTTTAACCCTACGGCAGCACCGCCCTCTTATGAGACGCGGCGCGCCCGGAGGAGGTCGACAACGGAAATGGTCACAACGGCGCCGACGATGAGGATCATCCCGACGATGTCGATGCCCGTGTAGGAGGTACCCATGACGAGGGCGGAAAAGGCGGCCGCGGCGATGGGTTCGAGGCTTCCGACGAGTGAGGCTTTCACGGGGCCGATGCGGTCGACGCCCCACAGGTAGGCGGTGAAGGCGACGGTGGTACCGAGGGCGACGGTGATGACCATGGCGAGCACGACGTCGGGCGTCCAGGTGATGTCGAATCGCCACACTCGACCAAACAGGCCGACGCACACACCCGCGATCAGCAGGCCGTATGCCACGACGACGTCCGCACCGTAAGCCGTAATAAGCCGAGCGGGGAGCAGCGTGTAGGTCGCCAGGGTGAGCGCCGCAACGGCACCCCACGCGAGGGCGGACGGCGTGATGACCAGGGAGTCCAGCGACCCGTGCGTGCACAGCAGGAACGTACCGGTCACGGCGAGGACGATGGCGATCACCTCGCAGGCCCTGGGCCGTCGACGGTGCGTCAGGCACACCCACACGACGATGAGGATGAGTCCCAGGTATTCCAGCACGGTTCCGGTCCCCGCGTTCGACTCCCGGATCACCCCCATGTAGGTGATCTGGCAGGCCGCCAGGCCGAAAACCGCGTAGATCGTCAGGCTGCGCCAGTTGCGCGGCGCGCGGATCAGATCACGATGCCGGGCCGAGACCCCGCGCGACCGGAGGAGAACGCAGGCGAGAGTGAGAAGGCCGCCGATGGACATGCGTAAGAAGCTGATGAGAGTGAGCTCGATGCCGTGGCGGCTCATGAGGTACTCGGCAGAAACACCGGAGGCGCCCCAGCATAGTGCGGCGACGACGGTGACCGCATACCCCATTGGATGACGCATACCGTTCCCTTATGTGTGCCCCCGAGACGATTCGAACGTCCGACACCCGCTTTAGAATGGCAGGGTGCGGCTTTTCGTTTCTTTATCCCTCATTTTGCTATGATTCTGCGGGTTTCTCGGAGGTTCAGTGTTGTTGCATGTTGTTGATTGTCGCTCTATGTTGCTCTCAAAGAGAGTAGATAAGAGAGTAGATCTACTCTCTTTGAGTCAGAGCCTCTACTGCCTCCATCATAGGACGAACGTTCACATGATCTGTGTATGCACGAGCGTTGACCTTCTCAGTGTGCCCGAAGTATGCGGCTCTGATGTCAGGGCGGAAGTGAGGTGCGGTGATCGTATTGAGCGCTCCTCGCCAGGCGTGTGAGCGGATCTTCTTGAGGAAGGCGAGGTCTTCGGATGTGCCCGCTACACCCTCGTAGTAGTCCCGTACCGCCTTGTGCGCACCTGCCTTATCCCAGGGCTTGCCTGAGTTCGGCTGTGGGATGACGAGTTCCTCATCCTTACCCTTACGTGCAAGGAGGCGCTTTCCGACCTCGGGCACAAGTACGGGAATTGTTCGCCCGACTTTTGTTTTCGATATCTCGGGCCTGACGGTTACCCATACGACATCGTGGCTATCTTGTGTCACGTCTGCCCAGGTGATCTGTCGAGCCTCAGAGGCCCTGAGTCCTGTCGCGAGCTGCAACTCAGTGAGTTGGATGATTCTTGCGTGCCGGGCTTTCGCTTCGCGTTTGTGTGCTTGAGGCACGTTCTCCTTGCCTGGCATCGGGGAATCAGGGTCATCGGTGAGTACGTAATCGAGAAATGCCTGCCACTCTGCTTGTGTGGGGTAGTACTTGCCTTCGCTGTTCTCAGATTTCAAGAAGTCGAACGACATTCCTCGGATGGGGTTCGATGGGGTGAGCTGGTGGATGATGAGTTGTCCGAATAGGTAGTTTGATACCACAGAGCGGGTTTGGCGGGCTGTTTCCGGGCCTATCTCGTGAGAGATGTCCTTAAGCGTGCGAATGAGCGATGAGGCGCTTGTGGCGGCGCTGATGGACATTCCTCGTGTGTAGCGCCTGTAGTGGGCCATGACCTCTAGATAGCGGGCACGTGACGCTTTGGAGAGTCTCTTTTCTTTGATGGCAGGCTCAACCTCACGGTCGATGAAGTCTGTGATGGAGTCAGCGGGCGTCCAGGCTGTCGCTTCTGAGGTTGCACGCTTGATTTGCTCAGCCTTCTCAAAGGCCCTCCGGCGGGCTTCACCAACGGTTCTCGCTTGTGTTCGTTTCGCATAGAGTCGGCCCTCAAAGTCACGCACACGCCAGCGCAGTTCGTATCCAGTCTCGGTCTTGCGGGGCGTGACTGACTTGATGGTGTCTTCGCCGGGTTGTAGTTTCGCTCGTCCCATACCAAAGAGAGTAGATTGTTACGATAGGTTGTGCAACGTTGACTGTTGTTGTAAACTAAGAGCGCGCTGGAAAATCCAGTGTGGCTGCCTTCGTGAGGTAATGGCTCACGTCGGAGAAAGTGGTCATTCCACCCGCCACCGAGTCCCCTGTCGGTGGTGACGAAAACAGCTAAGGGGTTAGGCCGTACGGGGCCATGCGATAGAGCCGCGCCGTACCAGATCCGATGCCTGGAGATTCCCCCAGAGTCGGGGAGGAAAAGCAGGGAATCCCGCCCCGAGCTGGGTCGCTGACTTCTTGGGGACGTACGGTGGGTGACAGCGTCACATCGATAGTTTTGCAGCCTTCTCCTTATCGGGAAGGAACTGTCGATGACTGTACCCTTTTTGCCGGACTCTGTACCGGCTGACCCTTATTTGCTCAACACTGAGCAGGCTGGCAAGTTTCTTGCAGTCTCACCTGAAACGCTGCGTACCTGGCGTTGTCGTGGGCGAGGGCCTGCTTTCGTCGTCATCTCGGGTCGTTCTGTTCGTTACCGCGTTGAGGACCTCAAAGCCTGGGCTGACGCTCGTCTTGTTGGAGCTGCCAAATGAGCACTCCGACCGCTACCCCTTTTTCCCCTTCCCCGAGCACATCCCCAAAGGGAGTAGATCAGCTTGCCCGCGTAGCGGGCAAGCCCTCGCACGAAAACGACTATTTTCCGTCGTCGGAAACGAACGAAAAACCGGGGTCTGAGTCCGTTTTGGAGCAACCAGAAAAGTCGGTCGTTCCAGTCGTTTTTGATTCTTCGACCTCTACTTTTGCTAGTGATCCCAACGATAATGCGCGGGACACTGGGCTTGTGTCCCGCGCAGTCGTTCCAGTCGTTTTTGGGAGCGAAGCGACCGAAAACGACCAGAACGACTCCTCTTCAACCACACCTGCAACCACACCTGAAGCACTGCGGCTCCTGGGTCTCGTCGGCACTGACGACGACCCGTATCAGGACGGGGGTCCGTGGGCCTACGCGAACGATCCAGGTGGTCGCGTCTTCATGATCACGCAGAACCTTGAGCACCCAGCTACGGGCCAGACGCTCATCACGACGGAGCAGGTGGAAAAGGCCCTCGCCAAAAAGGGTGTGAAGCGATACGCCTGGATTTTGCATGACAAGGACGTGTACACGGCTGCCGAGATCGCTAAGAACCCGGCTCTTGTCCAGGGTTCGCCTAAGTCTCCTCATGTCCACGTTGTCATCCAGCGGTCCTCTTTCGCGTCAATTGCTCAGGTAGCTCGGGCGTTTGGGGTGCCACCGCAGTGTGTGGAGTCAAAGCCCCCTTCATCGTTCCTTGATCTCGTCGAATATCTCACGCATGAAAACTCCAAGCAGCAGCAAGCGGGGAAGCACTTGTACGAGGACTCGGAGGTGCAGGCCACTCCTCACTGGGACTGGCGCTCGGAACTGGAGGCACACAAGGAGGCTCGTCAGGAGAAGGCTCTGTCGAAGAACCTGCGTAAGCGGCGCGATGAGGCTGCCCTGAAGATTTCGCTCGGGGAATGGACGCCGGATTACGTCCGTGAACGCGACCGTGAGCTGTGGACCGCGCCCGGCGTGATGAAGCATCTCCAGGCCATGCGCTACGACTGGCTGGTTCACCAGACCCCGCCGGGTCAGGTGCTCAATTTCTACATCTGCGGGGAAGGCGGTGTCGGCAAAGATTTGCTGGCAGCGGCGTTGGCACGTTCCCTGAACCCTGGGGCGGAGAAGCCGTACTTCACCATCGGCGGCGAAAACGTGAGCTTCGAACATTACGACGGCGAAGAGATTGTCATTTGGGAGGATTTTCGCCCGTACTCGATGATCGAGACGTGCCGCAAGGATCGCGGTCTGCTCTTCCGCATTCTTGGTCCGTACCGCGACTCGGCGAAGAAGATTATCGTCAACGTCAAGGGCTCGGACACCCAGTTGATCAACCGGGTGAACATCGTAACTGGTCCAGAGAGCTACACGACGTTCCTCGATGGCCTCGCCGGTGAGTATGACCAGTTTGTTCGTGAGACAGGTCTGATGGTTCGGCGAACGTCGGAGAACAAGTCGCAGGCATATCGGCGCTTCCCCGTCATCATTCCGGTGACCGAAGGTGAATTCTCGATCTACGTCAACAAGGGGTTCCTGGAGGGTACGCGTGAGTACTTCCAATATGAGAAGCACGAGCATCTGCGCCAAAGCCTGGAGCAGCTCACTCGTCGGTGCGAACTGATCGAAGACCGCGCTCGCGCCGACCAGATCTATAACGAGATCTCGGCGCAGACCGTTGTGCCTGTCGTGGAACAGCACGCGCGTCTCACTGGCGCGAACCGTAAACACATTGCGCCCGAAGTGGTCCTCGCAGAGTTCACGCAGGAGGGGCAAGTCGTTGTGCCACCAGAACCGACGCCGGAGGAGATCGCCGCTCAGAAGCAGCGTGAAGCTGATGAGCAGGCTCAGGTTGCTGAACAGCTTCGTAAAGCTCGTATGGAAGAGGAGCGACAAGCTGCTGAGATCAAGGCTGCTGAAGACCGGCGCAAAGCCGATGAGCAGGCCCGGAAGCAACGTGAGCAGGAAGTCATCGACGCGAAGAAGGCCGAACTCGCGGCTGCTGGAGAGATTCGCTTGTTGTCCTCGGTTCAGGTCAAGTGGGTGAATGACGAACCGCGCGCGGTGGTTCCTTCGTCATCGCTTCCAGAGCAGACCTCGCCTTGGCAAATCTGACCCAAAACTTGCCCTCAATCCTCGCCGCTTGGGCAACGGCATTTATACGAAAGAGAAAGGTTAGAAACCATGTCCAAGAAAAAACAAGAAGAAGAAAAGTTGCCCGAAACAGCAAGCGAACTTCGCGAGTATCTCAACAAGAAGAACTCCCAAGCTCGCGCTGCTCGAAGGGCACTGAAGGAGGCAGAAGAGAGGGAACTATTGTCCGCAAAAACGGACCTCGGTGAAGCTGTTGCCGGTGCTGTTTTTGCGGACAATACAGACGCGATTTTGGCTCTTGTTCAGGTCGTGAACAAGCCTGAAATTGCGGATGCTTTGCGTCAGATTCTCGGTGTGAATAACACCGAGAACGACGCCTTGGAGGAGCCGGAGGCAGACCCCCAGTGGGGGTCTGACAGAGGCGACGACCAGCCGGGTAGTGACGATGCGCCAGCATCGTTCTGACCGGTGTTGGGGGCAGAGGGAAGAACCGAGCGAGCGCAGGTTCGACCTCAGTCCCCGGCCCTCCGCAGGAGCCCCGTGACACTGGAACGAAGTGAAAGTGTCTTTACGGGGTTAAAGACACTATGTCTTGCCGGGTAGCGAAGCGAGGGTACCGGTGAGACATAGTGTCGTTCGCCGGGGCGATGGGGTGGGCAGCGAAGCAGGGTCCCGACCCATCGTTCCGGTGATGCAGTGGGGCTGCAAGAAGGGGCAGCGAGCGTAGCGAGCAGGGGCCTCGCTTGCGGACACACTGCGCCGACGAACGAGTGAACAACGTGAACGAGTAAGGAGTGAAAAAAGATGGACAACGTAGTTGGCCGTACTGGCTTCCATGTTAAGCACACGAAGGCAGTCAGTGAACGGGGTGCGATCCTCGATGAGATGATGCGTGAGTTGAAGGACGAATCCGTCGAAAGATGGGCACAACGGAACCCAAGTATCGTTGTGGAAGATGAGGATTCGAATATCGCATTGGTTAATGATGGGGAGGGTGGTTTTGATATATGCACAAACCCGAAACAAGTTCTTGCTTACGGCAATGCTCGGCTTGCCAAACTGTCTTCGCCGATACGCGATCCGAAGCTCGATCCGGTCACAGGAAAGCTCAAAGGCGGTACGACGACCACGTCGATGTTCGTCATGCATTTGCCGAAGAGTCTTTGCAAGGAAGTGCCTGATTTTTATCCTGTATATGATCATGGGGAGGAAGTAGGACGGCGTTCTCGCTGGGTCGCACGTGATAGGGAGGAAGCTAAGCAGTATTTTGACGACATAGTTGAATATCTTGCGACTCACGTAATACCCGGTGGTGCTGACGCGGTGTTGGGTGTGGACATTCAGTTCTCAGAATCTACTCCGCACATTCATGTGCTTGCTGATACGTTTGCGCCTGATCCGAAGCACCCTGGGCAGTTGCGTAGCGAGTTCTCCCGAGCCTATGGCGCGCATCGTGACGTTCGTGACGATAAGGGACGGCAGATGAGTGGGCAGGCTAAGTTCCGTCAGTATCACAAGGGCCTCAAGGAGTACATGCTCGAACGGGGATGGGAGATTGAAGCCGATGTCGATCCGTTGCGTCACGATAAGACCGCAACGAAGGAGACCTACGGTGCGTTGAAGGATAAGGAGCGTGCCCTTGCTGAGCAGGAGCAGAATCTGGCTGTTGAGCGTGGGAAGGTTGAGGCGTTAGATAAGCGTCTTGATGCTGAGTCGAATGCTCTCAACTCGGAGCTTAATGAGGTGAGGCAAGAGCGTGAGCAGCTTCAGAAGGACAAGCAGAAGGCGCTCGAAGAAGCTCGCTCTGCGGGTTATGCAAAGGGCCTCGAAGAAGGGCGTGCGGATGTTGGGCGTCTCCAACAAGCAGCGCGTGAGCGCGTTCTTAAGGCGGAGACGGTAGCACAGGAGGCAATGCAGCATCTGACTAACGTTCAGGCGACTCGACCGCTCTCGGGAGAGCAGGCCCGAACTTTCTTCGCGAACGGAGTCCAGATGCTGGCTGCCACTTTGGCTAAAAGTGTTGACGATCCTGCTATGAAGGCCCTCATTGAGGCTAAGAGAGAGGCATATTCTACCTTTGCTTGGTCCTCCAACTTCACCAAGTACGCGACATCCAACAAGGATCATGTGGCAGACAGTCGAACACGGAACCTCGACTTGCTACAGCGCAACCAACGCAGGGCTGAGCGTCATGTTCGCGAGGTGGCCGAGAGCCTCAAGACGCCACAGGCTGAGTATGACGATGGTTTTGAGCTGTGACAGGGTCACGCTGGAGGCAAAGAGAGTAGATAAAAGAGTAGATCGGGATTCTGAGTGCTTTTGCCATTCAGAATCCCGATCTGTTTCCCCTGATGTATCAAGGTTTGTTGTGCCCCCGAGACGATTCGAACGTCCGACACCCGCTTTAGGAGAGCGGTGCTCTATCCCCTGAGCTACGAGGGCGTGACAAGTTGTCCGCGCCCACTGTAGCAAAGTGCGCGCGGCGTTGCCCCCTCACCGGCTGCGAACGCCGGGTCAGCGGGCCGTCACTCGCCAATAAAACGGACGAGGCCGGGGCACCCACGCTTCGGTCCCCGGCCTCGTGCCGACGTGGAGTTAGCGACGCTCCCACTCGGTGTGCACCGCGGTTGTCCCCTCTCCCAGGTGGGCGGAGGGAACGATCATGACCGGGCAGGTCGAGTGTCCAAGCACCGTCTGGGAGGTCGAGCCGAGGAGTACCCCCGCCAGGCCTCCGCGCCCGCGTGTGCCGACGACGACGAGGTCGACGGCGGTCGAGAACTCGATGAGCAGGGACGCCGCGGAGCCGTCGAGGGCGTGGCGTGCGACGTGCACGTCCTTGCCGTCGAGAGCAGCCGCGATGGCCGCATCCATGCCCTCGCGCACCTGCGCGAGGAGGGCGGAGTGGTCGACGCCGGTGGGCGTCCATGTCATGACGGAGGGGCCGACCGCGATCGGGACGGCGGACACGGCTGTCACGCGGGCATCCCACAGGTCCGCCTCGGAAATCGCGCGCTTGAGCGCGCACGACGGCTGGTCGGTGCCGTCCACGCCGACGACGATGCGCTCGACGGGCGTGAAGTTCTTGCCCGAGGTGTGGCGCGGGACGACGACAACGGGGCACTTGGCGTGCGCGGGGAGGGCCGAGGAGACGGTGCCGAGCAGGCGATCAGCGAAACCACCGCCGCCGCGCGAACCGACGACGATCATGTCGACCTCGGCGGAGAAGTCAATGAGCACGCCCGCCGGGTCTCCCGGTTCGGTCGAGCCGGACACGTGCGTGGCGCCGCGCTCGCGTGCCACGGCCTTGGCTTCCTCGACGACCTGTTCCGCCCCGGCTTTCAGGGCCTCATCGTCGAGCACAGCGTAACCGCCATCCAGGGCGGCGGCTGAGTAGGAGGCCAGCGCGTATGTGCACAGGCAATGAATGCGCGCTCCGGTGCGCGCGCCGCGATCAGCGGCCCAGGTGACGGCGGCAAGGCTCTCCGTCGAGCCATCGACACCGACCAGAATGACTTCGGTAGAACTCATGGTGTCCTCCTCGTGGTGGCAGTCACTTATATTGTGCCGCATTTTGACAGCCAGCGAAAGCCCAACCTGCCCAGACGCACCGATCCCCGCAGCCCGGGCGGGCTGCGGGGATCACCAGCTGTCTATCGCAGGCTCAGTAGCGCACGTAGGTGGCGCCAGCGCGAACCGGCGAGATCTGGGAGAGGCGACCGGGCACCGTGGCCTCGACCATCTGGCCACCGCCGATGTAGATGGCGACGTGGCCGGGGTAGGACACGATGTCGCCGGGCTGCGGGTCAGACACGATGGTGCCACCAGCGGCCTGGGCGGACGAGGAGTGCGGCAGGTTGATGCCGGCAGCCGCGTACGCGTACTTGACCAGGCCGGAGCAGTCGAGGCCCGCGAGGGACTCGCCACCGTAGACGTAGGGGATGCCGGTCAGGCCCAGGGCGACGGACACGATGTCCGAACCCGCGGCGTTCACGGCGGCCTGGCGAGCGGAGGTATCGCTCGAGGTGGCGTCGGCACGCGACTCCGAGCGGGAAGCAGCGGAATCGGAATGTTCGGCGGCCGGGGTGGCGGCAGCCGGTGCCGGTGCGGGAGCCTCGGCGGTAGCGGACGCGGTCGCGTCCTCTTCGGCGGTCCACGCGATGTCCGGAACCTCAACCGTGGTCACATCATCAACGGCGACGGTCGTGGTGTTCAGGTCCGCGCTCTGCGGCTCAGACTGAGGGGTCGCCGGGGCGGCGTTCGCAACGCCGGCGGCGATCGCGGTCAGCGCAACACCGGCTGCCGATGCGAAGGCGATCGGACGAGCTGCGGCGGAGGCGTTGAGGCCCTCGACCATGGTGTCGGTCAGCGGGCGACGTGCCAGGCGGTGACGCGGAGCAGGCTTAGAAGTCTTCACTCATGTTCTCCCTGTTTCCCTGCGAGGTTAGCTGTCGGGTTCGGACGGGAGGTCCGGCTCGGCTGGCGAGCTTCACCCCAAGGCTCCGAGGAGCCGCGGTCGGGTTCCCCGCGTGAGACGAAATTTCCGCTCTATCCGTCGTCTCACTTCGGGTGCCGGATAGGCGGGTGGTCTGATGACCGGTATTCACTATACCCTGACCACCCGGCCAATGTCACGTTCCGATAACATCACCAGGGTTCATCGTTACCATTCCGTGACATTTACCCCGCGTTTACTCGGGAAAACGTCTCTGCAAGCAGTCCACTATTCGAGACAGCTCGCGGATATGACAGAGGCCGAGACCCCCACGGGCCCCGGCCTCGTCAACGAAGAGCGCTCACTCACCGCGCACGAAGAGATGAGCCGCCAACGCCATCGGCATCGTCAGATACCCGCGCACGTTCCCGGCCTCGTCGAGGGCCGCGACGCGCACGACGTCGCCGTGCGCCGACAGCTCCACGCGAGCGCCCGGACGCAGGCCCAGCTCATCAAAGGACGCCAGCAGCTCCGCGTCCGCCTGGATCGGCTCGCCAATACGTGCCAGCGTGAGGACACCAGCTTCGAGCGAACGCACCGCGAGCTCAGCAGAATAAGCGCCCTCCAGCTGCTCGCAGCCGGGCATGGGATTGCCGTAGGGATCCACGCACGTGTTAGCCAGCAGCTCCTGCAGACGAGCCTCGACGGCATCGCTCATCACATGCTCCCAGCGGCACGCCTCGTCGTGCACCTGCGCCCACTCCATGCCGATCACATCGAGGAGGAGACGCTCAGCCAGGCGATGCTTGCGCAGCACCTCGGTCGCATGCGCGCGACCAGCCTCGGTCAGTTCGAGGCGGCGATCCCCCATCACATGCAGCAGCCCGTCACGCTCCATGCGCGCGACCGTCTGCGAGACCGTCGGACCGGAGTGCCCCAGGCGGTCGACAATGCGCGCACGCAGGGGGGTGACCCCGTCCTCCTCGAGTTCGAGGATGGTCTTGAGGTACATCTCGGTGGTGTCGATCAGGTCTGCCATGGTGGCCTCCTTCATCAGGCATGTAATAAACACAGAATAGGGTCACCTTCCTTTGCGCACGTGCAACGACGCGTTGATGCGGAAAAACAGGCGTGTCGACGTGTGCACGCTCACGATAATTCGATTAATGAACGTGATGGAAATAC
>FLSB01000030.1_pt2 | contig 17403 bp, 15 predicted proteins | sample 1550551 | NCBI WGS metagenome assembly FLSB01 (sample SAMEA4031774, study PRJEB14383) | metagenome | biome: human; feature: oral; material: saliva | place: Philippines | collected 2014 | reverse complement strand
GGTCGTCGCGGGTCTGCGTTTCGCGCTGGGCCGCAAGCCCCGCGTGGCCGCCCTGACCCTGGCTGCGATCGGCGCGCCGATGGCCCTTGTGAACGCTCCTCTGCCGGGCACGACACGCGGCCTGTCGAAGGAGCAGATCAAGCGTCGCCGCTACCGCACGCTCAACAAGGCGGGTCTGGCCGCCGGCGTCCTTCTCGCGTCGACGGACCGCGTCGGCCAGCCGTCGGCTCTCGTTGCGCGTTCGATGCGCCGCGATCAGCGCCGCGCGATCGCCGCGGCCGAGGCCGCGGTCATGGAGCGTCTGAGCGGCTCCGCTTCGTGAGCGCGCCCTGGCCCGCTCCCCTGGCGACCTCTCCCGTGGATGCCACGGTCGAGGTGCCGGGTTCTAAGTCGATCACGGCGCGCGCCCTGTACCTGGCGGCCGTCGCCGATTCTCCCTCCGTCATCAGGGGCGCCCTGGATGCGCGCGATACGCGACTGTTCGCAGCCGCCCTGGAGGTGATGGGCGCGCGCATCGAGGACGGGGGCGCGGGCACCCTGCGCATCACCCCGATGTCGTTGCCGCCCCGAGGCGGCCGCATCGAGTGCGGGCTGGCCGGCACCGTCATGCGTTTCCTGCCGCCCCTGGCTGCCCTCTCCCCCGAGGAGACACTTTTTGATGGGGACGAGCAGGCCTACGCGCGCCCCCTCGGCCCGCTCTTGGACGCCCTGGTGCGCATGGGCGCGACCGTCACCTATCACGGGGAGCGCGGGCACCTGCCTTTCACGATTCGAGGCCCGATCCACACGCCGCTGGGCGCGCAGGCGTGGGTGGATTCCTCGTCGTCGTCACAGTTCCTGTCCGCGCTACTTCTAGTCTCTCCCCTCGTGGGCGATCCCCTGTTCGTGTCGGCTCCGGGCGTCGTTCCATCGATGCCGCACGTGGAGATGACGCTGGCTTCCTTGGCGGGTGCGGGTATCGACCTGGAGGTCGTGGACGAGGGCCGCGCGGATCTGTCGACCTGGCATGTCTTCCCGTCGCGCCCCATCGGCGGCGATATCACCGTCGAGCCGGACCTGTCCAACGCCGGCCCCTTCCTGGCGGCCGCGATGGTGACGGGTGGGCGCGTGCGTATCCCGGCGTGGCCGGGGGCGACGACGCAGGCGGGCGACGCCTGGCGCGCGCTGCTGGGACACATGGGCGCGACCATCACGCTGGACGAGGAGGGCCTGACCTTGACGGGTCCGGGCACCGGAAACTACCCGGGCTTCAAGGCCACGATGGCCGAGGTCGGCGAGCTCACCCCGACCCTGGCCGCGATCTGTGCCTACGCCTCCACACCCTCGCACCTGAGCGGCATCGCCCACCTGCGCGGGCACGAGACGGACCGCCTGGCTGCCTTGGCCGCCGAGATCAACCGCGCGGGCGGGCAGGCCGAAGAGACCGAGGACGGCCTGATTATCACGCCGCGCCCTCTCCACGCCGCGCAGATTCGCTCCTACGCGGATCACCGCATGGCAACCTTCGGCGCGATCCTGGGCCTCGTCACGCCCGGCATCACGGTCGACGACATCGCCTGCACCTCCAAGACGCTGCCGACCTTCGAGGCCATGTGGGCCGCGCTCGTGAGCGCTCACGGTCAGGAGAATGCTCAGGCTGGCCCGGCCTCGTCGATCGAGGAGGAGCAGTGATGGCCCGGCGCGACACCGGAACCGACGACCCGCGCGTGCGCGTGCGCGCCGGCAAGGGTTCACGCCCGCGCACGAAGGACCGGCCCGACTGGTCCACCAAGCCGCTGGGGCGCGTCATCGGCATTGACCGGGGCCGCTATCAGGTGAACCTGGAGGAGAACGGCACCCGAGTGGTCGCCGTGCGCGCCCGCGAGCTGGGCCGCGGCTCCGTCATCATGGGCGACCGCGTGCGCCTCACCGGCGACCTGTCGGGGCGCCCTGACACGCTCGCGCGCATCGTCGCCGTCGAGGAACGCTCCTCGGTGCTGCGCCGTTCCCTCGAGGACGCGCCGGATCAGCGCGGCGAGAAGGCAATCATCGCGAACGCGGACACCATGTGCATCGTCGTGGCGCTGGCGGATCCGCCGCCGCGCACCGGCATGATCGACCGGTGCCTCGTCGCCGCCTACGAGGCGGGCCTGTCCCCGATCCTCGTGCTGACGAAGGCGGACCTGGCCAGCGCGGATGAGTTGATCGCCGCCTACGAGGACTTTGACGTGCGCGTGGTGCTCACGAGCGCCGAGGCCGGGGAGTCCGACCCGGGCGTCACCGAGCTGCGGGACCTGCTGGCCGGCCACTGGTCGGTGCTCGTGGGGCATTCGGGGGTCGGAAAGTCCACGCTTATCAACCTGTTGGTGCCGGGCGCGGGCCGGGCGACGGGCCACGTGAACGAGGTGACGGGACGCGGGCGCCACACCTCCACGTCCTCGGAGGCTTTCGAGCTGGAGGCGGGCGGCTGGATCGTGGATACGCCCGGCGTACGTTCCTTCGGCCTGGGGCACGTGAGCGTCGCCGACGTGCTCGGCGTCTTTCCGGACGTCGCGGAGGCGGCTGCCTGGTGTCTGCCGCTGTGCTCGCACGACGAGGAGGAGCCCTCGTGCGCGCTTGACGCTTACGCGCGTGCCACCGGTCCCTTCGCCCTCGACGAGGCCGGGGATAAGGACGCGGATCGGGTGCGGTCTGAGCGCGCTTCCCGCGTGGCGTCGGTGCGCAGGCTGCTGGAGGCCGTGGCGACGGCGGAGGCCGCCAGCAAGGCCTTCCGGTAACCCCATTACCACCTTCTCAAACTTTTACAAACAGAAAGCATGAAATGTAACATAGTTCACTAATAATGAATGCTTGACAGATTATCAGGCTAGTCAATAATAGAAATGTAGCGACGGTCGCTACGCGTGATTACAAGGACGTGATTACTATGAAAACTGCCGTCAAAGCTATCGCAGCCTGCGCCTGCACAGCACTCTTGTCAGTCGGCACGATTCTTCCCACACAAGCTGCCGGTCGATTAACGGTCGCCCCAACGGCTGAAACGACGGCTGAGGAGACAGAATCGACCGAGGGAGCCCCCGCCGTTGTTATCGCTGCGGTCACAGCAATGAAGTTTGGGTACGACACTGCGCATGGTGAGGGAGTCCACCAGGCCCGCACTGGCGGTCTTACATGGAGCGAGTGGCAGGGTGCCAAGGGGTGGGCGATTTACGCCGCAGCCAACTCTGTCGGCCTCCTTGGAACCGCCGGATACCTTGGTTTCCGCCACGGGTTCACGGACGAGTGTTGGTCTCACTACTCCTGCTACGCGCACTAGCGCCAGCTACAAGCAGCTCAACTCTGGAGAAGGAAAGAGAGATGCAACAGTTTCAACCAGCCCCAGTCGGCACTCCCGATGCAATGCCGACAGCCACAGACAGAGCGCTGCGCGCAGTGTTTGCCTCCATTTTTTTCGCGATCACCATCGCATCCATCGCGTTTTCCATCGCAGCGTCAGGGAGGCCTTCACGCGAACTGACGACCGCCATGTGCGCGGCAGCTGCTGCCTGGCAAATGGCCGACTATTCACGCTCGTGCGCACGAACAACCTCGCGACTGTGGCCTCGCGCGCTCGAATGGACGGGAATTACGTGCGCGATTATCTCAATAGGGGCAGCAGTGACGAGTGTGATCACCAGCAACGGTGGCGGTTACGACTATTTCTCGATTCCCTCGCGAGTCGCGAATGGCGCCCTGCTCGGCACACTCTGTTGCCTCATAGCGCTGCTCGTGCTCAAGTACCGAACCCGAGACATCCACGCGTAAACCGCGACACGCCAGTAGCGCACTGGTTCTAATCGAACGTTGGAAGCTGTGCGCAAAGCTACGCGTCACAAAACGCGAGGGGGTCGTATCCATCCTGCAAGCTGGATACGGCCCCCTCGCCTCGGATTTTCCATCTTATCTTTTACGATTGATGAGGCCGGGGACGAGGACGCGGATCGGGTACGCTTCCCGCGTGGCGTCGGTGCGCAGGCTGCTGGAGGCGGTGGCGACGGCGGAGGCCGCCAGCAAGGCGGCCCGGTAAGCAAAAATGTGTGCCGAAAGACCTTGACAGCGCCCCCCCTGCGTGGACAATGAGGGTATAGCGATGGTCGCTATCTCTGGTTCACAAGGTCGTGATCGCTATGTCCACCATCGAGCAGAACCTTATCGGCAACACCGCAGGGCTTTCGCGGGTCGACAAGGTCCTCCGCTACTTCTTCTTCGCGCTGTTGATCGGCACGATCGTCTATTCGATTGGCGGCACCTTCTTTGGTAGGGACAACCGCCTGAATGACTACGGGCTCGCCGACGCTGCGTTGCTCCTCGCTGTCTTCATCCCTGGCTATTCGCGTCACATTCCTGGCGCACACCGGGCACTTCGGGCCTGCGAGTGGGTGGTGATGGCTTGTTCCCTCGTATCTACCGCCGCTGTCATCGTCGGTGACGTCACGGACCACGGAGTCCGCCCCGAGCCCTACAACATGCCATGGAACGTCGCCATGGGCGCGGGGCTTGTGGCCCTCTGTTTCTTTACTATTCTCCTGGTTTTCAGGGAGCGGGCGCGCCGCCGCGGGCTGATTCCCCCGTCCCGCTAGAGCCAGGAGCCTGGGCCGGTCGCCCGCGCGTCAAGCGCGCGGGCGCTCAGCGCTGGAAGCGGCGCACGAAGTTGCGCAGGATGAGGCGCGAGGGGTCCGTGTCCACGGTCGCGACTTGGGCACGGATGGCCTCGGCCTTCTCCACCGGGTAGTAGCGGCCCGCGTACTGGTCGATGCGCACGTTGACGCCCTCGAGGTCCATCTCGGGGTGGAACTGGGTCGCCCACGCGGCCTCGCCGACGCGTACCATCTGGATCGGAGTGTCGTCCCCGGCCAGGAGGACCTGCATGCCGGGGGCCAGCTCGCGCACGGCCTCGTGGTGGCCGACGTAGGAGTGGAAGCGGTCAGGCGTGCCCTCCAGGAGGGGGTCCTCGCGGCCGGCGTCGGTCTTCGTCAGGGCGATGCCGCTGATTTCCTCGCCGTGGTGGGTGTCGATGACGCCGCCAAGGTGCAGGGTGAGGGTGCCCAGCCCGTAGCACAGGCCCAGGATCGGGAAGGATTCGCCCAGCGCCCGGTCGTAGAAGGAACGCAGCCAGGCCTCGGCGCGCACCTGGCGTTCTTCCTTCAAGTGGTCGTCGGCGTTCGCGTCCCACGGGGACCCGCAGATAAACGCACCCGAGTACTCGGACAGGTCGAGGTCGGGCAGCTCCCTCTCCATGCGCACCTGGCGGACCTGACCCGGGGTCAGTCCCGAGAAACGAGGCAGGTCGGCGCACTCGGCGGCAAGGACGGGTCCGTCGTCGCGCGAGGTCAGCATGAGGAAGGGCTTGGTCATGCCCACCATGCTATCGACTACCTGCGCGCATGCAGAAGGTGTCCGCTCTCCAAGCGTGTGTGACGGACGCAGATGTGGGCGGCCTCTGCCACACTGGGAGCATGTTGATTCTGCACACCTCCGACTGGCACCTGGGACGCACACTGCACGGCGCGTCCCTGGGCGACAGCGCGGACGCGTTTATCGAGTGGCTGGTTGCCCTGGTGCGTGAGCGCGGCGTGGACGCCGTGCTCATCTCGGGCGATGTGTTCGACCGCGCGGTTCCGCCCGTGGACGCACTGGCGCGGATGCGTCGCGCCCTGCGCGAGCTGACCGCGCTCACGACGGTCATCCTGACGTCGGGGAACCACGACGGGGCGGCACGCCTGGGGCTGTTCGCCGACATGCTCACCCCCTCGCTGCACGTGGTGACCGACCCCGAGGCGATCGGCACGCCCGTCGAGGCCGGGGGCGCGCTCGTGTACCCGATGCCCTACCTGGAGCCCGACCTCGTGCGCCAGTGCCTGTCGGACCTGCCTCCTCAGGGAGAAGCCGGCCTGCCCGCTCCCCTGCCCCGCTCCCATCAGGCGGTCCTGGCGGCGGCGCTGCGCCGCGTGCGCGCGGACCTGTCGGCTCGGCGGGGCGCGGGCGACCAGCGCCCGGCCATCGCGATGCCGCACGCCTTCGTGACGGGAGCCCAGGCCTCGGACTCGGAGCGCGATATCCAGGTGGGAGGCGTGCCCTCCGTGTCGGCGGACCTGTTCGACACGCTCGGGGGTGAGCAGCCCCTGGCTCATGGCCTGGACTACGTGGCCGCCGGGCACCTGCACCGCCCGCAGGACATCTCGGGCGCATCCGTCCCGATCCGCTACGCGGGCTCTCCCATCGCCTATTCCTTCTCCGAGGCCGGGGCCACCAAGTCGGTCACTCTCGTGACCACGGACGACACGTCGGTGACCGGCATTGAGGTGGTGCCCATCCCGACGCTGCGGGGCATCGCGGTACTCGAGGGGACCATGGATGAGCTGCTCGCCGATCCCGACGAGGCTACCACGGCCTCGTACGTATCGATCACGGTCACGGATGACGCTCGCCCCGAGCGCATGGTGCCGCGCATCCGCGAGGTCTACCCGCACGCGCTCGTCGTCGTGCACCGCCCCTGCCAGGCGCCCACGCTCGCGCCCGCGATGACCGTGCGCGCCTCACGAGATCCACGCGAGGTGACGGAGGAGTTTTACGAGGCCGTGGGCGGGCGGTCGCTGAACGTTCAGGAGCGCGAGCTTGCGCTGGACGTGTGGGCTGGGCTTCGAGGAAAGGACATGCAGTGAAGATTCGGTGGCTGCGCATCACGGGCATCGGCCCCTTCGCAGGGACACACACGGTGGATTTTTCGGCCTTCGAGGACTCGGGCTTGTTCCTCCTGGACGGGCCGACGGGCGCGGGCAAGTCCACGCTTATCGACGCGATTACCTTCGCCCTGTACGGGGACGTGGCCCGCACGAAGGACGCGTCGAAGGACCGCCTGCGTTCCAACCACATCTCGGATTCGGATCCGTCGGAGGCGGACCTGGTGTTCGAGGTGGCGACGGGCATCTACCGGGTAACTCGCACGCCCGCGTACACGCCGGTGGGCAAGAAGTCGCAGCGTAATTCGAAGTCGACGCTGACGCGGGTCGTGGAGGATCCGGACGCGCCGGACGGGTGGCGCACGGTGGAGCCGATCGCGTCGGGTCCGCGCGACGTGGGCTACGAGATTCCGCGCATTGTCGGTCTGGACAAGGACCAATTCCTGCAGACGATCGTGCTCCCACAGGGGAAGTTCTCCCAGTTCCTCAACGCCACGTCGGATGCTCGCGAGCAGATCCTGCGCGACATTTTCGACACGCAGATCTACGTGGACTTCACGAAGGCCCTCGTCGATGCGGCTGCCTCGTCGAAGCGCGGCATCGAGGAGCGGCGCGTGGCTGCCGTTGGCGCTTTCGAGCGCGTGCGGGCGTTGGATGAAGCCCTGAGCGAAGACGCGCACACGGATACATCTGGTGCTCAGGAGCGTGCAGCCGAGGCCGAGGAGGCCTACCAGCTGGACGCGGGTGCGGAAGATGCCAGCGCGGTGAGGCGATGGGCACAGGATACGTGTGATCGCGCGCGAGAGGCGCACGCGCAGACCCTGCGTGTCGCCGAGGTGGCCACAGCGAGCGCGCGGGAGGCTTCCCGCGCCCTGTCCGAGGGGCGCGCCCTGGCTGAGGCCCAGGCGGAGCACGCGCGCGTGAGCGCGAAACTCGCCGAGCTCACGGCGTCCCAGGAGGCGGTCGCATCCGACCGCGAGCGCGCGCGTCAAGCCCGCCGGGCCCTGGCCGTGGCGCCTTTTGACGCGGCCGTCGCCGAGGCATCGGCGCGCCTGGAGTCCGCCGGAGACCAGGTCGCGGCTCTGTCCCCCGCCCTCGGAGACGAGGCCTCCGTCCAACCGGCTGCCCTCACGCCTGAGGACGTCTCTGCTCTCGGCGAGCGGGCGCAGGCCCAGCGCGACGAAGCATCGCGAACGAGGGGTTCCCTGGAAGAGGCTCTCGCGGTTGAGCGCTCACTGCCTGACCTACGCGCCCAGATTGAGTCGCTGCGTTCCCGCCGCGAGCAGGCACTGGCGCGCATCGCGTCGATCGAGGCCGAGCGCGAGGCGTTGCCCGGGCGCATCGAGCAGGCCACCGAGTCCCTGCGCCTCATGCGGGCCGACGCCGACACTCTGCCCGAGGCCGCGTCCGCGCTGCGCGCCATCAACGAGCGTCTGGATGCCTCCATGCAGGCGGACCTGCTGCGCTCGGCTCTCCTGGGCGCGTCGGACGAGCTGCGCGAGGCCACGGTCACCGCGAAGCTTGCGAACGCTGCGGCGGCGGATGGCCACGACCTGTGGATCGCGCAGAGTGCCTCGGCGCTCGCGCGCGAGCTCGAGGAGGACACGCCCTGTCCCGTGTGCGGGTCCACGGAGCACCCCAGCCCCGCACCGGCTACGGACGGGGACATCACGCGCGAACAGGTCGGCGAGCTCGACCAGGCGCGAGACCGCGCGGAGAACGCGCTGCGCGACGCGCAGGCGCGCCACCAGGACCTCGTGCGCCGTATCGCCCAGCTCAACGAGGTGGCCGGCGCCCCGACACCGACGCTCGAGACCGAGCGGGATAGGGCCGCCGGCATCGTCGCGAAGCTCGAGGCTCTCACCCCTCAGATTGCCGAGATCGAGACCGCCCTCGAGCAGGAACGCGTACGTCTGGGCGGGCTCACGGATTCCCTCGCGAGCGCCCGCGAGGCCGCCGCGTCCCTCGCGTCCACCCTCCAGGAGCGTGAATCTGCTCTGGCTGCGGCTGAGGCCCGCGTGGAGGCTGAGCGCGCCGACTTCGCCTCCCTCGGTGAGCGCGCAGCAGCCCTGGATGAGCGGGCGCACCGGGCGGCCTTGCTAGCCAGAGCCTGCGCCGATTGGGACAGTGCCCGCGCTGCGCACGTGAAGGCGCAGCGCTCCCTCGCGGAGGCGCTGGAGGAACAGGGCCTTGAGGCCGACAGCTGGCACTCGTTGCTCCTCCCCCTTGCTCAGGTTGAGGCTCTCGAAGCGCGCGCGGCTGCTCATGACAAGGAGCTCTTCGCGGTGCGCGAGGCCCTCGCCTCCGAGCGCCTGACCCGTGCGGCAGCAGCACCCGCGCCGGACCTTGAGGCTCTCACTGAAACCGCCCGCAAGGCCGAGGAGGACGCAGCCGGCGCCGCCCGGGCCTCGGGAATCCTGGAGCAGCACTGCGCGCAGCTGGACGCCGCCCGTGCCTCCCTCGAGCAGGCGTTGGACGCCCTCGAGCGCGCCCGTGAGCAGGCGGGTCCGATCCGACGACTGGCCGACATCGCGATGGCCTCGGGACCGGAAAATCTGGCGTCCACTCCCCTGTCAGCATGGGTGCTCATCGCGCGCCTCGAGGAGGTGCTCGCGGCCGCGAACCCGCGCCTGGCGGCGATCTCGTCGGGACGCTACGAGCTCGCCTCCGTCCCCGACGACGGCACGGCCTCGCGCAAGTCCGGGCTGGGCCTGGCGATCATCGACCACGACACGGACGCGATGCGCAGCCCACGCACCCTCTCGGGCGGGGAAACGTTCTACACGTCCCTCGCGTTGGCTCTCGGCCTCGCGGACGTCGTCTCAGCCGAGGCCGGGGGCGTCGAGCTGCGCACGATGTTCATCGACGAGGGCTTCGGGTCGCTGGACTCGCACACGCTCAGCCTCGTGATGGCCCAGCTTCAGGCGCTGCGCAGCGCTGGGCGCACGGTCGGCGTGATCTCGCACGTCGAGGAGATGGCGACCCAGATTGCGGACCAGATCCAGGTGCGGCCGCTGCCGGAAGGAGGATCGACCCTGAGCGTGCGCGCTTAAGCGTCAGCCCTTGTGCAGCGCCAGGACCGCGGGGCGCTCGGAGCGGTCAAACCAGGCGAGGGAGGACTCCCACAGGGTGGCCACAGCCTCGTCGGCTTCCTCCTGCGTCTCGGCGCTCAGGACGGCCTCCACCGCGGGCGCAGCGTCGGGCAGGTCCGCGAGGATCGCCGCCACGTCCGACCAGGTGTATTCGAAGGCCGCGGCCTCGAAAATGTGAGGCTCGATCTGCTCGCCGGGGGCAAGCGTCGTCGAGGTGGGTGTGTCGACGGCCAGGACGACGCGCGCTGCCCCGGCCCCTTCCGTCTCGCGCGCCAGGGCCAGGGAAGACAGGGCGGCCTCGGTGATGGCGTCGTCCTCGAGGACCTCAATGTCCTCCCCGCTCATGGCGGCCTCGGGCACGCACAGGACGCCGCTGCGCACGGGCGGCAGCGGAACGGACAGGTCGGACAGGACGGCGGGAACGTAGACGCGCATGCTCACAGTGTAGGCATCCACTGCGCGACAATCGCCTCCAACTCGTCGGAGGCCTTGCAATGCGTGCCGCTTTCCCCCAACGCTTTGCCGCGTAGGGCAGCGCGCTGCACGCCCGCATCTTCGCTGACAACGTGGAAGACCTGGTCGGGCATGAAGGCGCCGATCGCGTCCTGCAGGGATGCGACGGGGCGCGCTCCGATCGCATCCGTGCTGACGCGGTTGACGATGAGGCTGATCGGGCAATCGACACCGTGTTCGGCCCACCAGCTGGCCAGGAAGGAGAGGCGGTTGATGCCGACGATGTCCCCGCGCGCGACGATCACGAGCCGGTCGACGCGCTCGAGCACCCCGAGCGCGGCGTCGTCCCTGCTGGCCCCGCGGCTGGATTTTTCGAGGGACGTGGAGGCGATATCAACGACGCTGTAGCGGGCACTCAGTCGCAGGGCTCCGATGATCGATTCGATGCTCGGACGGCTCACTTCGCGCCACCGGTGAGGAGTGACCAGGCCGGTGATGACGCGCAACCCCTCGGATCGCGCGGCCGCAGCGGACTGGACGTCCTGGGGCGTGAGCGGGCCGCGCGAGGCGGTGCGCGCCAAGATGGACAGGCCCGAGGCCTGGACGGGCACTCCGAGAAGGTGCGCAATCGTCGGGTTCGCGGTGTCCGCGTCGACGAGGAGGGTCGGCACAGTGCGCGCAAGGATCGTCGCGATACCCGCAGCGAGGGTCGTGCGCCCGGGCGCTCCGCTGGTCCCCCACACCGCGATGACCGTGCCCGGGGACGAGGGCGGTGGCGGTGGTGGGGGCTGTACATCCGCGATGGAGGCCTGGACGCGAACGTTGCGTGTTGCCGCTATCAGCGAATTGACGACCTGTTCGGGACTGCCGGGAGCTGCGACCGAGGCGACGCCCAGGGAGACAAGCCTCGCCCTGAGCGCATGCGAGCCGAGCGCAACGACCGCCATGCCGCACGAGCGCAGCGCGTCGAGCGCCTCGGCCGTCAGGTCGGGGTCGGCGCCGTCGATGACTGCCAGGTCCGCGACCCCCGCGCGGCCGGCGGCAATGACCTCAGCGAGATCGGCGCAGCGACGAACGATCGCGAGGGTCTCCCCATGGCGTTGTATTGCCTGGATGAGGGGCGCTTCGTATCGCTGCTCGGCGAGGATAACGACCCCGTGAACGGTACTCATGGCGCACCGACGGGCACGGCAGCGAGGCCATCCGTTGAGCTCTGGGCGGCCAGCAGGACGGGCAGCGACGAGGAGTTCGCCAGGATCTCGATGCGCGCTCCCTTCCTCGTTTGAGACGCGGAGGATGCTTCTATCGCGCGCACGAACGTAAAGGATCCCTCGATTTCGTGTGCCTGCTCCGCCCCCTGGGCCTGCGTGCGCATCGGAACCGTCCACAGCTGGATCCTGGTACCGTCGGCCACCCCGTCGGGCAGGCCGGTTGTCACGGTCACCGCGAGACGCACCGTCTGGTCGCCGCCCTCCGACGCGGTCTGCGCAATATCGGAGCGCATGATGATCTGACCGGGCACCAGCTGGCGCGTCGCAATGGATCCCATGGGTGCCTCGGACGTGGGCGCATAGACGGAACCATCCACGCGGAGGTCGATTTCTCGCACATTCTCGGCCGTGATGGCTTCACCGGGCGCGATCGTACTGGTCACGGTGTAGACACGGGATCCGCCCCGAAGGAAGCCGCTGAGGACACTGAAAGCGATCACGGACGCGATGACAAGGACCACTCCGATAATGAATCGGCGGTCTATCTTGCCGGGGGCGCGCGCCGGAATCGACACTGAAGCTGAGACGCGTTTCACTCTTCTATGATGCACGTTCGACCGGAAAAGCGGTAGGTTGCCGACTATCCATCAGAACCAACCGAGCACATCGATCATATGTCGGACAAAAAATTGCCGACTCAAACCAATCAAACGAAGCAATCTCAACTGATAGCATGTTGCCATGGCAACACGATTCCTCACTCTCGCTGATGTCGCCGAGACCCTGAATCTCACGATGTCAGCCACCCGCGCCCTCGTTTCCTCCGGCGAGCTCCCGGCCATCCAGGTCGGCGGCAAGCACGTGTGGAGGATCGAAGAATCGGTCCTGGAGCAGTTCATTCAGGACCAATACGCCGCGACGCGCGAGCGTCAGAAGGCGGAGAACGCTCAGTAATCGGTCGACCATCGCTGGCCAAGCACGCGGAGTCGACGAAGCCCCGCAAGCGCTAGCGAGACGACCATTTCCTCCTGTTCATCGCGGCCGTCATAGCTGATGGCCGTTCCACTGAGGGCGACATCGACGTGGTCCGCATAGACCGCGTCGATGATCCCCCTGTGGTCTCCTCCATCGGATTCGATGGCAACGCCGACGCCCCGTGCGCTCAACTCGCGCAGAACGTGCCCGACGCCGATCCCACCCCTGATCGACGACTCGCGAGCCACGCTACGCCCGAGCGGCCAGGCACCGACGACGGCGGACAGCATGACGAGGCTATCTCCCCCGTCGCCGCGCAGGAGCACCCACGTGCGAGTCGAGTCAAGAACCTGCCCCGACACCACGTGCCCGCCGCGCAGCGCGAGGGTGACAACGCCCACCGCGCCAGCCAATCGCGCCGAAAGGGTGACGGATGCGCGCTCCGCGTCCGTCAGCTCGTCAATGAGCTCTTCTAGGTCGCGCACGCGCTCCTCGTCGAAGCGCGATTCCAGCTCGGCCATGAATGCTGACATGTCCATTCCCCAACGATGCCACATCCCAGCTCAAAGCGCTGCACATCACATTTTGGTCTTATTTTTCCAAACGTATTGACACAAACCAATAAGAAGCGGATAGTTATCTGCATCGAATCCGTCTCACTCGATGAAGAGTTCACCATGACTGATGATTCACGCACTCCCCATGGGCAGGAACACCTGTCTGACACTTTCCTCTGGTTGGTTGGCGCGCCGCTGGCCGTCCTCGATGCCCTGTACCTCACCAGACTCGCTCCACCCGTTGACCCGGAGCACCCCGACACACTCATCCTCTGGGCACTCGGGATAGCCGCATGCCTCCTGCTGTCGTGGAGCCTACTCAGCTCCGCTTGTGCGCACCTTGTCCTCCTGCGCACTACCCCGCCCATTGTGCGCCGCATCGCGCGCGCGGTGGTCGCACGCTGCGGCACCAGGCTCTCGCGAACGTTGCTCGCCCGTGCCGGTGCCGGAGCGCTCATCGGCTCTGCGCTGGTCACCGGCGCCCCGGTGGCTGCGACGCTCGCGGCTCCGCAGGACCTCACTATCCCCGGGGTCTCACTGACCTGGGCGGATAGCCCGCGCGCCACGCAGGAACCAACGCAGACAGCCCCGGCTGGCTTGACGACACCCGCACCCGCACAGGACGAGCCTTCCCCGCCCACGCCCCACATGCCTGACTCAATCACGGTCGCACCCGGCGATTCCCTCTGGTCGATCGCGGCATCCCTACACCCAGACGCGGACGACGCTTCCATCGACGCGGCGTGGCGCGCGATCCACGAGGCGAACGCGGACACTCTCCCAGATCCGAACCTCATTCGCCCCGGACAGATACTCACCCTCCCCCAGGACCTGCCATGAGCATGCAAATCGCACCCCGGCCTCGTACGGCCGAAGCACCCAGACGCCGGGGCAGCACGAGGCCGACACCCACCCGCCCGATTCAGCCAGCCCCCTTCCGCTGGAGTCGCGACGAGGCGCTCCCCCACGCACTCTCTGTCGCTGGCGTACCCCAGGGCCCACTTCACCCCGATCCGCATGCCCTTCCCGATCCCGACCAGTGGGCGGCGACGCTCGCACGCGCGGTCGTCGAGGTCGTCACGGGAGCACGCCAGGCACCGCAGCTTCGCCGGTGGCTCCTGCCCGAGCTCTACGGCGCTCTGACAGCCGTGCACCTGTCCCCCTGCGCGCGCGGCACACGTCCCGTCCACGTGCGCACCTGTCCGATCGACGCGGCGACCACCGAGGCGGCCGTCATCATCTCCACCGCCGCCCGAACGTACGCTCTCGCCCTGCGCCTGGAGGAATACCACGGGCGTTGGATGATGACGGCGCTGGAGCTCGCCTAGCCCATCGACGAGGCCGCCTCCGGGCACAGCAAACGGGTGAGAGGCCCTCGAGAGAACCCCTCACCCGTCTGCGCGATCAATCAGCGACGGCGACGCTTCTTGGCGGCCGCGCGACGCTCGGCGCGGTTACCGCCGGACGAGGAGGCGCCCGACTCGATGCCTTCGGCGGAACTGTAGTTCACGCGGCTCGGCGCCTTCTCCCGGCCCACGTTGCCCATCACCGAGCGGGCGTGAGCCACAGCCTCACGCGCGGCCTCGGAAGACGCCGACTCGGCGGCCGCAACATCCTCGATGCTCGGCTCGGAGGCCTGGGGCGAGGCGGGGGCAGACTCGGACGCGACGGACGCGGAGGCAATCGAACCACCGGCCTGCTCCTCGGCGGAGGCCAGGGCACGCTCGAACTGCTTGGCGTAAGAGAACACCTGCTGGACGGACTCCTCACGGATGCGCTCGACCATCGCCTGGAACATCTGAGCGCCCTCATCCTTGTACTCGACGAGCGGGTCACGCTGACCCATGGCGCGCAGGCCAATGCCTTCCTTCAGGTAATCCATCTCGTAGAGGTGCTCACGCCACAGGCGATCCACCACGGAGATGACGACGCGGCGCTCCAGGGTGCGCATGGGCTCCTCGCCCAACTGCGCCTGCGCCAGCGGGTTCGCATTCAGACGATCCTCGGTGTCCGCGTACACGGCGTGGATGTCGCCGACCAGCTCGGTCACCAGGTCATCGCGCACGAGGGACGCGGCACCGCCGTGCTCCTCCAGGACCTCGTCGATCGTGACCGACGGCGGGTAGTAGCCGCGCAGGTTCTCCCACAGGGAGGGCAGATCCCACTCGTCCACGGCCTTGTCGGCGATGGCCTCATCAACCAGGCCGGTGACCAGGGACTCCATGAACGCACGCATCTGCGGGCCCATGTCCTCGCCCTCAAGCACCTTGCGGCGCTCACCATAGATGGTCTCGCGCTGACCCGTCATGACGTCGTCGTACTTCAGGACGTTCTTACGGATCTCAAAGTTGCGGGCCTCCACCTGGTGCTGGGCCGACGCGATCGAGCGCGACACCATGCGGTTTTCCAGCGGCATGTCCTCCGGGTAGGCGCCCGAGGCCATGATGCGCTGAGCCATGCCCGAGTTGAACAGGCGCATCAGGTCGTCTTCCATCGACAGATAGAAGCGGGACTCGCCCGGGTCACCCTGACGACCGCTTCGTCCGCGCAGCTGATTGTCGATACGACGCGACTCATGGCGCTCCGAACCGAGCACGTACAGGCCGCCCAGCTCGCGCACTTCCTCGCGCTCAGCCTCAACGGCGGCTTCCGCGGCCTCGAGGGCCTTGGGCCACGCCTCGCGATACTCCTCCGGGTTCTCCTTCGGATCGAGCCCCTCGGCGGCCAGGTTCGCCTGAGCGAGGAACTCCGAGTTACCGCCCAGCATGATGTCGGTACCACGGCCGGCCATGTTCGTGGCGACCGTGACCGCGCCCTTGCGACCGGCCATCGCGACGATGGCGGCTTCGCGGGCGTGCTGCTTGGCGTTGAGCACCTGGTGCGGGATGTGCTTCTTCTTGAGCATCTGGGACAGCAGCTCGGACTTTTCGACCGAAGCGGTACCGATGAGGACCGGCTGGCCGGCCTCGTGACGCTCGACGACGTCCTCGATGATCGCGTTCAGCTTGCCCTTCTCCGTCGGATAGACGAGGTCGGGCTGGTCCTTGCGGATCATCGGCTTGTTCGTGGGGATCGGGATGACGTCGATCTTGTAGGTCGACGCGAACTCGGCGGCCTCGGTCTCGGCCGTACCCGTCATACCCGAACGCGACCCCTCGGGGTAGAGGCGGAAGTAGTTCTGCAGCGTGATCGTGGCCAGCGTCTGGTTCTCCGCCTTGATCTCCACGCCTTCCTTGGCCTCGATCGCCTGGTGCATGCCGTCGTTGTAACGGCGGCCCGGCAAGACACGGCCCGTGTGCTCGTCGACGATGAGGACCTCGCCACCATCCACGATGTAGTCGCGGTCCTTGAAGAACAGCTCCTTGGCGCGGATCGCGTTGTTGAGGAAACCGATCAGCGGGGTATTCGCGGCCTCGTAGAGGTTCTCCACGCCCAGCTGATCCTCAACCTTGTCGATGCCCGGCTCGAGGATGCCGACGGTCTTCTTCTTTTCGTCGACCTCGTAGTCCTCGTCGCGCTTGAGCAGGCGCGCGATGCGAGCGAACTCCACGTACCAGCGGTTCAGATCGCCGTCCGCGGGGCCCGAAATGATGAGGGGGGTACGGGCCTCGTCAATAAGGATCGAGTCAACCTCGTCGACGATGACGAAAGCGTGGCCACGCTGAACCATGTCCTCGGGCACCTGCGCCATGTTGTCACGCAGGTAGTCGAAGCCGAACTCGTTGTTCGTGCCGTAGGTGATGTCGCAGGCGTACATCTCGCGGCGCTCGGCCGGCGTCTGGCCCACGAGGATACAACCGCACGTCATGCCCAGGAAGTTGTACACGCGGCTCATCAGGTCAGACTGGTACTTCGCCAGGTAGTCGTTGACCGTCACGACGTGCACGCCCTTGCCGGTCAGCGCGCGCAGGTACGAGGGCATCGTGGCGACCAGGGTCTTACCTTCACCGGTCTTCATTTCCGCGATCTTGCCCTGGTGCAGGGCAATACCACCCATGACCTGCACGTGGAAGGGACGCATGCGCAGGATTCGCCACGAGGCCTCACGCACCGTCGCAAACGCCTCCACCAGGATGTCATCCAGGGTCTCGCCCTCTTCGAGGCGATCCTTGAACTCCTGAGTCTTGGCCTGCAGCTCCTCGTCGGTCAGAGCCTCAAAATCCTCCTGCAAGGCATCAACCTGCGACGCAAGCCGATCCAGCTTGCGCAGCATACGCCCTTCGCCAGCGCGAAGGATCTTGTCAATAATCGACACGAATAGCTCCTGACGTTCCTCGCCCGCCCCCTTGTAGAGCGGACAGTCAAATCCACCCATTAGTTTACGAACTAACCGCCCAAAGTGGAAACGCCCGCGCGAACATGGACGCATTTAACGCTGACAGCGCACACAGGGGCGCCCCGGGCCTCATGCCCGGGG
>FLSB01000437.1_pt1 | contig 17408 bp, 5 predicted proteins | sample 1550551 | NCBI WGS metagenome assembly FLSB01 (sample SAMEA4031774, study PRJEB14383) | metagenome | biome: human; feature: oral; material: saliva | place: Philippines | collected 2014 | reverse complement strand
CGTTGGTCAGGACTTGGTTTTGGCTTCCTTTATGAGGAGAATCAGAAAGAACCAGAGAACATGAAATGGGTTAGTCAGTACTCTAATGCAAACATGGTAAAGACCGATTTCTTCGAAGCAAGGAGTACAGCGTATGCCAAGAGTACAGCACTTGAAGATGATTTATAAATAAAGTACTGCTGCGTTCACAGTAAATTACGCAGGCAGATACTTCACAATAAAGCCAAATGGCGTGTTGGTCAATTGTTATCAACACGTCATTTGGCTTTTATCATATAGGGTTAAGACATTATATAATAACCACTTTTTGTAAAATAAGTTCTAAATTGATTTTTAAAAGGGCGTCTTTTGCGTTGTAAAAGATGCCCTTTTGCATGGTAAAAGGTGCCCTTTTGATGTGTAAAAAACGCCCTTTTACAATGCAAAACATGCCCTTTTACAAGCCTCTTTATAACCTATTGATAATGTGACGATTACAAGATCGTAAAAAGAAGAATATCTTCTGTTTTACTCAAAATTCCCTTCTTCTTCTTGTAATATTGTTTTACCATCCTAAATATTCACCATTCTTATGTTCTTTTGTTGCTTTACTTATTAGCAGAACATATATACTTATCACAAGTTTATATAACCCATCTTATCCCAATGACAATTAACAAAAGTGTGGATAACTATGTTGAAAACCCTGTGCATAACTTTCTAATAACCCTGTAGATATCCACAAGGAAAATAGAAAACACTGTCATACGTGGATATCCACAAGGTTATTAACTGGGTTTTAGAGAAGTTTTACACAACTTTCACACTAAAAAAGATATAAACTTATTATCTTTGCACCGTTTAGTGATAATGTGGATAACTCATCATAACGGCTGAAAATCAAGCATTAAACAAATGAATAACTTGTTGATAAGCCGATACCACGGGTTAATAACTTATCATGCAAGAAATTAAAGGAAAAGTTCTGCACTAATCCACAGCCTATCATACTAAAACATTTCTTTTCTTTTAAAAAGAGAAAAAGAATAAGTATAATATGAATTGAACAAAAACAAGGAATATGAAACAACTAAAAAATTATATAGTTTGTCTCTTTGCAATGCTCTCTTTGAGTTCTTCGGCACAGTGTACGTTCCGCAATACAGCATTCAGCAGTGGTGAATACCTTACTTATAACCTCTATTATAACTGGAAGTTTGTATGGGTTAAGGCAGGAACAGCTTCCTGGTATACTGTCTCATCAACGTATAAAGGAATCCCAGCTTACCGTGCTTCATTGACAACTCGTGGTACCGGACGGTTAGATGACTACTTTGTATTGCGTGATACGTTGCTTACTTATAACTCAAAACAGATGGCTCCGCTCTATTATCGCAAAGGAGCAAGAGAAGGAAAGCGTTACACCGTAGATGAAGTTTTCTACTCTTATCCCAATGGTAAGTGCAGGGTTAAGCAGCATTATATGGGTAATGACGGCAAACATCGTTGGAAAGAACGTACGTATGATGACTGTTGTTATGACATGATGAGCATCTTCCTGCGTGCAAGAAGCTTCAATCCAGAAAGCTGGAAGAATGGAGAAGTGGTTAAATTCCCTATTGTTGATGGTGATGATCGTAGACCCGCACGTATAGTATATGGTGGAAAAGAAAACATAAAGGCTGATAACGGTCACAAATACCGCTGCTTGAAGCTCACTTATTATGAAGAGGAAGACGGTAAATGGAGAGACATTGCCAGCTTCTATGTGACAGATGATCCTAATCATATCCCCGTTCGACTTGACATGCGACTTAAGTTTGGATATGCAAAAGCATTCTTAGTAGCAATGAAAGGTATTAATAGCCCTGTTACTTCACAGATAAAATAAGCCGATAAGGTTACTTATTGATACTGATCCTCATGAAGATTTATGCTTATCTTCATGAGGATTTTCATTTAAAAGCAGGACATTTCATACTTTGAACAACACTATATAAGTAACAATTTTTTTATTCTTTACTTATTACTTTATATAAAAAATATCAATTCATTCTTAGCCATTAATCTTCAGAAAACAATAGTTTAAGACGTTATTTCAGCCAAATTACTCGATAAATAGCTTTTTTATGACTTAAAATAGCTTTTCTTTCTTTGTATAAATGAGTTTTTCTCAGAACTTAATCTATTGATAATCAGTAAAATATTTTTTGTATTAGAACAATATGATTTATAATAGTTTTCTTTAACGCCCATATCTTATTGGAATGTAATACATTTGTGATGAGAAGGTTTAAAATGATTGTATACAATAGTTTTTTAAAAGGATAAATAAAGTAAAAGTATGAAAAAGAAATTTTTTATAGCATTAACATTGCTGCTTACTGGTACTTTGATGTCGCATGCAAGCTATGCGGACGATATCAATGTGCCCTCTGCAGATGCTAATGGACGTGTAGGTGCGTTGATGCCTTATACTCGTTATGATTCCGAAACGGCTAAGCTTGGTGGCGGAGCTACGCTTGTTAAGTCGGCAAACTGGAAGCGTACGGATATCGCAACACAAGCTTCTAAGCAGTCATACATAGAACTACCGTCAAATGGTTCGTATGCTGAATGGACCATGAAGACCAATGCCAACGGTGTAACTCTGCGCTTTACAATGCCTGATACACCAGATGGTATGGGGCAGAATGGGTCATTAGATATCTATATCAACGAGAAAAAGGTGCAGACTGTTGACCTTACTTCTTATTATATGTGGCAGTATTTTGCCAGCGGAAACCCTTCTGATAAGAATGATAATGGTGTTGGATGCTTCGCTTTTGATGAAACTCACTTCATTTTGAACAAGCCTTTGCATGTTAATGACCGTATTCGTATTCAGAGTTCTGGTGCAAAAGGACTGAAATATGGCGTTGATTTCATCGAGACAGAGGTTGTTCCACAAGAAATTGACCGTCCTGCAGGGGCTGTTAGTGTAACTGATACGAAGTATAAGCAGTACATTAAGGGTAACGATTACCTTAAAGCGTTTGAAGAAGCACTGAAAGATGCTGATGCAGGGTCAAAGAAACTCTATATACCAGCAGGTACTTATGAGCTCAGTGGTATATGGTATATCTATGGATCAGACGTGAAAATCACTGGTGCTGGTATATGGTATACAAACCTTAAGTTTACCAATCCTAACCCATTTGGTGGTGGTATCTCTGGTGGTAATGGCTCACATGGACCTGATGATTACTGCAATAACATGGATATAAGTAACTTTTATATCAACTCAAACCTAAGAAGTCGTTGGGACCAGAAGGCTGTTTACAAGTGTTTCATGGATGTTTTCAAAGGTGGAAGTGCTATTCATGATATCTGGGAGGACCACTTTGAGTGTGGTTTTTGGATTGCTGACTATAATGGAAAGATTGATTATAGCAGCGGTTTGAAGATATATAACTGTCGAATCCGCAACAATTTCGCTGATGGAGTTAACTTCTGTCAGGGTACTTCAGATGCTACTGTATACAATTGTAGCATCCGTAACAATGGTGATGATGGTCTTGCAATGTGGAATCATGATAATCAAGGAGCCCATGATGAGTCAAACAACACCTTTGCTTACAACACTATTGAGTTTATTTGGCGTGCTGGAGGTATTGCTATATATGGTGGTAATGGGCATAAGGTCTACAATAACTACCTTGCTGATATGTTTATGTCAGCTGGTATACACCTGAATGATATCTTTGATGGTCCTAAATTCAAGAATACGCAGAACATCAGCTTCGATAATAACATCCTTGTACGTTGTGGTACGAATGATGATAGCTGGCATGAAGACCTTGCTGCAATCGATATTAAGGGTGATGTACGCAACGTTACCTTTAATAATACGAAGATTTATGACTCTCCTTTTGATGCTATTCGTATATTTAAAGGTCCAACAGGTATTGTGTTTAAGAAGACAGAGATACTCGGTGCATCTCTTGCAGGGCAGACAACGAAGTACTCAACATGGGAACATTCTACGGCTGCTATCCGTTTAGAGAACGATAATGTCAAGTTTATCGATGGTCTGAAGATTGCTAATGTAAGCCCAGATAAGGTTGGTAACAATAAGACATGGCCTTTATGGACTGATAATAATGAGGCTCTTGCTAAGTCAGTAAGCTATGATTATCTATCTGATGTTAGCTATAATGTACCTGAAGCACCTGAAGCTGACAAGAACCAAGGTGGTGGTGTAGTTGATCCTATGGATGGAATTACGAACTATGACATATCTTTGAAGGGTCTACGTTGGGAGAATGCAAGTGGTGATACCAACCTTAAGGAGGGTGACCAGGTAACATTCAGAACCTCTCTTGTATGTAATAAGGATATCCCTGCAGGTGTGAAGATTGGTGTAAAGGTTACGGTTGATGGTAAGGAAAGCTATGTTACCGATGACAACAAGAATGGTCTCAAAGCCAATCAGCCTATCATTGTTTCAACAAACTCTACATGGTCAGCACAGCCTGGTGGGCATACTATTGTTGCAGAGGTCGACTATCGCAATCGTCTGAGTGATGATACGAATAAGGCAAACAATACCCGTACGAAGAGATTTAACGTACAAGAGTCATCTGATAATAAGGGTTCATTCACTCCAGTAACAGGTGGTTACGACCTTGTTGTGACCAAAATCCTCACCAATAAGAAGAGTATTAAGCCAGGTGACAGAGTAAACTTCTCAGCTTATGTTGCCAATGCTGGTGATAAGGATGCTCCTGCAGGACAGCAATTGGGTGTAGAGTTCATCATTGATAACAATACAAATGTTATCACATGGTCAGATAATTACACACAAGGTGTGAAGTCTCACCAGTTTGCTAAAGTCACAGCAAATGGTGGTCAGCAAGGTAATGAGTGGGTTGCAACGCCTGGTAAGCACACAGTAACGGCATGGATAGATAATTATAATGGTCGTTATGCTGATGAAATCAATCATGATAACAATAAGTTTACCATTGAATTGAATATTCCACTTGAGGAGATTAAGTTCATCAACAATCCTGATCAGCCAGACGATCTTGGTGATGGAAAGGGTAATACCAATGGTATTGAGCATGTAAACACTGAAGTGAAGGCTAATGATGGTTATTACTATGACCTTCAGGGCAACCGTTATGGCACAACAACTGATGGTTTGAGAAGAGGTGTTTACATTCACAATGGTAAGAAAGTCATTGTCAAGTAATGTAATTTATACTCGTAGAATCATTCTACGATAGCCACAATAAGAAATCGGTTGGAAAGCTATTCCAACCGATTTTTTTGTGCTTTAAGAACTGGAATGTCATGCTTATAAAGTTGAAGAAACACCTTTACAATATTTTTTCTTCATATTTTCTTTAACGATGGAAAACCTATTATTTTCGTCTTTGTAACCATCAAGCAATCAGATAGTTATAAATAGGCTTGTAAAAGGGCATCTTTTACGTTGCAAAAGGGCACCTTTTAGAGTGTAAAAGGGCATCTTTTGAAGTGCAAAAGGGCGTCTTTTACAATGCAAAAGAGCACCTATTGAATTGCTGATAGTATTTTTTATTACATAAAACAAAAACAGAGCCTGTCTCCCGACAAGCTCTGTCAAGCTTTAATTAACTAGTGATGTGAGTTTAATTAAGTTACTCAAATTACCCAAATAACAAATACATATATACTAAATATCGTAATGAAGTATTCGTTTATGACTAAACCTAAAATTCTTTTGTTGTCCTATGGAAGAACTACTTTTATTATTATACTACACTAAAGATCAAAAAAAACAGATTAATTTCCTGAAGATTTTAATTCTTTCTGACAGCGAAATTACAACAAAAAGATAAAATCGCAAAGTCGTTATAGGGACGTATTAGATAAATATAAAGTATAGAACGTATCTTTATTCAGTGTTAGTAACATAACTAATTGATTACCAATAATATTAAATATATGGATGTAAATAACTTTTATAACCCTTATTAAGCTGCCAATAAACCTATAAAAGTGATGTAATTACACTTAAAATTATCAATATTTTCTTTGTATTATAAAGGAAATTATGATATGTAAGTAGCTGATAATCAGATATAGGTAGTTTGTATTATGCTAAATTAATTTGTAATCGGGTTTTTATCCTTCACTAAATGGTAGTAATGTCATAATTTTGTCGATATAAAATGAGAAATAACACTTTATAAATCCTTTTAGAAACTAAATCAAGTAGAGATGAAAAAGAAATTATTACTTGCATTGACATTGGTGCTTTCAGGAACACTAATGTCACAGGCAGGACCAGCAGACAAGCTGAAAGTACCTGGACCTGATGCCAATGGAAGACGTGGAGCGACGGTTCCTTATAATCGTTATGAGGCTGAAAACGGAGAACTTTCGGGTGGTGCAGCAAAGAAAACTACATCTTATGGACGCAAGGACATTGCTACTCAGGCTTCAAAACAGTCTTATGTAGACTTATCATCTAAAGGTTCTGCTGTCAACTTCAAGATAGACAGAAATGGTGATGGTGTTACAATGCGTTTCACAATGAAGGATTCACCTAACGGAATGGGAGAGAATGGATCATTAGATGTGTATGTAAACGGTAATAAAGACCAGACTGTAAAGCTTACATCTTACTTTATGTGGCAGTATTTCAATCTGAATGACCCTTATCCTAAGGATGTACCGGGTGGTGATTTTAGATGTTTTGCCTTTGATGAAGTACATTTCAAGTTAAATAATAAGGTTAAACCAGGTGATGTTATTACTGTTAAGAATGACGATTCACGTAACATGGAGTATGGTTTAGACTTTATTGAGGTTGAAAACGTACCTGCTAAGATTAAACAACCAGCTGGTTCAATCAGCATACAGGATACAAAATATAAGAATATGGCTGCTGGTGGTGATTGGGGTGATGCTTTCATACAAGCTGTTAAGGATGCAGAAGCCTCTCCATCAAGAACTCTTTATATTCCAGCTGGTACCTATAATTTAGGAAAAGTATGGCGTATTTTTGCTGATAATGTGACGATTACTGGTGCTGGTATGTGGTATACTAACATCAAATTTACTAATCCTAATAAAGAAGGTGGTGGTATCTCTGGTGGTAATGGTTCACATGGTCCTGATGGTTATAGTAAGAAAATAGAGTTCTGTAACATGTATATCAACTCTGCATTACGCAGCCGTATGGATCAGATGGCTATTTACAAGTGCTTTATGGACGTATATACGGATGGCAGTTACTTCCATGATATATGGGAAGAGCACTTCGAATGTGGTTTCTGGATTGGTGATTATAACGGTAAGATGGATTATAGCGATGGTATAAAGATTGCCAATTGCCGTATTCGTAACAACTTAGCAGATGGTGTAAACTTTGCACAAGGAACCTCTAATGCCACTGTTTATAACTGTAGTGTGCGTGGTAATGGTGATGATGGACTTGCTACATGGAATCAAGATGCTTGTGGAGCACGTGATTTACATGATAATATTTTCGCATATAACACGGTAGAATTAGGTTGGCGTGCTGGTGGTATAGCTGTCTATGGAGGTACTGGTCACCACATATATAATAACTTTGTCACTGATATGGCATTGGCTGCAGGTATTCATTTGAACTCAACTTTCCCTGGAACTAAGTTTAATGCTAATAATAAACCTGATGGTATAAAGTTCGAAAACAATACTATTGTGCGTAGCGGAACAAATTGTGACATATTTGGTAATGACCTTGCAGCTCTGGATGTGCATAAAACGGGTGGTAGTCTGCAGAATATTACGTTCTATAATACGGAGATTTATGATGCTCCATGCTTCGGAATAACAGTATTAAATGACCCTGATAACATCAAGTTTATCAATACAAAGATCCTTGGAGCTGGTCTTACAGGTATGTCAACTAGCTATTCTACAACGCCAGTGACCTTCTGTGCCATTCGTGCAGACCAAGCAACTCCAATCTTTGATGGCCTTGAAATAGGTAATGTTCATAAGGATGTATTGGGTAATAATCAGACTTGGCCACTCTGGACGAACAACAATCATCAGAAAGCTGACGCCATTAAATACACTAATATAAAGAAGAAATACGTTGCTCCAGAGCCTCCATACGCTGACAAAGATCAGCAAGGTGGCATCATTGATCCAATGGATGGACTGTCAGGTTATAATGTTAAGCTGGAAGGTATCAGCTGGAAGAATGCTAAAGGTAGCTCTGATTTGAAGGAAGGTGATGCTGTAACATTTCGTGTAAAGATTACTAATACATCAAATGTAGATATCCCTAAGGATGTAGCACTTGCTTTTGAAGTCAAGATTAATGGTGAATCTGCAGCAATAAGTGATGACTTTGAGGGCGGTTTGAAGGCTGGTAAGTCTGTCATTCTTACTGCTAATGGTTCTTGGATTGCCAAGCTTGGAGTTTGTAAAGTTGAGGCTATTGCCGACCCAGAGAACAACTTACCGAAGGAAACATCAAAGGATGACAACAAGCGTGTTAAGCAGTTTAATGTTTATGAAGCCCCAGATAACAATGGTACTTTCATTCCTGTAACGGGTGGTTATGACCTTGTTGTGACGAAGATTCTTATGAATACGAAGTCAATCAAGCCTGGTGATAAGGTTAATTTCTCAGCCATTGTAGCCAATGCTGGCGATCAAGATGCTCCTGCTGGTGATGTTCTTGGCATTCAATTCCAGATAGATGGTAAGACAGAAGTCATCACATGGTCTGATGATTATAGGAAAGGTGTGAAGTCACATGAGTTTGTTAAGGTAACAGCCAATGGTGGTACAGCAGGCAAAGAGTGGACTGCTACGGAAGGAAAGCACACCGTTACGGCATGGATTGACAACTATGGAGGTCGTTATGCAGGTGAAATAAACCATGATAATAACAAGTTTACAATTGAGTTGAATATCCCTATGAGTCCTGTTCAGTTCATTAACAATCCTGATAAGCCAGACAATATCGATGGTACGGATGGCATTGAGGCTATAAATGCAGTGCAAAGCGTGAAGGATTCTTATTATTACGACCTTCAGGGTCGCCGTTATGGTACAACAACTGTGGGTCTTAAGAAGGGTGTTTATATCCATTGTGGTAAGAAGGTTATTATAAAGTAAACTTTAATATTACCGTAAAAACAGTTAGTTATAGCATATTCAGAATCGGTTGGGAGCGCTTCCAACCGATTCTTTTTTTATGGTTTGAAACTACTTGAATGATGATGTGGATGTTATATAAATATCTTTACAATATTTTTATCCTATAAATTCAATAATCAAGGGAAACCAATTATTTTCGACTTTGTAACCATCAGATAATCATATAGTTATAAACAGCGTTGTAAAAGATGCCCTTTTACGTTGCAAAAGGGCGTCTTTTGAAGTGTAAAAGGGCATCTTTTATCATGCAAAAGGGCACCTTTTACAATGCAAAAGAGCATCTATTGAATCCTTAATATGAATTTATCTTACATTACAAGGATACTATTGATAAACGTAACAAGAGAAAAGCGTTTTTTATTCTCTTGCTTCATGCAGGTGAGTAGATGGTAATATCACCAGACTTAGTCTATAAACCTCTCAATAAAACAGTAAATTCATTTCATAGAATGGGTATATACACACTTAGAATTACCGTGTTTACCGTTATGTTTTTCGTAATAAAATCATAGCAAAATAAGCCAAGATGGATTGTTATAAATGGCAGATTGAATAAATATAAATATATTATGTCTATAAAAACTCAAATAATGTACATAATATATTGATAGTCAATAGTATTTATTTGAGGCACATATTCACCTTTTTACAATCAATATTATGGTCTTTACAAGGTCCTTATAGTGAAGAATTTACACTCAAGTTAAAGATATTGTATTTGTATTTGCGAGTGAAAAACATAAACTTAAGTTACTGATAATCAGATTATTCATTGATAAAAGACTCAAGAATCGTTTGTAATTGGCTTTTTAAACATCAAACAATACTAAGTAAAACATAAATTTGTGGCGCTCGATTGAGAGCTACACTTTAAACAATCTTTTTTTAAAACTAAATCAAGTGAAGTATGAAAAAGAAATTATTACTTGCATTGACACTGGTGATATCAGGTAGTATGATGTCACATGCTGGGCCGGCTGATAAACTGAAGATCCCTGGTCCAGACCCTAATGGAAGGCGTGGAGCAACAGTTCCTTATAATCGTTACGAAGCTGAAGATGGCAGATTCTATGGTTCTGCTAAGAAGTTGGTCTCTATCAATTGTAGTAGAGATGACATTGCGACCCAGGCTTCGAAGCGTTCTTATGTGGAATTGACGAATGGTGACTCTCTTGATTTGCCTATTGACAGATATGGGGATGGCGTTACTATGCGCTTTACCATGCCTGATAGTGATGATGGTATGGGGAAGAACAGTTCCTTAGAGGTTATGGTCTATGATGCAAAAGGAACGAAACAATCTGAACAGACAGTTGCCATTTCTTCTTATAACATGTGGCAGTATTTCACACCTGGTACCAGAGATCCTCATGATGAGAAGGTACCTGGAAGCATTCCAGCCTTTGCGTTTGATGAAGTACACTTTAAATTGAACAGCAAACTTAAGCCTGGTGACCACATTGTGATAAAGAATTTAAAGGCTATTGCATGTGGAATTGATTTCATAGAGGTTGAAAACATACCTGCAATGATTAAACAACCAGCAGGAGCAATAAATGTTCAGGATTATAAAAAGGACTATAATAGTTGGCTTGATGCTTTCAATGAAGCACTGAAAGAAGCTGATAAGAGTTCTAAAGTACTATATATTCCTAAAGGAACTTACGAGTTAGACGGTATATGGCGTGTATATGGTGAGAAGGTAAGGATACAAGGTGCAGGTATGTGGTACACCAATATTAAGTTCACAAGTACGAAGGATTTTGGTGGAGGTATATCTGGTGGACACGCTGATCATGGACCTGATGGCTACTGTAAGGACATGGAAGTATGTGATTTTTATATGACTTCAAACCTTCGTAGTCGCTATAGACAGATGGCAGTGTACAAGGCTTTCATGGATGTTTGGGATAATTCTTATTTCCATGACCTATGGGTAGAACATCATGAGTGCGGCTTTTGGTTTGGTGATTATAATGGTAAAGCTGACTATTGCAATAATGTTGTAGTTGCAAATTGCCGTATTCGTAATAACTTTGCAGATGGTGTGAACTTCTGTCAAGGTACTTCTAATGCTGTAGTATATAACTGTAATGTGCGTGGTAATGGTGATGATGGACTTGCAATGTTCCCTGATAAAGCAGCTATAAACCCTGATGATGAAAAGAATAACGCATTTGCTTATAACACAGTGGAGCTTGGTTGGCGTGCAGGTGGTATTGCTATTCATGGTGGAACGGACCAACGTGCATATAATAACTTCGTTAGTGACCATGGTTTAGCATCTGGTATTCATGTTACAAGTGACTTTACTACGGGATATAGATTTGATAATAACGAGAGACAGGAGGGTGTTTTAATAGAAAACAACTATGTAGTTCGTTGTGGAACATATGCCGATCCTGTTTGGAACAACGACCTTGCAGGTATTGATGTCTTTAATGAATATGGCAAATTACGCAATATTACCTTTAGAAATAATGAGGTTTATGACTCTCCTTTCTTTGGTGTTAGAGTGTATAAGGATCCAGAAAACATATTGTTTGATGGTCTGAAGCTTTTAGGTTGTGGCTTGTCTGATATCAAAGACAACTTCTCTACAACAGAAATGTCCGCATGTGCAATTCGTGCTAACAATGGTAGTGCAACCTTTAATAACCTTGTTATTGCTAATGTTGGTAAGGATCGGAAAGGTAATAACAGCACATGGCCAGTGTGGACAGATAACAATAAGATGAAAGCAGACGCTATAAAGTTTATCTATTTGAAGAATTCTTATGTTGTTCCTGAGCCTCCTTACGCTGATAAAACACAACAAGGTGGTATCATTGATCCTATGGATAAGCTGTCAGGATACAATGTTAAGCTGGAAGGTCTCAGCTGGAAGAATGCCAAAGGTAGTTCTAATTTGAAGGAAGGAGACGCTGTTACGTTTGAGGTTAAGATAGTTAATACATCAAATGTAGACATCCCGAAGGGTGTAGATCTTGCTTTTTCTGTTAAGATTAATGGTAAGTCAAGCTTCGCAAGTAGGGCTTATGATGGTGGTTTGAAGGCTCATCAGTCTATTATTCTTAAGGCGAATGGCACTTGGAAGGCTAAGGCTGGAGCATGTTATGTTGAGGCTTTTGCTGACCCAGAGAACAACTTACCGAAGGAGATTTCTAAGGAAGATAACAAGCGTTTCAAGAAGTTTAATGTGCACGAATCAGCTGATGACATGGGTTCATTCACACCTGTAACGGGCGGATATGACCTCGTTGTGACGAAGATCCTCACGAATACCAAGTCAATTAAGCCTGGTGATAGAGTCAACTTCTCAGCCATTGTTGCCAATGCTGGTGACCAAAATGCACCTGCAGGTGATGTTCTTGGTGTTCAATTCCAAATAGATGGCAAGACAGATGTCATCACATGGTCTGATGATTACACCCAAGGTCTGGACTCTCATAACTTTGTTAAGGTAACAGCTTGTGGTGGTACAGTAGGCAAAGAGTGGACTGCTACAGAAGGCAAGCACACCGTTACGGCATGGATTGACAACTACGGAGGTCGTTATGCAGATGAGATTAACCACGGTAACAATAAGTTTACCATTGAGTTGAACATCCCTATGGAGGAAGTTCAGTACGTTAGTAATCCTGATAAGCCCGACAATCTCACTGGTAATCCTGATGAAAATGTAGATCCTATAGATAATATCAAGGGTTACGATGTAGCTGTTACGGGTGTTCGTTGGGAGAAAGCTGATGGCAATACAGATTTAAAAGAGGGTGATAAAGTTACCTTTAAAGTTGCAATCAAGAACACAAAGAATGTCAATATCCCTGCAAATGTTGCTCTTGCATTCAAGGTTTCTCTTGATGGAGGTAAACAAACGTTCATGAGTCAGAGCTATGACAAGGGCTTAAAGGCAGGAGAAACAGTGATTCTTTCTATAAAAGATGCTTGGACAGCCACACCAGGTTCACATGTCATGAGCGTGTTGGTTGACCCAGAGAACAACTTACCAGCCGAAGTAACTAAGGAGAATAATAAGCAGGAAAAGCGTTTCAACGTTGTAGGTAATAGTGATGATTACGGTACTTTCACCCCTGTAACAGGCGGTTATGACCTTGTTGTGACGAAGATTCTTATGAATACGAAGTCTATTAAGCCAGGTGATAGAGTGAACTTCTCTGCTATTGTAGCCAATGCTGGTGATAAAGATGCTCCTGCTAATGATATTCTTGGTGTTCAATTCCAGATAGATGGCAAGACAGATGTCATCACATGGTCTGACGATTACACCAAAGGCGTGAAGTCACATAAGTTCGCTAAGGTAACAGCCTGCGGTGGTACCATTGGTAAAGATTGGATTGCTACAGAAGGCAAGCACACCGTTACGGCATGGATTGATAACTATGCAGGTCGTTATGCAGGTGAGGTTAACCATAATAACAATAAACTTACCATTGAACTGAACATTCCTACGGGTGCTATTCGCTACATTAACAACGCTGATCAACCAGACAATCTGGATGTTATTCCTACTGGTGTAGAGGCTGTTAATGCTGGTTTCGGGGTACAAGACACTTACTATTATGACCTTCAGGGTCGTCGTTGTGGCACAACTGCCAAGGGTTTGAAGCGTGGTGTGTATATCCATAATGGTAAGAAAGTAGTTATTAAGTAAGCATTAACGTTGTAGAGGAATCCACTACAATCGTATATTTAGAATCGGCTGGAGACTCTTCCAGCCGATTTTTTATTATCACCCACATCAACTTTCTGCCCCATTTACCTTCTGTAAAATATCCTTACATTTCCTCAACCCAAAACTTTCATTAATTGAAAGGAAACCAAAAAAATCATGCTTTGCAATTATCAGATAATCAATTGGTTATGAAAGGCAAAGTAAAAGACGCCCTTTTACGTTGCAAAAGGGCACCTTTTGAAGTGTAAAAGGGCATCTTTTACCATGCAAAAGGGCATCTTTTAGAACGTAAAAGAGCACCTTTTAAAATCGAGATGTGAATTTATCTTACATTATATGACTACTAAGTATAAATAAAGTGGGCATAAGTCAGCTGCTATCCTCCGATTTTATGCAGTTCCCCTCCGCGGTGTATAGCGTATGAGTTAACTTATTATTTTCTCCCCGATAGAAACAAAACAGAGCTTATCTCACGACAAGCTCTGTTTTGATTTAACAAACTATTGATGTAAGTTTAATTAAATACTAATTACTTAAATTACCCAAATAACAAATACATATATACCAAATATCACAACGAAGTTGCTTACTTCTTATTAAACCTAATCTTTGAAGTTTCTTATGAATAGCCTTATCTATTTCACTAAACAGCGGCAAAGACCTTGAAAAACTTAATCTACTACTTAAAATAAGTATCTTTTCGGATAACAAAATTACAACAAAAAGCACGTATCAGACCCTATTATAATCAGCATACTGCATAAATATAAATGAGAATAGAGTATTAAACCCTTCTAAATCTCATTAAGATATTGATTATTAAATGGTTATATAATGCATTAAAATAGACGCTTTATAAGCACTGTTATTTGATATATAAAGTTCTGTAAGTGAAGTTTTTACACTTTAATGTCCCAACATCTCGTTTATATTGTAGAATAATGCTAAACTTATAAACCGTTGATAGTCAGTATAAAGTTATTTATATAGCAAAGAAAAGTTTGTAATAAGTCTTTTAATCTTCCTAATATTATAATATTGATATAATTTTGTAACCATAAGATAAAGAGTCTTATCTTACTTATTGAGTTTTGAACTAAATCTCATAAAACATGAAGAAAAAGTTATAACCTTATAGATGGTATGATAATATAACGACTGATGGGCAACAGAAAGATATCCATTTACGGGAGAATACTAAAACAATTGGCTGATAAAACATGATACATGATCAACCAATGATAAGCACATTAAGTATCGGCTGGAACATTTTCAGTCGATATTTTTTGTTATTTGTAAGAAAAGTTCTATATTTGCAGTCATATTAAGAGATATATTAGCTCTTATAAATCATTTAATGAGATACCTAAAATGAATACGAAGAAAAGACTATACTTATTTATTATACTTCTCACATTGCCCTTGTTTTGTGTAGCATCACATGAGAATTGGGAGAAGCAACTTGATGAATTAGATAATAGTCTTGGGCAAAGAAAATATTATGAAGAACAGAAACTGAAGCGGATAAAGCAGCTAAAGAAGCAATTGGTATCTCTTCCTCCATCAAAACAGTTTGATATTAACAGGAAACTCTTTAAGGAATACTCCTCTTATCAATATGATTCTGCTTATAATTGTGCCCATCATCTTATAGATGAGGCTATCAAACTGAAGAATCGTGACTATGAAGTGGAGGCAAGATGCGACTTGGTTTTCTGTCTTCTTTCGGCAGGTTTATATACAGAAGCCTTTAATGAGCTGAGGGAAATACACATGGAAGGCACTACAACCACAGCACGTAAACTCTATTTTACAATGGCTTCCCGCCTTTATTATGATGTTTCTGATTACACTCGTACGGAACCTTATCAGAGTAGATACGTCAAGCAGGCAGGTGTTTACACAGATTCTTTGCTTCATTATCTGCCGAAAGGTTCGCCAGACTGGCTCTATGCTGTTGGAATGCGTGATATGAAGGAGCGCAGATACGAAGCATGCCTTGACACTTTCAAGGAGTTTCTGGAGAAAAAGGGCGTTGATGTGCATCAGAAAGCAATTGTCAATTCGTGTGTTGGATGGGTTTATCTTTATCTTAAGGACAATGATCAGGCAATGAAATATCTGGCTTTAGCAGCAATCTATGATAATAAAGGAGCTATTCGGGAGACAACAGCGTTGTGTACATTGGCAAATCTCTTATATAAAGAAGGTGAAATACAACGTGCAACGGAGTATGTGAGACAGTCATTAGCCAATGCCAACTTCTATGGAGCACGCCAACGTGTCATTGAAGTGAGCGGTATTCTGCCCATTATAGAGCAGGATCGCTTCAAGATAATACAAGGTCAGCGCAACGCTATTGCTGTTGCTGCAATCATCAGTGTGCTCTTTGTCATCGGACTTCTGATGGGTTGGTGGTTCATTCGTAGACAGATGAAAAAGTTGAAGAAGGCACAACAGACCATTGCTAACCGCAATAAGGAACTTGAAGCAAAGAATCATCAGTTAGAAGAGGTGAACAATATCAAGGATGAATATATCGGTAGGTCATTCTATATCAACTCTGAATATATTAATAAGGTGGAGAAACTCTATCGTACCATTGACCGAAAGATAGCCATGCGCCGCTATGAAGAGTTGCGTTCTTCACTGAAAGAGAGTGAACTGGTTGCAGAACGCAAGTCGATGTTTGCCGATTTTGATGAGACTTTCCTGAAACTCTTCCCTCATTTTATTGAGAAGTATGGGAAACTCTTTGATGAAAATGACCAGAAAGTATTGTCAGATGGTCCGAAACAACTGACGACGGAGATGCGTATCTTCGCCCTTATCCGTCTGGGTATTAATGATTCTGAGCGTATAGCGACATTCCTTAATTATTCAGTCCATACAATCAATACTTATAAGACACGTGTAAAGAACCGTTCACGTGTGGAGAATGATCAGTTCGAACAGCTCATTATGGATATCTAATATCGGGTAATATCCTCCTGATTTCCCCTTTAAATAAAGGTAAATCTTATTACATTTTCTTGTAAAGTAGGGTCAACTACTAATATTTAGCTTATATTCACATGAAGAATGTGGATATAAGAGGCATTGATTATCAGTATATTAGTAGTTGTTATTCCTTTTTTCTCTTTATACTTTCAATAGTTTCTTTTAATAATAGTAATAGGATGAGTAACTTTGCCAGTAAGGAAATCATAACAAAATATATTTTTAATAACTAAAAACAATGATTCGCTATGAGAACGATCACAAGTAAATTGCTTGGCGTTGTACTATTATTGTCAGCGACAATGACGTTCACGGGATGTTCTACTGTTGATGACGGCGAATTCACTTCACCAATTACGCTCACTGAAAAGATTAGTGGTAAATGGGTAGTAAATTCTGTTGTTCAGACTGATGAGGCTAATGCCCGTACAAAAACATTAACTGACCTGCTCAATTTTGACACGTTTGTCATTAATCTAAACCAAGATGAGGCTGGAAAAGCTTCTACTTTTACGGTTGAAGGGAATGCTCCTGCACT
>FLSB01329124.1_pt1 | contig 17434 bp, 8 predicted proteins | sample 1550551 | NCBI WGS metagenome assembly FLSB01 (sample SAMEA4031774, study PRJEB14383) | metagenome | biome: human; feature: oral; material: saliva | place: Philippines | collected 2014 | reverse complement strand
GGATCTAAATCACGTTTGTTTTTTTCTTTAGCTAAGTTTGCTGCCGCAGTATAACCTCCACCAATTGCACCAATTGTATATGTTCTAATACCTTCATAACCGTCAATAGGGAATTCATTTACTTCTTCAACAGTAAAGCCTTGTTTTCTTAGAAAATCAACTGCTTTAAGAACTGCTTTTTTACCATCTTCACTTAATTCAACATCTTTTAATGGTGTTTTTAATGAGTAAGCAATTTTAAGTGATTTTAAGTTTTTAGGAACTTCTAATAAAGTTTTTGGTTTACTGATGTTCGTTTTATCAAAATAAGTTTTAGCATCTTCTATAGTTTTTACTAGTGGAAACTTAACAACATGTCCAGTTGGTTTTAAACCGATAAGACCAGTCCATGAAGCAGGAATACGAATTGATCCCCCAGCATCACTTCCGCTTGCGATTGATACCATACCACTTGCTACAGCACCAGCACTTCCTCCTGAAGATCCTCCAGTGTTACGACTAGGATCCCAAGGGTTACCAGCAGGACCTAGTAATTTAGAGTCAGTAATATTTCTAGTACCAAACTCAGGGTAGTTAGTTTGTCCAAGAATAACAAAACCTAATTTTTCAAATTCTTTGGCAACAGCTCCACTTACTGAAGATGTTTTACCTTTATTTAAATACACACCGTAAGAAGAATCTCCGTTTTTCAAAGCATCTAATCCTTTAATTAATGTAGGAACACCTAAGAATGGTTGTTCATCCCAATTTACAGGATTAGCAGCTAGTTTTCCTGCGCTAATACGATTGTCAATTTCTTTAGCAGTTTTATATGCTTCTTCAACAATAGCATGAGGAATTTTACCATTTTCTGTAGTAAGAACAGCATTTAACTTAGGATTTTCTTCTTCTATAATTTTATAAGCTAAGTCAACAAGTTCTGTACTAGTAACTTTTTTCTCACGAATTAGTTTTGCAAGTTCTAGAGCACTTTTTTGTTTATATTCAGCAACAGTAAATGGAATTGTTGGTTTAGCAACTTCCTTACTTTCAACACTAGCACTGTTAGGTGATTCATTGTTACTTGAAGTCGGTGTTACAGTGTTAACTGAAGTAACAGGACTAGTAGATGGTGTTACAACTGCATTATTAGTAGCATTGTTATCAGTGTTATTTACAGCAACAGCTTTATCGCTAGTATTAGCTGTATTAGTCACATTTGCCGGTGCTGTAGTTTTATCTTCACTAGCTTTAGCTTGATTGTCATTAGCTAATACTGGAAATAATGTTGCAGCTGCAAAGGCAGGTATAAGTACATATTTAATCTTATTTTTTTTCATTTTTAGCTCCTATTTTAAATAATGATTTAAGCCTTGAAAAAGCTTTCTACATACCATTATACTCCGATACCGATTATCAATCAAGAAAATTATTTGATGAAATGAAAAAATATTATTATGGTTTTCTTTTGATTAATATTATATAAAGACTAGGAGAAAACATATTTTATAGAAAATAAAATAAATACGGTCAATTATAGGAATTAACCGTATTTAAATTAATTTAATACTAATTATTATTTCTACGTTTTAATACTCCAATTAAAGCAAAGAATGAAAGTCCGATTGCTGATAGGAAGTTGTTTGTTCTTTCTCCTGTATTTGGAAGAGTTTTAGAAATTGAATTTAATTTATTTGTATTCAATACCTTTTTCTCTTCTTTAACAGAAGTAGTTTTTGAATTTTCAGATTTGCTTGGAATAGTAGCAGTACCATTGTTGATATCTAATGTTGGTAATTCTGCAACAGAAGGTGCGTAAGTTGGAACTGCGTATTCAAATTTAGTTCTGTCTTCATTTATTCCAATTTTATTTCCATTTTCTGAAACATTTGTACTTCTAATAGCTGGATTCATTTTGAATTGGTGTTTATCTTGGAAGTATTGACCAATTTCTAAAAGAATTTTCTCAGAGTTATTTTTAGCTGCGAACATAACTCCAAATGGTAGATTTTTATCACTTAGATATGTAGGTAAAGAGATTGCTGGATTTCCAGATAAATTAAATACCCAAGTATATGGAGAACGTCTTGTCATCGGTAACCATTGTTTAGTTAATAAATTAAATCTTTCTTTTGGATCTTTAATTTTGTTAATATTATATAGTTGTTCTTCAACTTCTGGATCTACATAAGGATCAACCTTTTTGTCATTTGATGGAGCGGTAACTGCGTTAGTTGGAACTAAGAATAGATCATATTTTTTATAAAATGCATTCATTTGATCTATAAATGTAGATAATGGTTTTACTGAAGAAATATCAGTGTTAGCATTTGGACCCACATAAGAAGATGTTCCTAATGCATAAGTCGCAGGATCTAATTGACGTTTATTTTCTTCTGTTACACCCTTAACAGCGGCAACATAACCTTCTTCACCAATAGCACCTACAGTATATGTTTTAATTCCTTCGTATCCATCGATAGGGAATTCTTTAACCTCTTCAACAGTAAATCCTTCTTTTCTTAGGAAGTCAACTGTTTGTAAAATAGCTTTTTTAGCAACTTCACTTAATTCAAGATCTTTAAGAGGAGTTTTAAGAGTGTACGCTATTTTTAATTTTTTCAAATCTTTAGGTGGTTCTATAAATGTTTTTGGCTCAATTAGTCCAGTTTTTTCAAAATAAGCTTTAGCATCTTCAATAGTTTTTACTAGTGGGAATTTTACTACATGACCAGTAGGTTTTAAACCGATAAGACCAGTCCATGAAGAAGGAATACGAATAGAACCTCCAGCATCACTACCACTAGCTATAGGTACCATACCACTAGCTACGGCTCCAGCACTACCACCTGAAGATCCTCCAGTATTACGGCTAGGATCCCATGGATTACCAGCAGGTCCAAATAATTTTGAATCAGTAATATTTCTAGTGCCAAGTTCAGGAGTGTTAGTTTGTCCAAGGATAACAAAACCTAATTTAGCAAATTCTGTGGCTACAGGACCACTCTTATCTGCTATTTTTCCTTTATTTAGATATACCCCTTTAGTATAATCACCATTTTTTAATTCATCAAGACCTTTGATTAAAGTTGGAACACCTAAGAAAGGTTGAGCTTTCCAATCTACAGGATTAGCAGCTAATTTTCCAGCGCTAATGCGATTGTCAATTTCTTTAGCGGTTCTATATGCTTCATCAACAAGAGCTTTAGGGATTTTTCCGTTTTCAGTTGTTAAAACAGCATTTAATTTGGGATTTTCTTCTGCAATAACTTTATAAGCTAAGTTAACAAGCTCTATACTTGTAACTTTTTTCTCACGAATTAATTGAGCAAGTTCTAACGCACTTTTTTGTTTATATTCAGCTATAGTGAAGGGCACTTTTGGTTTAACAACTTCATCGCTCTCAATTGGTGTAGGTTTTACATCATTATTTAGATTTAAAGAACTAGTAGATGTTGTTTCGTTAGCGTTGTTAGTATTAAGAGCACTAGCTGATTTACCATTGGTACTCTCTGGTTTACTAATATTAGAAGATGATACAGCTTTATCATCGTTAGCTTTAACTTGATTATCGTTAGCTAATACAGGAAATAACGCTGCAGCTGCAAAAGCGGGTATAACAACGTATTTAAGTTTATTTTTTTTCATTTTTAACTCCTATTTAAAAAAATAATTGAAGCTTTGAAAAAGCTTTCTATTAATGATTATACTCCGATGATACTTTTCAATCAAGAAAATAATTCTAAAAATATAAAAAAATATAAGTGACTTAATAATATGATTTTTTACTTATATATTAATTCACTTATATTTTTTGTTTAAGTTAATTTACTATTCTTTTTAGATTAGTATCCTTTAAGTGCATCTAGACGAGCTTCAGATTGTCCTTTACCGTCTTTTTTCTCACCTTTGTATACTGCAGATTCCCATGATCCGTACATAGGGTTAGGGAAGATGATGAATTTATCCCCAAATTCAGCTTTTAATTGTTCAAACATTTTATCTCTATCAGCTTCTGATTTAGTTGAGAATTCAGCGAAGTCAACTAAGTTATCCCCAAATAACATAACTAGGTTAGTATGTTTAATAACTTCTTGACGACGCCCTTCTTTAGATTTATCACCTTCTTTTTTGAACATAAGGTGATCGCGTCCTTGAACTGGAAGTCCTTGTGCTTCAAGGTTTTTAATTGTAGCATCTACTTGTGCATCAGTTCTGTCAGAAATGTAGTAAATTTTAACTTTATTTTTATCAGCGAATTGTAAGAATTCTTTAGCTCCAGCCACTGGTGTAGCTTCTGCTTTTTGAACCCACTCGTCCCATAATTTCGGATTGAATGCAGTTCCATCTTTAACCATTTTTGCTTGGAATGGTATGTTACTTAATACTGTTTCATCGATATCTAAGACGATAGAATATGGTTTATCAGTAGGCTGTTTTAATAGTTCTTTTAACTTAGTAGTTGCGACATTATAACCTTGTTGATATAAAGCATCTACTTCAGCAGCATTTTGATACCATAAAGAACCCATTGTATTTTCTCTAGATCTAAGTTGATCATAAGTAAGAGTTATCTTATTATCTCCACTCTTATTTTCTTCTTTTTTTTCTTCAGTTTTTTGTGCACATCCTGTTGCAAGAACAACAGTAGCTAAAACTGATGAAATAGTCATAACAAATTTTTTATTTTTCATAATAAATATAGCTCCTTTTATTGTCTACAACTATAAGTATAATTTATTAATCGAGAAATTTCAATATAAAATTATTTTTTAAAAATTTATAAATTAAATATTTTTTCATAGAATATAAAAAACAACTAAGAAAACGGTTTATAAAATGATAATAAAATAAAATTAGTATTATTTTTTTTTATTAGTTAGGAAGATAGATTTTGTTTGTTGAAATAGAAAATTTAATATGCTATACTAAAAATAGGTGTTTTGAAACGCTTACTATAAGATTTCTTATGGGTAATCACAATTAAATAATGAATTAAAAAGTTTAGTTTGTCATATAATTTTACTTAAGAGAAATTCAAGTTGTAAAAGGGATGAGCATATGAGTTATCTTATAGGAGTAAAATAATTAACAGGGGGAAAAACACATGACAATAAAAGTTGCTATTAATGGTTTTGGTCGCATTGGGAGATTGGTCTTAAGACAGATTCAGGCTCAGCATGCAGATGATATTGAGGTTATAGCTGTCAATAGATCAAGAATGAGACCAATAAATCAAATAGTTTATCTGTTAAAATATGATACAACGCAAGGGCCTTTTCCAGGGACTGTAGAAGAAGGAGAGGGAGCGTTTATCGTAAATGGTAAAGAAATTAAAGTTTTTGGAGAACCAGATCCAGAGAATTTACCATGGAAAGAGTTAGGTGTAGATATTGTTCTAGAATGTAGCGGACGTTTTAACAGTAAAGAAAAAGCTGAAGCGCACATAAGAGCGGGAGCTAGGAAAGTACTACTTTCTGCACCAGGTGGCTCAGATGTTAAAACTATTGTATATAATGTTAATCATGAAATACTAACTGGAGAAGAAACTGTAATCTCGGGTGCATCATGTACTACGAACTGTCTTGCTCCAATGGCAAAAGTATTACATGATAACTTTGGTATTGTACATGGTTTAATGACAACAATCCACGGATATACAGGAGATCAGCATACATTAGATGGATCTCATAATAAGGGAGATTTTAGACGTGGAAGAGCAGCAGCAGAAAATATAGTTCCTAATACTACGGGTGCTGCCAAGGCTATAGGATTAGTTATACCAGAGTTAAATGGACGTTTAGATGGAGCAGCTCAAAGGGTACCTGTTCCAACTGGTTCGTTAACAGAACTATTTGTAACTATTGAAAAAAATGCTACAGTAGAAGAAATTAATGAAGTTATGAAAAAAGCAGCTAATGAATCATATGGATATACAGAAGATCCTATAGTATCTTCAGATATAATAGGAATGAGCTATGGTTCATTATTTGATGCTACACAAACAAAAGTTATTGGACAAGACAAAAATCAAATGGTTAAAGTTGTTTCGTGGTATGATAACGAAATGTCATACACTGCACAACTAATTAGAACATTGAGATATTTTGTAAAATTAGTATAGAATATAAAATATAAGGCTAGGAATCTAAAAAAGGTTTCTAGCCTTTTTTGATTTCCATTATTATTTACTTAGTCATTTACTAAAAAAATTATTATTTTTCTGAATATAATGATAATATGATATTTTTTAGTTTTTGATTGTGTTATTACAAAGAAAAAGGTAATTAAAATAAAAAAATTACGTTATTTAAACTTATCTGTTCGGCCTAAAGAGGTGTTGAAAAAGCACTTATATTACTATATTATAGTAGGTGTGATATAACAAAAAGTATAAAATAAATTTATAAATATGGAGAAAAAGTATGAAAAATTTATTCAGTAGAAAAGAAATATTTTCAATAAGAAAATTTAGTATGGGAGTAGCTTCAGTAATAATAGCTTCAAGTCTAATTGTGACATTTCAAGCTAATGTGCAATTGTTAAAAGCAGAAGAAAATATAGAAGTACATGCTAATAAAGATATTAATATACGTGTCATAGAAAGAGATGGAGGAGCAGTAATTGAGTTAGTCGCAACTAAAGATTTAACAGATGTAGATGTAAATGTAATGTTAAATGGAAATAGAGTAGTTTCATATCATATTGCAAGTATAAAAGCTAGACAAAAAATAGATAAGAAAGTAACAAAAGAACAGCTAGAAAAAATTAAAAAATTAATATCGAATGGTCAAAAAACTTTACCTAATACAGCAATAGTAGAAAGAAGTGTTTCACAAACGATTAATATTGCAGGTAATAATTTAAGAGTAGATGTTAAGTATCATGTAGAAGATAATTCAGTGCCAGAAGTAAAACCAGAGAAACCAGAGGTGAAACCAACCCCAGAGATTAAACTGGAAATCCCAGTAGTAAAACCAGAGAAACCAGAAGTAAAACCAGAGAAACCAGAGGTGAAACCCACTCCAGAAGCAAAACCCACTCCAGAAGTAAAACCAGAAAAACCAGAGGAAAAACCAACGCCAGAAGTTAAGCCAGGACAACCAGAGGAGAAACCGACACTTGAAGTAAAACCAGAGAAACCATCTAAAGAAGACACTACGGATAAAAATAATGAAAATAAAGTAGTGAAATTTGAAGATGAAAATTTAAAAAGAATACTTCTGAAAAAATTAAAAGATTATAATGGCAAAGACGAGAAAGAAGAAGATTTAGCAGGGGAATATAATTTAAAGATAAAAGATAAAAATTATAGAAAAGATAAAAATGATAAAGAAATTTATGAAAAAGATTTAGCACAAATCGAAGCATTTGCCATAAGAGGATTTGATGAAGAAACTTATGAACCTTTTGTTGGAGAACAACAAATAAGAAGTATAGTTGGTTTAGAAAAGGCAGTTAATTTAAAACAATTAACTATTTCTGGTAACTTTGAAGATTCTCGAGGAGCGTTAAGAGATATATCCCCTTTAAGAGACTTGAAAAAACTTGAATTGTTGAGATTATCACATAATGATATTACTGATATATCACCAGTTAAAGGATTAACTAATTTGAAACATTTATTTTTGTCGCATAATAGAATTGAAAAAATTGATGCTGTTAAAAATTTAACGAATCTAGAATCATTAGATTTTGCGAGAAATAAGGGAGAAGAAAGAATAAGTGATATTTCAGGTTTAGCTAACTTAACTAAACTTAAGTTGTTAGGGTTATCTGACACTAATATACCTGATATATCTATCTTGAAAAATCTTGTGAACTTGGAAACATTTATGGCGAATGATAGTAACATAAACAATATAGAAGTATTGAAGAATGCGAAAAATCTAAAACTACTTTATCTTGATAGTAATAAAATTACTGATGTATCAGTAGTTAAAGATTTATTAAATCTTAAAGAACTTTATTTGAGAAATAATAATATTTCTGAAATAGATTTTAGTAAATTAACAAAATTAGAAGATGTAAATGTGCAAGGAAATAAAATAAGAGATTATTCATCATTAAGAAATTTAGCTTCACTTAAGTATGTTAATATTTCTAAACAAAAAATAGATTTAAATAAAGAGTATTCATTAGATAGTAATTCTATTGAAATAGATATGCCTATTATAGGATTAGAATCACAAGTAAAAGAAGGAACATTAAAAGTAACGTCAGATAATGAAAAAGTGAAGGTAAGCTATGATGGGAAAATTAATAAGATAACATTAAGTGTGACTAATGATGTTTTGAAAGAATATGCTAATAAACAACTCTCAGTGAACTTAAAAGTTTTATATGTAGATAAAGAAGATTACAAATCTGAGGAAACTAGTATTGATGTAAATAATATTAAATTAAATATTAAAGAAAAAGTTGCTGAACCTAAAAAATTAGTCATTGATGATTTAGTTGTAACAAATGAAAATAAACCTGTAACTGATAAGCTAACATACATACTAGTTAACAAAAAAAATGACAATGAAGTAATTGAAAAAAATATGAATAAAGGTATGTTAAGCGGACTGGAACTTACCAAGGATGAAGTTTATACATTATCTCTAAATGATAATGAGAAATATCAGATGGAAGATATTGATGTAGTAGCAAAAGAAGAGGATGGGTTCTCTGTATTATACAATGTAAAAACTAATGAAATTATACAAAATTTAGAAGTGAAAAAAATAGAAAAAGAAGAAACACCTGAGGATGATGTAGTTACATTGGATGGTATTACTGCAAAAGTGATTAATAGTTCAGGTGCTCCAATTAGTAATGTTCCATTTAGACTGTTTGAGTATGATGGTATTATTCCAAATATTGTAAAACAAGAAAAAACTGGTGAAGATGGTACATTAACATTTACTGCTAATAAACTTAAACCTAATAAAAAATATGAACTAAGAATTGAAAAAAGAGATTCAGCATTTAATAGAGAGAATGTTATATTTACAACTGATGAAGATGGAGAAATTGTAAGTATTGATAATAAAGCAGTTACCGAACAAACTACTGGAGTAATTGACTTTAAAGAAGAAAGAAAAAATGATAAAGAAATAAAAACAATTAAATCATATTATAAAGTAGTAGATGAGAATGGAAATCCTGTTGAGAATGTTGAATTGTCTGTAAATGGTATTAGAACGAAAATTACAACATTGAAAAATGCTAGATCTAATAAAAATGGTATTGTAGAGTTGGATTTAGAAACTAAAGTTAATGGTGTAGATTATATAGTAAATGTATCAAAAAATGACCAATTCAACTGGGAATTCAGACCTGATTCAGTGAATTTAAATGTTTCAGAAGAAGGGGAAATCTCATATAATGATTTGAATAAAGATTATACATTTGAAGATTATAATGGTACTAAGATTCCAGTATTTGTGGTGAAAAAAATAGATTTAAATTATTTAAAAACAGATTTAAAAGAAAAAATCAAAGAAGCGGAAGCAGAATTAGAAAAATCACCTAATAAAGAATTAAAAGATATTGTAAATTCAGCGAAAGAGGAACTTGCTAAATCAGAGACTTTACCAATTTATGTAAAAGGTTATATAGGAAACTTGATAACTGCATTAGAAAAAATTAAAAAATCAAAAGCAGATGAGAAACCACTTAAAAAAGGTGCTATTCCTGAAATGTTAGTTAGAAACGGAAAAACTCCTGAATTAAGTGAGGTGACAGTTGAATTCATTAATAAAAATAATCCAAAAGATAAAGTTATCGCTACTAGTGAAAATGGTATGTTATCTAATGTTCAGTTAACTGTTGGAGAAGAATATACTATTAAGGTTAAAGGACAAGGAATCGAAGTATTCTCTACTAATCTTATATTAAAAGAGGAAGAGGGAGAATTCATCCCATATAAAGTAGGAACAGATGAATTTTATGATTCTATAGATTTAGGTGAATTAAAAAAAGAAAACAAACCAAAAGAGGATTTAAGTAAAATACGCGGGGAACTTGAAAAATTAGTGAGTAGAGAATTAAGAACAGAAAAAGGATATATTGCTAATGAAGGAAATCAACCAGCAAATAACGCGTGGATTTTGGCTAGAACAGAAGCAGAAAAAGTACTTAGAAATCCGAATACTACTAAAGAACAATTAGAAAATGAAATAAAAAACCTTACTACAAAAACAAATGAAGCAATAGTAGGAAGTGAAAAAACAAAAGTTAAGAAATTAATAATAGCATCAGATAAAGATAATGAAGATAAGTTAAAATTAAGAGCTGAATTAAATTCAGCCAAAACTATAGAAGAAGTTAAGTCTATTGCTGAAAAAGTAGGAGGGAAGGTAACACCTCCTAGCGGAAATAATACAGAAACAAAACCGGAAAAACCTGGGGGAAGTAACATAGGACCAACTCCAGAAAAACCAGGAGAAAATAATACAGAAACAGCTCCAGAAAACCCAAAAACAGAAGATGGTAATATAGTGTCTATTAAAGAAGCAATTGTTCAAAATAAATTGCCAGGTAAAGGTGGATTGTTATTACTTGACGTGGAAGTTAAAAATACAGATGTAAACAAAATAGGACTTGTTGCATATCGAGATGGGGTAAAAACTGATAATGTAACAATAGATAAATTTTTAACTGAGTCAACTAATAAAGTAAGTTACACAATTACTGTTCCAAAAAACGAAAGTGATAAAGTAGTTAATTACAAATTTGTAGCTGCTATAGACGGAATAGAAACAGATAAATCAATAGAAAAAATACAAGATGCATTCGCAGAAGATGCTAGGATAACAAATTATTCGTTAGAAAATGAAGTTCTCCAAGGAGGAGGATTAGGTACTTTAGTTTTAAAAGGCGATAATATGACCATAAGTAATGTGAAAATAAGAGTGTTTAATTCTGATTCAGTGGAAGAGAATAGTTCATTAACACGTAGTGTTGTTTATGAAAAACGTGGTAATGATCTTATAGAAAAAATAAATTTTCCAGAGAATAATACAAATACTTCGAAATCATACAAAGTGAAATTATATCAAAATGGCAAAGAGGTTAATATTACAACATTAGACAAAAGAGACAGACGAGATAAGCCTACATTTACGGTAGTGGGTAGAAATCAAGATAGTACCAAACCAGTATTATCAAATTTGACAATTACATCATATAGAACTAGTGGAACAGGTGCTGTAAATGATGGAATAGAAAAAACGGAAACCACTGTAGCATCGAATCAGGTTAGTAAGAAAACTGAAGTGCATTTATATGGAGCTAACTTGAATGAGGTTAAAACAAAAGTTAAAATAGTTGATCAAAATGGAGTAGAGTGGCCTATTGAAGGTGCTGAAAGTGATCTAATTAAGATGGTTTTAGTAGGTAAAAGCGGTGTGAATAATGGTATCCTTGGAAATGGAACATTCCAAATTGCTGAAATAATATTACCAGGTAATTTAAAAGAAAACATGACGTTTACTTATACATTTGCGGTGGATGGTGTTAATTTTGACACCTCTCATCAAGTTCGAGCTATTGTAGAAAAAACTGGTGGACAGGTAGTACCAGAGGTGAAAAATATAACATTTAAATATCAAGATGAAGCAGGTAAAAAGATTGCAGAAGACAAGATTTTAAAAGTATATGATCACTTCCCAGTTTCAGTTGGGAAAGTCGATTTAGCAGGATATACATTTGCTAAAGTAAAAGATAATAGTGCTTTAAATAGCCGTATTGGGGATAAAACAGAAGTAACATATGTGTATAAAAATTCTGAAGGAAATTCTACAGTAGTAGAAAAACCAAAAGTTGAAGCTCCAAAGAATGATATACAATCTGCAGTAAGTGAAGATATTGAAAAACTAAAAACTAAACTACAAGAATTAGTTGCTAATGATTTAAGAACAGAGCCTAATTATAAAATGAATGGTACAGCTCAAGAGAAAGCATGGCTTAAATCGAAAGAAAATGCTGAAAAAATATTAGCTAAAGTTGATGTTGATAAAAATGAATTAGAACTTAGAATTAAAAAGCTAGCTAGTGCTATAGATATTTTAAAAGATGAAAATTCTAAAAATAATAGTGTTGTAGAAAATACAACTCCAAGTAATGATTCAGTAATGGGAAGTAAAGAATTGGAGAAAGTTAGAAGTGAAGCGAAAAGCAAAGTACTAAATTCTGAGTTTATTCAAGATAAAACAAAATATTTCAAGAGAATCAAAGAAGCAACAACTGTTGAAGTATAAAAAGTACTTATCTCAGAAATAGAGAAACTAAACAGCAATGAGGGCATAGAATCTAAAACTGAGGAGAATATATCAGAAACTACTGAACAACTTAAAGTGAAGTTGCAAACATTAGTAGATAATAATTTAATAAAAACTGAAAAGTATACTCAAGCAACTCCAGAATTGCAAACCGAGTATAAAAAAGCAAGAGCCTTGGCTAGAAAATTATTAAACGAAGATACTCCTATAGAAAATTTAAAAGAGCAAATAAAAGTCTTAGAAACTGTTATTAAAAAAATCACTACATAACAAAAATATCGACTGAAATAATTAAGTTTCAGTCGATATTTTTTATATATTAACAAGTCTTAGTATTTTATCATAATAAGTATAATCATTTTCTAAAATATTTTTTTCTTCTTTTACAAGCTCAGGTTCATCGGTAATAATACCATCTGCAGGGCTTTGTAAATATTTAGTAATTAATGCTGGATCATTTATTGTCCAGACAAAAACTTTTTTGTTTTGTTTTTTAGCCTGTTCCACTAGACGGTCTCTATACGAGAAGTCTTCTATTACGAAAAAGTCGACATTACTTTGATGAAAGTTTCCGAATTGAAGAGGGATTACATAACCAGTTTCTAAATTTGATGCTTTTGTTTCAAGTTCTTCCATAACTTTAGAATTAAGTGACATAAATTTATAATTTTCAAGTTTTAATCTTTTTATTTCTTCGATAAGAATGTCGACATAGTTACTTGGCTCACCACCATGAGGTTTTAGTTCTATTACTAGATTCATATTTAAATCCTTAGCTTTATTAACAAATTCTTCTAAAGACGGTATTTTACTAGTGTGTTCCCCTTGTTTTATTTGTAGACCAACAACCTCATCGAAGTTCATATCTTGAACTCTTTTATTAATACCTGCAAGTCTTTTAAGGTTATAGTCATGCATTACAACGAATTTATTGTCTTTAGTTAGCAATATATCTAATTCTACGTAATTAGCTCCGACTTCAGCAGCACCTTCAAGAGCTTCGATAGAATTTTCTACACCTTTATAGACATAGCCTCTATGAGCGATTGTTTCACTATTTTTGTTGACTCCATTTCCATAAATATTAAAACCATTAATAATAGCAGCAAGAATAATTATTATAGTAGTAAAGGTTGCTACTAATCTCGATTTTTTCTTATTTTCGTTAAGGTTATTTACTAGTTCTTCTGATATTTCGTTTTGATCTATTAGTACAGTTACTAATGAAGTTATGACCGTTACTTTTGAAATTACTCCAAGAAAGAATATAATTGCGCTGATTGCAGAGAAGAATAGTGTCTGAACTATAGGATTATTACTATCTTTGTCAATATAAATACATAAGAAGGTGATAACACCGATTAAAATTACTGCAATAATGATGTATATTGTTTCAAATAAAAAAATAGTGATTACAAGTTTTCTTTTACCAGTTTTTGTAAGTTCCCAACTTCTTTTAATACTATCGAGTATATTCTCATCTCCAACAGCTGTAAGTGGAAGTGTAAAAATTAATCTAAGGTTTATATAGGCAAAAACTATCATGATAAATCCCCAAATAATAAAACCACTATTAGTTTTCATTATTTCACCGCTTATAAATTTAGGGATAAATAAGTTTTTAGCTAAAACAGATCTTACACCTAGATTTACTGTAGGAATAGTAATTATGAAATAAATTATAAAAAATAGAGTTTGAAAACCTGCCAAATTTTTTGTTTTATTCCATGCATTCTTTAAGATTTTTCGATATGAATATTTCTTATCTGTTAGTTGTCCGTATATCGTAAATGTCAATATAGAAAATTCTATAAACATAAAAAATGCTACGATAAGTATTAAAAAATTGAGAATTATAAAACTATAGGGATTGGTTAGTATGTGAAGGATATTATTTTTATCAAGATGTTCTTCACCTGCCAGAGTAAGTGCTAGTTGAAAAACTCTAGCGATTAACCATAAACCACATACAAGAATTAGTTGAATTATGGCAGCTATTGAGATGTATGTGAATTTATATCGATTAATGTTTGTAGAAACACTAGTGAATAGATTTTTAATTGAAAAATCCATATAAACCTCCTATTTTATAGTTATTAGATTATAACAAAAATAATACTTTGAAGCAAGGAAGCTACTATTTATAAAAAAATATGGTAACGTTACTTTTCTCTCTTGACATATTTGTATAAGAAGGTGTAAAATAAAAAAGTAACGTTACCATTAAGTTTTGGTAATTGTTAAATGTCATTATATAAAATTAAAAAATAAAAAAGGAGAAAGAACTATGGACTTAAAAAAAGTTATAAAAGAAGTTGTTGAACATAGTGGTGGTCAAGAAAACTTACGCTCTGTTGTTCACTGTGCAACTCGTCTTCGTTTAGAATTAAACGATGAAAAAAAATATAATAAAGAAAAATTAGAAGATATCGAAGGTGTTAAAGGTGTATTCTTTAACAATGGTCAACTTCAATTAATTTTTGGAAGTGGGCTTGTTCAACAAGTTTACGCAGCGTATAATGAAGTATTCAAAGGTGCTTCTTCAAATAGTGAAGAAGATTCAAGTGAAACTGTTAAAAAAACAAAAGGAAATCCACTTCAACGTTTTGTAAAAATGTTAAGTGATATTTTCGTTCCAATCATTCCAGCAATCGTAGCTGGTGGTCTTTTAATGGGGATCAATAACGTCTTAACGGCGAAAGATTTATTCTACACTGGTAAATCAGTTATTGAAGCTAACCCAGGTATCGCAGGTCTTGCAGACATGGTTAACGTATTTGCAAATGCGCCGTTCGTATTCTTACCTGTATTAATTGGATTCTCTGCTACTAAACGTTTTGGTGGGAATCCATATCTAGGAGCTGCTCTTGCGATGTTAATGGTTCACCCAGATGTAATGAACTTCTATACATTTGGTAAATTAGATCCATCTACAAACCAACTTCTTGCGCCAGCTTTAGATATCGTTAACCAAAGTGGTCAAGCTGTAGAAGGTCTTCAAAGAGTTACAACTCTTGGGTACTGGGATGTATTCGGATTTAAGATTGCTAAAGTAGGATATCAAGGAACTGTATTACCAATTCTTGCAGCTGCTTGGTTATTAGCGACAATCGAAAAATTCTTACGTCGTGTAACTCCATCATGGTTAGATAACTTAACTACACCATTAGTTTCATTATTCGTAACTGGATTTGTAACATTCGCATGGATGGGACCTGTACTTCGTGAAGCTGGTACTTTACTTGGTCAAGGATTACAATGGTTATACATGCAAGGTGGATTCGTAGGAGCAGGTATTTTCGGTTTATTCTACGCACCAATCGTAATCACAGGATTACACCAAAGTTTCTCAGCTATCGAAACTCAATTACTAGCTGCAACGGGATTAACATTTATATTCCCAATCGCATCTATGTCTAACGTAGCACAAGGTGCAGCGGTTCTTGCAGTATTAGTATTCTCTAAAAACACAAAAATGAAATCAATCTCATCAGCATCTGGTATTTCTGCATTATTAGGTATTACAGAGCCAGCTATGTTCGGGGTTAACTTAAGACTAAGATATCCATTCTACGGAGCTATTGCAGGAAGTGCAATAGGTAGTGCATGGATTGGATTAAACAAAGTATTTGCATCTGCATTAGGTGCGGCTGGTCTTCCAGGATTCTTATCAATTCCTGCAAATCACTGGTCAACATTTGGTATTGGTTTAGCATTATCATTCATCGTTTCATTCTCAGTAACAGCATACTTCTTCAAAACTAAGAAGGAACTTGTAAATGCTAGCTAATAACTGGAAACAAAATCTTCATTTAGAACCTACTAAAGGTTGGCTTAACGATCCGAATGGATTAGCTTACTTTAAAGGTAAATATCATATTTTTCACCAATATTCTTATGAAGTAGAAGGTGGATTAAAATTATGGTATTACTATACTAGTAGTGATTTAAAAAACTATGAAGATCGTGGCGTTTTCTTAACACCAACTATTGAAGAAGAAACACATGGTGTTTATTCAGGAAGTGCCAATATAGAAGATGGGAAATTAGTCTTCTACTACACAGGAAATGTGAAATATAAAGGTGATTATGACTACGTTCATGCTGGACGTGGTCATAATACCATATCTTTTGAAACGGAAGATGGAATTAATTTTACTGAGAAAAAATGTCTATTAACTACAGATGATTATCCTAATATGTCAAATCATGTTAGAGATCCAAAAATATTTGAAAAAAATGGAAAAAAATATCTAGTTCTTGGAGCTAGAGATAGTAATGATTATGGATGTTTATTAGTATACGATAAAGATACTCTTAAACCATATAAAACTATTTATTCACAAAAAAATCTAGGATTCATGTGGGAATGTCCTGATTACTTTGAAGTAGATGGGAAAGAAATATTTATGTTTTCACCTCAAGGTATTACAAGAATGTATCCTAATTATGAAAATATGTATCAAATTGGATATTCTGTAGTTGAAGATGGAATTGAGAATGTTGATAAACTGGATAACTTCACACTATTAGATTATGGACATGATTTTTATGCATCACAAACATTTTTAGATGAAGATAATAATCGTGTTTTAATAGGTTGGATGTATGTTCCAGATAGTAGTTATACAAATCCGACTACGAAGTTCGGTTATCAAAACTGTTTAACTGTACCTCGCGTAGTAAATTTCAAGGATGGTAAAGTTAGACAAACCTTACATAAGTCGGTAAAAGATTTATTAGGTAATGATATTAAAACTAATGACTTTAATAAAAATACATGGTATTATAAACAAGAACATGGCGATAAGTTTGAAATTAGCGTAGCTGATTTTAAAGTAAGCTATAAAGATAAAGAATTGAAAGTATCTTTTGGAACTAGTGGTTATGGAAGAGATGATAGAAAATATAAACTGGATTTAGAAAATGTGGAAATAGTATTTGATAGTTCATCTATTGAATTATTTGCAAACGATGGATCTTTTGCACTTTCAACAAGATTCTATCCAGAAAATCATAATGTTAATATCTTAGCCACTGATTATTTAGCAAAAGAACTTGGAGCAATCGAAATTAGAGAGGAGAACTAAAATGGCAGTTTTATGTATAGGAGAAATGCTAATTGACTTTATTGGAGAAGGTGTAGGTACAATCGATAAAGTAAAATCGTTTAAAAAAGAGGCTGG
>FLSB01331899.1_pt1 | contig 17460 bp, 10 predicted proteins | sample 1550551 | NCBI WGS metagenome assembly FLSB01 (sample SAMEA4031774, study PRJEB14383) | metagenome | biome: human; feature: oral; material: saliva | place: Philippines | collected 2014 | reverse complement strand
ACGGATGCGTCCCGCCCGCGCGCTCGTCTATCTGGGGGTGTTACCGTGAGGTCATGGCCGAAGATTTTCTCGCGTCCGCCCTCGCTGCCGAGGCCTCGTCGCGCGCCCCGCAAGATCCCGACTACCCGCTCTTTCACGTCGCGCCCCCGGTGGGCCGGCTGAACGACCCGAACGGCCTCATTGAGATCGACGGGACGTATCACGCGTTTTTCCAGTACACGCCCGAGCACCCGCGCAAGCTCGTCTACTGGGGCCACGCCACCTCACGCGACCTGACCCACTGGGACTACCATGCCCCCGCGATCCTGCCCGACACCCACCAGGACGCGAATGGAGCCTACTCGGGCACCGCGATCGAGGTCGGCGATCACGTTGAGCTGTGGTACACGGGCAATTACAAGGATCCCGAGACGGGGGAGCGCGAGGCCACCCAGTGCGTCGTCACCACGACGGATATGGCTCACTTCGATAAGCACGTGCCCCCGATCATCGGCCGCCAGCCGGAGGGATACACGGCGCATTTCCGTGACCCGCAGGTGTGGCGCGACGCGGACGGCTCCTACCGCATGCTGCTCGGCGTCCAGCGCGAGAACCTCACGGGTGCGGCCCTGCTCTACCGCTCCGCGGACCTGCGCGCGTGGGAGTGCGAGGGTGAGATGACCTTCCCCGACGCCGGCGGCGCCTTGGACGCGTTCGGCTACATGTGGGAGTGTCCCAACCTGGTGCGCCTCGTCGATGAAGAATCGGGTGAGGCGCGCGACGTCCTGATCTTCTGCCCGCAGGGCATCACTCCTGATCGCGAGGGTTTCGAGAACGTTTTCCCGTGCGTCGCCATCGTCGGCGAGCTCGTGGGGACTGAGCTGCGCGGGGCCGACGGCTCCTTCGAGGAACTGGACCGCGGCACCGAGTTCTACGCGCCCCAGATCATGGCCCGCTCCGCCTCCTCCTCGCCTGACGCGCCGACCCTCCTCTTCGGTTGGGCGGGTAACGCTGGCGAGGACGACCAGCCCTCCATCGAGACCGGCGGCTGGGTGCACTGCTTCACTGCCCCGCGCGCCCTGACCCTGCGCGGGGGCCGCGTCATCGCTCGCCCGTACCTGCCGGGCCTGCCGCTCGCGCCCGCGACCGTCGAGGGCGCTCCCGGGGACGAGGCCGGGGCTCAGATCGCGGAACTCGTCGGCTCTCGCTCGTGGCGCCTCGCTTTCGACGCCTCCTACGACGGGCCGCTGTCCGTTCAGATCGGTTCCAGCTCCGGCCTGTCGATCACTCTGGAAGACGGACGCCTGAGCGTCGACCTGACGGGCACGCGCTATCCCCACGGCGGACGTCGTATCGTCACCCTGGAGGCGGGGGAGGCGCGCCGCGTGGAGCTCCTCCACGACCGTTCCATCACCGAGATCTACCTGGGTGACGGCTCGCGCGTCTTCACGACCCGCAGCTTCCTGAACGGCGACGGCTCCGGCGTGAGCCTCACGGGCGCCGCCTCCGTGACGAACGTGAGCGCCGCGCGCGCCGACTGAGCGACCCGCGTACGAGGCCGTGGCTGCTTGGGTGGCCACGGCCTCGTCGTATGTGGGCGGTCTCTCAGCGGCTTGCGTGAGATTTTCCCTCATCACCTTGCCAAAGTATGGCATGTAACCCTAGTATGTCAATCGATTGCTACACACCGCCCAGCGCGGCGTAACAATGGCGTTGCGCGTGGGGTTTTCAGAAAGGAATGTGATCAGCGATGGATCACGCCAAGGTGGCAGGAGAAGTCGTCGAAGCAGTCGGCGGCGCCTCCAACATCAGCGCAGCAGCACACTGCGCAACCCGTCTCCGCCTGGTGATCGCGGACGAATCCAAGATTAACCAGCAGGCCCTTGACGACAACGAAGATCTGAAGGGCACATTCGCCGCCGGCGGCATGTTCCAGATCATCGTAGGCCCCGGCGATGTCGACCAGGTCTACGACCACATGGTCGCCGACCACGGCGTGCGCGAGGTCTCCAAGGACGAGGCGAAGGAAGAAGCCGAAAAGGGTGGCAACATCTTCTCGCGCTTCATCAAGATGATCGCCGACATCTTCGTCCCGATCCTCCCGGCGCTGGTCGCCGGCGGTCTGATGATGGCCATCAACAACGTCATGACCGCTGAGGGCCTCTTCGGCGAGCAGTCGCTGACCCAGATGTACCCGGGCATCGCGGATTACGCGGCCCTCATCAACATGGTTTCCTCCGCGGCCTTCGCCTCGCTGCCGGTCCTCGTCGGCTTCTCCGCCGCTAAGCGTTTCGGCGGCAACGTCTACCTTGGCGCTGCGATCGGCGCGGCCATGGTTTCCTCTGACCTGCTCAACGCCTGGAATACGGGCGCGGCGCTCGCCGGTGAGGCACAGGTTAGCTACTGGCACATCTTCGGCATGGACGTTGCCAAGATCGGCTACCAAGCGCAGGTCATCCCGACCCTGGCCGTCACCTACGTCATGTGCCTCATCGAGAAGAGCCTGCACAAGGTCCTCAAGGGCACCGCGGACTTCCTGCTCACCCCGCTCATCACGATGCTGGTCACCGGCTTCCTGGCCTTCACGATCATCGGCCCCGTCACCCGCGTGGCCGCCGAGTACCTCACTTGGGGCATTAACTGGACCTACTCGACGCTGGGTGTTGTCGGCGGTCTGCTCTTCGGCCTCGTCTACAGCCCGATCGTCGTGACCGGCCTGCACCAGTCCTTCCCGGCCATCGAAATCCCGCTGCTGCCCGTCAACGGCGGCGTCGGCGACTTCATCTTCCCCGTCGCCTCCATGGCGAACGTCGCGCAGGGCGCGGCCGCCCTGGCCGTCTTCTTCAAGACCCGCGACGCCAAGCTCAAGGGCCTGGCCGGCGCCGGTGGTGCCTCCGCCGTCTTCGGCATCACTGAGCCCGCCATCTTCGGTGTCAACCTGCGCCTGCGATGGCCCTTCTTCTGCGCCATGGCCGCTGCTGCCATCGGCTCCGCGGGCGTCGCCCTGCTGAACGTGCGTGGCCAGGCCCTCGGCGCCGCAGGCTTCGTCGGCTTCGTGTCGATCATTCCCAAGTCGATCCCCGCGTACCTGGCCCTCGAGCTCCTCGTCTTCGTCCTGTCCTTCGGCTTCACCTTCGCCTACGCCATGACGCGCGGCAAGGCCGACATGGAGGGCCGCGCGCCCGCCGCCAAGGCTGCCGCTCCCGTGGCCGCTGCGGCTGCTGCTCCTGCCGCCGCTGGTGCGCCTGCCGCTTCCGCTGCCCCGGCTGCCGCTGCTCCCGCGCCCGCCCCGTCTTTCAGCGACGAGGCAGTGGCCGACCTCTCCGTTACCTCGCCTCTCGCGGGTACAGCGATTCCGCTTGAGCAGGTCAAGGACGAGTCCTTCGCCAAGGGTATGCTCGGCCCCGGCATTGGCATCGAGCCCGCCGATGGCCTCGTCGTGGCGCCCTTCGATGGCACCGTGACCGTCGCGTTCCCGACCGGCCACGCCTACGGCCTCAAGTCCGCATCCGGCGTCCAGGTCCTCATTCACGTTGGCATGGACACCGTCAAGCTGGACGGCAAGGGCTTCACGCCCCGCGTCGCCAAGGGCGACGTCGTGCGCCGTGGCGACGTCCTCGCCGAGGTTGACCTCGACGTGATCCGCGAGGCCGGCTACGAGACCATCACGCCCGTCGTCGTGACGAACAAGAAGAAGCTCGGTGCGATCACCCCGGTCGCGAGCGGGCAGATCCAGCGCGGCGACGCGCTGCTCGACGTGGCCCCCAAAGAGGCCTGAGCCTTCCGGGAGTTACTCTCGACATAACGGGTGGGCGGCATCAGCAGTGCGCTGGTGCCGCCCACCCGTCTTTCTTGCCGGTGGCCTCGGATCCGCGTTTCGTTGTGGTGGCACTCGTTGTGGTGACACTCGTTGCGGGGAGCTCGTGTTCTCGGGCGCGGGTGTCGACCGCACAGTCTGTGGCTACTGCGAGGCCTGTCGACGGTGAACAAAGGTGTTGGCGGTTTCAAAGTTGCCCTGTCATCGCGTCCGGTCAAGTCCTCTGCGCGAATAAGTTCGCCCTGCTCGGCCTGATGTGGGTGTGAGCGCGAAAAAATTCGCCCTCCAGGCGTGAAAGAGGCGAAATACGCCGTTTTTAGGAGTGCTGGGCGAACTTTTTCGCGGAACCGCTGTAGAACGGGGGCGCTGGGAGAGTTTTGTACCGGTTGGGCTGCTGGTGTGGGTGTGCTGGGAGAGTTTTGTACCGGGTTTGGCACTGGGCGCGGGACAAAGTTCTCCCTGCTGGGGGTCGTGGTGGTGCGAGCGGTACAAAGTTCTCCCTGCTCGGGCAAAACGGGCTGAAATGGGCCTTTTTGGGCGTGTTTGGAGAGTTTTGTACCGGTTGGGCTGCTGGCGGGGGCGTGCTGGGAGAGTTTTGTACCGGGTGTGTTGATGTGTGCTCGCAGCTAGGCGATCTGCCCGCAGCAAAGGGCTGAACCTGCGGACGGGGGCCTGCTCGCAGATGACGGCCGAACACGCGGATAGAACATGCAGATAAGGGCCGAACACGCGGATAGGTGATGATGATGCGGATAGGTTGTGCACACGTGGATAGGTTATGACGATGCGGATAGCTTATTAACCTATCCGTATGCCAATAACCTATCCATATGCGGATAACCTATCCGCGTGCGTAGCTGTGGGCGCTCGCGGGGGTTAAGACAATGACGCGGGACAGCGACAATCGTGACTGGTGGGAGCCGCGCGCCGCGTGACGCACTCAGGCGTTGATCGAGCGCCCCGGAATCAGCGTTCCCGGGAACTCGACGGTCTGGGCGTGGGGTGCCCCGGCCTCGTCGGATGAGGGACGCGGCGCCTTGCCCTCGATCTGATCGAGGAGGATCGTCACCGCCTCCTGCGCGATCGCCGCGATGGGTTGGCGGATTGTCGCAAGGTGGGGCAGAGCGCGGCGCATCGTCTCCGTGCCATCGAAGCCGATGACCGACAGATCCGTGGGGACAGACAGCTCGCGCGTGCGCGCCCACTCGAGGACCTCGGCGGCTGCCAGGTCGTCGGTCGCGAAAACGCCGTCGATGGGAGCGGCGGCGCGGGCCTCATCCAGGGCGTCGCGCACCATCGCGAAACGTTGCGGCGTCGGCGTATCGAAGGGCACGGTGACCACGCGCGGGGTCAGTCCGGCGTGCGTCACCTCAGTGCGGTAGCCCGCCTCGCGCAGATTGCGCGGACCCGAACGCGAGGTGAGCAGCAGCGGATAGCGGCATCCGCCCTCGATGAGAGCGCGCGTCGCCATGGCGCCCGCTTCCTCGTTCGCGCAGCGCACGTTCGGGATGGACGGGCTCAGCTCGCGGTCGATCGTCACCAGCGGCATGCGGATTGTGTCGTATTCGCCCAGGCCCTCGTTGTGGGCGCCCGAGATGATGCCATCCACGCGGTTGCCCACGAGGAGTGACAGGTATTCGCGCTCGCGGTCCGCCCTGCCCATGGAATTGCAGATAAGGATGCGGTATCCGGCGTCGGCGAGGGCGTTTTCGACCTCGACGGCCAGCTCGCCGAAGAAGGGGAGGGACACGGCCGGAACGATGAGGCCGACTGTCTGCGTGCGCTTTCCGTGCAGGGCACGCGCCAGGGAATTAGGGCGATATCCCAGCGTTTTGATCGCGTCGGCGACGTTCTGCTTCGTCTTTTCTGAGAGGTATCCGCGGTTGTTGAGGACGCGCGACACGGTCGTCAGGCTCACTCCGGCCAGCTCGGCGACGTCGGCCAGCGTGGGTTCGCGCGAACTCATGCGGGGTTTCCTTTCCTTCCCTCGGTACTTCTCCATTGTAGTTGGTTGGGTGGGAGGGAGCCGTCCATCACGTCGGCGAGGCCGGGGCTGAGGGGAGCGACAGGGCGTCGTCACGCGGGAGCGAGCGAGGGGTCCGTTCCATGGTTTGCCAGCATTTGTGAGGGTGATGTATCCCATGTCATGGTCTGTGATATCGGGTTTTGCGCGGGTATCGTGGCCCGTTACCATGGGCCGTACGGGCACCTGTGTCTCACGATGGACATACCCGCACTTGAAAGGAATAACCATGATTTCCCGCACCGTCGCAATTGGTTCCTCCGTTGGCCTCCACGCGCGTCCCGCGAACATTCTTGCCGAGGCCGTTGATGACTCCGGCGTCGACGTGACCATCTCCCTGGGTGAAGAGGAAGCTGACGCCGCGTCGCTCCTCGAAATCATGACCCTGGGCGCCAAGCACGGCGACGTTGTCACGCTGTCCACCGAGGACGATTCCGCGGGTGCGGTGCTCGACTCGCTCGTTGAGCTGCTCTCGCGCGACCTCGACCAGGAGTGAACTGATGGCGACGCACGACGTCCTGCACGGCATCGGCGTCTCCGCCGGTACCGCAGCAGCCCCCGCCGCGATCGTCCAGCCCGCCCCCGGTGTTGACACGACGGAGCCGGGCAGTGTCGATGCTGCCGCCGACGGCGCGCGTGTCCGCGAGGCGCTCGCTGCCGTTTCCGCTCGCCTGAAAGAGCGCGCCGCGAACGCACCGGAGGAGACGAAGGCGATCCTGAAGGCCACCGCTCAGCTCGCGGGTGACCGCGGCCTGGCCAAGGCCGTTGACAAGAAGCTCAAGAAGGGTCTGGGCGTCACTCAGGCCGTCCATGATGCTGTCGAGGACTATGCGCAGATGCTGCGCGGCCTGGGCGGCTACATGGCTGAGCGCGCGACCGATCTCTACGACGTGCGCGATCGCGTGATCTGCGAGCTTCGTGGCCTGCCCGAGCCCGGCGTCCCGGCTTTTGACGGCCCCGTCGTCCTCGTGGCACACGACCTGGCTCCCGCCGAGACCGCGACCCTGGACCCCGATACTGTTCTCGGCATCATCACCGAGGTCGGCGGCCCCACCTCGCACACGGCGATCCTGGCCGCCCAGCTGGGTATTCCCGCGATCGTGAAGGCCGCGGGCATCATGGGTGTCGCCGAAGGTACGATGCTGGCCCTCGACGGTGGCGTCGGCGAGGTGATCATCGCCCCCACCGACGACGAGGTGGACCTGCTCAAGGAGCGTTCGCGCCGCCGCGCGCTCGCCCTGGCCGGTTCGACCGGCGAAGGCGCGACCTACGACGGCTACCGAGTGAAGCTCCTGGCCAACATCGGCACGGTCGACGACGCGCTGAAGGCCTCGAAGTTCGACCTCGAGGGTTCGGGCCTGTTCCGCACGGAGTTCCTGTTCCTGGAGCGTTCGGAGGCCCCGACGCTGGAGGAACAGACCGACACCTACACGAAGGTCCTGCAGGCCTTCGGGTCGCGTCGCGTGGTCGTGCGTACCCTCGACGCGGGTGCCGACAAGCCGCTGAGCTTCGCTGACCTGGGTGCCGAGGAGAACCCGGCCCTGGGTGTGCGCGGCCTGCGCCTGTGCCAGGTGCGCGAGGACCTCATTGATACGCAGCTGCAGGCGCTGGCCGCCGCTCACAAGGCGACGGGCGCTGAGCTGTGGGTCATGGCCCCCATGGTCTCGACCGCTGACGAAGCCAAGTGGTTCGCCGACAAGGCGCGCGGCTACGGCCTGCCCAAGGTCGGCATCATGATCGAGGTGCCCGCGGCCGCCCTGCGTGCCGAGCAGCTCCTGTCGATCGTGGATTTCGCGTCCATCGGTACGAACGACTTGACGCAGTACACGATGGCTGCCGACCGCCTGGACGGTAACCTGGCGGCTCTCCTGGATCCGTGGCAGCCCGCGGTCCTCGAGATGATCCGCACCGCCTGCAACGGTGGTCGTGCGACGGGCAAGCCGATCGGCGTGTGTGGCGAGGCCGGCGGCGATCCGCTGCTTGCCCTGGTCCTCACGGGCCTGGGTGTTGCCTCCCTGTCGATGGCGCCCTCGAAGGTTAACGCCGTGCGCGCTGCCCTGCGCATGCACGACCTGGCGACCTGCCAGCAGATGGCGGCCTACGCGGTGGATGCGCCCAACGCGAAGGAAGGCCGTGACAACGTCCTGAAGCTGGTGGCTCCGGCGATGCTGGATCTGCTCTGATTCGACGCTTCTGACACGTAGCGGGGTGGGCCCGGGAACCAAGCGGTTCCCGGGCCCACCCCGTTTGTGCGTATTGCGACGCCGCGTCAGTCCCTGCGGATCGCGTCCGCCGGATTCGATGTCGCCGACGGGGCTCCCTTCTGAGACTTCTTCTTGGAGCGTCCAGAGAAGAGTGCGGTGAGAATCAAGATCACGCCCAGCGCTGCGATCGAGCTGATCCCGAGGATCGGCAGGTTGAAGTTCGTTACGTAGGCCTCGGCGATGAGGAAAACCCCCACCATGCACACGAGGAGCGCCCACACGAAGGAACCGACCCGCACGCCCCTGCTCGGTGCTTCGGGTAGCGTGCGCACATCGACGGGGCCTGCCGGCGCGCTCCACGTGGCGTGAACGCCCGGGGTCGGGCCCGGTGCTGCACCGGGAGCACCCAGGGGCTCCTGACGACGATGGGGTGCCCCGGCCTCGTGCCCCCCGGGAATGGACTCACCCGTGGAGGCCGGGTCGAAGGCGGTGCGCCCGCCTGCCCCTACGGAGCCGGCAGAAGAGCCTGCCTGCGCATGCGGCCCCTGCGCGCCCGATGCGCCCGCCGGGCTCGCAGTCCCAGCGTCTGAGCGAAAGGGATCGGTGGGCATCTGGGCAGTCGGTGCCTCGCGGAAGACTGCCAGCGGATCCGAGGACAGATCCGGCGAGGACGTCGGCAGCTCCGTCGTCGCGTCCGTGCCGACGCCGACAGTCGGCGCGGGGATCGTCGGCAGCGGTGTCGTTGCGTCGAATTCGGGCAGTTCGGTGGTGAGGTCGTCGCTCGAGGTGGTCATGGTCGTGGTCCTTCCTCAGTTACCCGACTGGGAGCCGGTAGGGGTGGGAGATGGAGAGGTGCTCGGAGTCGTCGAGGGCGTTGCCGACGGGGTAGCCGAGGGCGTCGCGGTCGGCTTGGAACCCCACGTTCCCGAGGAATCGGGTGTCTGCAGGATCGTCAACGTGTCGAGTCCGGCGCTATCAGTGATGAGGACGGTGATGCCGCCGAGGGAGGGCTGCCCCCAGGAGGGGGAGGTGGCGGTCGCCCCCGCGCAGTTGTTCAGCGGGGACGCCCAGCCGTCGCCGTCCATGTTGGTGGAGAGAGTCTCGATGTCCGACTGGCACACGATCTGCACGGGCTGGCCCTCGGCCACCTGAATGGTCAGCCTGCTCCAGGCCTCCCAGTCGACGACGATTGTCTTCGTGGTACCGACGGGGGCTCCACTTAGGTCGAGTAGCGTCGTGCCGGCCGGGTTGCCTCCGCTGACTCTGTCGACCGTCCAGTCGCGCGTCGTCTCCGTGTTGATGGCCCCGGGGTGAACGTTGATGAGGAAATCGGTTGGGTGGGAGGCCTGGGTGCCGATGGCCGCGGTGGGAAACGCCATGATGATGCCGATGACCGACAGGGCGGTGAGCCATGCGGCACCGCGATCGCGCAGGGCCGCAATCGCCAGGGAGAGCCCGACGACAAGCAGGCACATGCCGCCACCAATGGTGATGATGCGGGCGATCGTCTGCCCCTCGGTCTCGCCGGTGATGAGGGGGATCGACAGGCCCTTATCCGCCCAGTACAGTCCGGCGAAAACGGCAGCCGTGATGAGCACCAGCAGGCCCGTGATCGCCAGGTTCACGCGACCGGAAACGGTGCGTGGGCGATGCGTCGGCGCGGGCGGAGCGTTCCATCGACGAGGCGTGGGCGCGCTCGCGGGAGGCGTCCAGCCGGGGTGGGGCACGGAGGCGGTAGCGGCGGCCGGACGCGGTCCGGCCTGCGGGCTGGCGGCGCCGGCGGGGGAGGACTGGAAATCGCTCGGAACGCCGTACGCGGGGAAACCTGCGGGACCCTGCTCGGGCTTCATGCCCGGATCCGGCTCCCCCGTGCCGTCAGCGGCCGGGGTAGCTGGTGCAAAAGGGACGGAGGCACCCGCCGTGTTCGGGGTGGGAGCAGCCGACGGGGCGTTGTTTCGTGGAGCCTCGTAGTGGGCGGCCCCGTAGGAGGGGTGCTGCTGGCCCGCGCCCTGTGTGCTAGAGCGCACCAGAACCACGATGACGGCCGCAATGCCCGTCAGGCAGAGAAACCCGATGAGGAGCATGAACCATCCGAGTCCCATGATGCCGAACACGCCGACATCGGAGAACATCGAGGACAGGGCGGCGAGAATCATCAGAGCGCCGCCGATGACGGCGATGTCGAAGCGCCCCTCGATGGTCTCTTCGACGTGAATACGGCCGTCCTCAGCCTCGGGCAGGAGCAGCCAGGCCAGCCCGTAGGCGAGGATAACGAGCGGCATGAAGAACGCGGAGACCACCACGAGGACGCGCACGAGAGACAGGTCCCACCCCTGGTGGGCGGAGATTCCCGAGCAGACGCCGCCGATGACGCGAGGCTGCGCGCGGTACCATCCCGAGCCGCGCATGGACTCAAAGAACCTGTTGCGGGGCGGGCGCTGCTGGTACTGAGCACTCGGATCTGTTGTGCCGTTCGACCAACTCATCATGCACTTCCTCTCGATGGGATCCACGCGGCGTGGATCGATACCACTACTCAACCAAAGAACGGGGGAGTGCGACAGTAGGGGACCCCCTGAATGACCCCTGATTGTGCTGGGGGTATCCCGGGGGGACACCTCGTGGCATGCCACAATGGGAGTGTGAGCAGACCCGTGAATTCCCCCCGTCCGGGGTGGACTCCGCCGATTCCGGCGCCTCCCAGCAGGCCCCCGCTCGTGCGCGCGACCGCCTCGAGCCCGGACATGCCGGCCCCCTGGCTGGGCGGCGTGTGCTCAGGTCTGGCCGTACACCTGGGAGTGTCGGTCGTTCTCGTGCGCATCATCATGATCTGCATGACCTTTGTGGGTCTCGGCTTCGGCGTTTACCTGTGGCTGTGGGTGACGGTCCCCGAGGACTCCCCGGAGCGAAGCGGGGAGGGCACGCTCAGCCCCGGCCTCGTCCGACTGCGTGAAGAACGCGCCGCCCAGGTGTCGCGCAATCGCTTGATTGTCGTCGGCGTGGCCCTGATCGTGGCGGCGATCGCGGGTACCGTCTTGAACGCGACGGGCACCCTGGACTGGCGAGACATGGGGGCCATCGTTTCGATCATCGCGGGCATTGCGCTCGTGTGGAGCCAGAGCCGCAACGTGGGCTCCTGGCGTTCCGTGCGCTTCGTCGGGGCTGTCTTCGGCGGCATCGTGCTGCTGGCGCTCGGCGTCGTGATGGTCGCTTCGCGCGATAATCCGCCCGTCATCCTGTTGCGTGGTGGCCTCATCGGGGCTGCTCTGGTGGCGGGCGTGCTCTTCGCTCTCGTCCCCATGTGGCTGCGCACCACGAAGGATCTCTCGCAGGCTCAGGCCCAGCGCGTGCGTGAAGCCGAGCGCGCCGACATCGCCGCTCACCTGCACGACTCGGTGCTCCAGGCCCTCACTCTGATCCGTGCCTCCGCCGAGGACCCGGCCCGCGTGCGCGCCATCGCCCTCACCGAGGAGCGCGAACTGCGTGCTTGGCTCTACACGGGCCACGCGCAGGCCGCCGATTCCCTGGAAGCGGCCGTCACCGAGGCCGTCGTCGGCGTCGAGAGCCGCTACGGCGTGCCGATCAGCGTCGTCGTCGTCGGCGACATGCGCCCGGGTCCCGGTGAGCTTGCCCTCGTCGCGGCTCTGGCCGAGGCCTGCCAAAACGCCGTGCGTCACGGCGCCCCGCCCGTCTCCGTCTACGTCGAAGTACGCCCCCGAGCCATCGAGGCCTTTGTCAAGGACAACGGCGAAGGATTCGACACCGCCACCATCGCCGCCGACCGCCACGGCGTGCGCGACTCTATCGTCGGGCGTATGCGCCGAGCAGGGGGAAGCGCCACGATCAGGCGTCTCGCCCGCGGAACCGAAATTGCTCTGAGCGTGCCGCGCTCCGATATCCTGGAAGAAACAGCGCCCACCGGGAGGACACAGTGACCATCCGCATCCTCGTTATCGACGACCACCCCATGGTGCGCGCAGGCGTGCGCGCCGAGCTTGAGAATTCCGGGGCTGACCTGGAAGTTGTCGGCGACGCGTCCGACGTCGAGGGTGCCATTGCGGCCTGCCGCACGCTCACCCCGGACGTCGCCCTCCTCGACGTGCACCTGCCCGGTGGCAACGGCGGAGGCGGGGCCGAAGTGGCCAGCTCCTGCCGCGACATTGAGGGCCTGCACTTCCTCGCGCTGTCCGTCTCCGACGCCGCCGAGGACGTGGTCCAGGTCATCCGAGCGGGCGCCCGCGGATACGTCACCAAGTCGATCTCCACCCCCGACCTCGTCGAGGCCATCGGACGAGTCGCCGCCGGGGACGCGGCCTTCAGCCCGCGCCTGGCCGGCTTCGTCCTGGATGCCTTTGGGACCGGCGAGGTTTCCACGACCGACAGCGAGCTGGACCTGCTGTCCGCGCGCGAACAGGAAGTCATGCGCCTCATCGCCCGCGGCTACACCTACAAGGAAGTCGCCCACGACCTCTTCATTTCCATTAAGACCGTCGAAACCCACGTGAGCGCGGTCCTGCGCAAGCTCCAGCTCTCCAACCGCAACGAGCTGACGCGTTGGGCGATGCAGCGACACATCGTGTGAGGTCGGACCCCTTTCGTGCGTGCCATCCGTAAAGTGGCACGCCGCCGCCCTTACAATGGAACCCCGAGGGCGCGACTGCGCCTGCCCGCCCCGCACGGACGGCCTCTTCTATTTCCGCGACCTCGGAGGATGCATGCACCGCATCGGTTTTGACAGTGATCAGTACGTCGAGATGCAGTCTCGACACATCGCCCAGCGACGCAGCGAATTCGGCGGCAAGCTCTACCTGGAGTTTGGCGGCAAGCTGATCGACGACATGCATGCCTCGCGCGTCCTGCCCGGATTTACCCCCGACAACAAGGTGCGCATGCTGCGCGAACTGGCCGATGAAGTTGAGATCATCGTCGCCGTCAACGCCAAGGATTTCGCGCGCCGCAAGGTCCGCGCCGACATGGGCACCACCTACGACGATGAGGTTCTGCGCCAGATCGACGAGTTCCGTGAGCGCGGCCTGTACGTCGGGTCCGTCGTCATCACCCAGTGGACGGACGACAACAAGGCGGCCGCCGAGGTCAAGGAACGCTTCGAGAAGCTCGGCATCCGCGTCTACCGGCACTTCCCGATCCCCGGCTACCCCTCGGACGTCGAGCGCATCGTCTCCGATGAGGGCTACGGCGCGAACGAATACGTGGAGACCACCCGTGACCTGATTGTCGTGACCGCCCCCGGCCCGGGTTCCGGCAAGATGGCGACCTGCCTGTCGCAGCTCTACCACGATCACAAGCGCGGGATCGAGTCGGGGTACGCGAAGTGGGAGACCTTCCCGATCTGGAACATCGCGCTGGATCACCCGGTGAACATCGCCTACGAGGCCGCCACCGCCGACCTCGACGACGTCAACATGATCGATCCCTTCCACCTGGAGGCCTACGGGATCAAGACGGTCAACTACAACCGCGACGTGGAGATCTTCCCCGTCCTGAACCGCCTGTTCGAGAAGATCCTCGGCTCCTCCCCCTACAAGAGCCCCACGGACATGGGTGTCAACATGGCGGGCCACTGCATCGTGGACGACGAGGCCTGCGCGGAGGCTTCGCGTCAGGAGATCATCCGCCGCTACTACAAGGCGCTCGTGACCGAGAAGAAGGAGATGAGCGAGCCCGTGCAGTCGGCGCGCATCTCCCTGCTGATGAGCCGCGTGGGCGTGGGGCGCATGGACCGCCCGGTCGTGCGTCCCGCCCTCGAGCTGGCCGAGGCGACGGGCGAGCCTGCCGCAGCGATCGAGCTGCCCGACGGCCAGATCGTCACGGGCAAGACGTCGGCGCTGCTGGGCTGCTCCTCGGCGATGCTGCTCAACGCGCTCAAGAAGCTCGCGGGGCTGCCCGACGAGGTCCAGCTCCTTGCCCCGCAGTCGATCGAGCCGATCCAGCGCCTCAAGACCCACGACCTGGGCTCGCGCAACCCGCGCCTGCACACCGACGAGGTCCTCATCGCGCTCGCGGTGAGCGCCAACGGCGACGACAACGCGCGCCGCGCCCTGGACAAGCTCAGCTCGCTGCGCGACTGTGACGTTCACGAGTCGGTCATCCTTGGCCCCGTGGACGAGGGCATCTTCCGCTCCCTCGGCATCCAGGTGACGACCGAGCCGGTGTACGCGACGAAGTCGCTGTACCGCAAGAAGTAATCGTTTCGACGAGGCCGGGGCTTGTCTGTCGCGTATCAGCGCGGGGAGGCCCCGGCCTCGTCGTATACCGCCTTTCGTGGTTGGTGCCACCCGGGGCGGGGGTCGCAGGTGAGGGTGGGGCGGTTTACCCTTGGAGGCGATGAGTGACGCGACTTCTTTGCCTGACCTTGGTTTCCTGATCGGCCCCGACGGGGGTTTTCAGGACGACTACGTGCCGCCGGAGGTGCCCGCCTTTGATGTGGAGGACGCCTTGGGCTCCGACGCGTGGCCGGAGATCGCCGTGCCGGGTGGGGCGTCGGGCGCGCCGTCGGCGTGGGAGCCTCCCGCGTCCTCGGGTGGTTTTTCGTCCGGCTGGGAGCGCCCCTCGCGCCCGAGCGTGGATCCCGAGTCGCTGACGCGCGGCCTCAACGACCGTCAGCGCGAGGCTGTCACCCACGCGGGTTCGCCGCTGCTGATCCTGGCGGGTGCTGGCTCCGGTAAGACGCGCGTGCTCACGCATCGCATCGCCTATCTGCTGGCCACGGGCCGCGCGCGGGCGGGCGAGATCCTGGCGATCACCTTCACGAACAAGGCGGCGGCCGAGATGCGCGAGCGCGCGGGTGCGCTTGTGGGTGACGACGCGCGCCGCATGTGGGTGTCGACCTTCCACTCGGCGTGCGTGCGCCTGCTGCGCTACGAACACGAGGCGGCGGGCCTGTCCTCGTCCTTCACGATCTACGACGCCCAGGATTCCCAGCGCCTCATCCAGATGGTCCTCAAAGCCCAGGACGTGGACATTAAGCGCTTCACCCCGAAGATGGTCGCGGCGCGCATTTCGGACGCGAAGAACGAGCTGATCGGCCCGGCGCGCTATGCGGAAACGGCGGGCAAGGATCCCGTCTCGCGCATCGTCGCGGACGCCTACGTTGAGTACGACAAGCGTATGCGCGCCTCGAACGCGCTGGACTTCGACGACCTCATCATGCGTACGGTCGAGCTGCTGGCCGACAACCCGCTGATCGCCGAGCACTACCACCGGCGCTTCCGCCACATCCTGGTGGACGAGTACCAGGACACCAACCACGCGCAGTACGTCCTCGTGCGTGCCCTCGTGGGGGATGGATCCGATGGGGTGATGCCCGCGGAGCTGACGGTCGTGGGCGACTCGGACCAGTCGATCTACGCGTTCCGAGGCGCCACGATCCGCAACATCGAGGAGTTCGAGCGCGACTTCACGGGCGCTCGCACGATCCTCCTGGAACAGAACTACCGCTCGACGCAGAACATCCTGTCGGCCGCGAACGCGGTCATCGCCCGCAACACGGGGCGCCGCGCGAAAAACCTGTGGACGGCCTCGGGCGACGGCGCGCTCATCACGCTGGATGCCGCCGATTCCGAGCACGACGAGGCCCGCTTCGTCGTCGGAGAGATCGACCGCCTCGCGGATTCCGGCGTCGAATGGGGCGACATCGCGGTCTTCTACCGCACGAACGCCCAGTCCCGCGCACTCGAGGAACTCCTCGTGCGCCAGGGCATCCCGTACCGCGTCGTCGGCGGCACGCGCTTCTACGAACGCCGCGAAATCAAGGACGCGCTGGCGTACCTGCAGCTCATCTCCAACCCCGACGACACCGTCGCGGCCCGCCGCATTCTCAACGTCCCCAAGCGCGGCATCGGCGCCAAAGCCGAGGAAGCCATCGCCGCGCACGCCGCCCACTACGGCATCTCGTTTGGTGCAGCCCTGCGCCACCTGTGGCTGCGCGCCGGTTGCCCCGCGGGCGAAGGCGAGGGGATCGACCTCGACGCGCTCGCCGCTCCCGTTTCCCCGGACGAGGCCTCGGCTGGATCTTCCGATCCCGCATCCTCGGGTGGGGTGGCGGGGGAGGCTCCGGTTGCGGGCGAGACTGCTGGTGTGAGCGGTTCTGCGGCTGAGAGCGCTGCGGCCCCGGCCTCGTCCCCTGTGTCTTCTGTGTCTTCTGAGAGCGCGCCCGAGGTCCTGGGGATCACCCCGCGTGCCGCCAAGTCGGCGGCCGCCTTCTGGGGACTCATCGAAACCCTGCGCGCTGCGGAGGCGCGAGGCGCATCCCAGGCCGACATCCTCGAAGAGGTCCTGGACCGTACCGGTTACCTGGCCGAGCTGCGCCGCAGCGAGGATCCGCAGGATGCCTCGCGCGTGGAAAACCTGGCGGAACTGCACTCGGTCGCGGGAGCCTTCGCGGCTGACGCGCCGGGTGGAACACTCGCGGACTTCCTCGAGCGCGTCGCCCTCGTCGCCGACTCGGACCAGGTGCCCGCGGAGGGCGAGCGCGGCGGGCAAGTCACCCTCATGACCGTGCACACCGCCAAGGGCCTTGAGTTCCCGGTCGTATTCGTCACCGGCATGGAGGACGGCACCTTCCCACACCAGCGCAGCCTCGGTGACGAGAACGAGCTGGAAGAGGAACGCCGCCTGGCATACGTGGCCATCACGCGTGCGCGCGAACGCCTCTACCTGACGCGTGCAGCCGTGCGCAGCGCCTGGGGAACGCCTCAGGAGATGCCGCCCTCGCGGTTCCTCGACGACATCCCCGCCGAGCTGCTCGACGTGCGCCGCGCGGCTACGTCGGGGGAGCGGATGCGCGCGTCCTACGGCGGGTCGTACGGGTCAGGGTCCTACGGTTCCGGTTCCTACGGGTCGGGTTCTTACGGGCGTTCGCGCAGCCGCGAGGGGCGCGACCCGTGGGGCGATACCGACACGGGTGCCTTCGGTTCCGGGCGCGGCGGCGCCTCCGCCCAGCCCGCGGGGGTTCGCAAGGTGACGCGCATGGGCGTTGCACCCGCAGCGAAGCCCGCCGAGGATAAACCGGTGCTCTCCCTCAAGGTCGGCGACCGCATCAAGCACGCGACCCTGGGGGCCGGTACCGTCACCGGCATCGAAGGCGAGGGACCACGCACCGTGGCCCGCATCCGTTTCGGCCTGGGTGAGAAGCGCCTTCTTGTGCGCATGGCGCCGATGGAAAAGATCTCGTAGCGTATCCCGGCTGTGGCCTGCCGCTGCGTTATGGGCCGGGCTGCTTGATGCGCTCGTGGGCGGCGGCCCGCCCGCACAATAATTTCGCACGTAATTCCCCTGCGATTACTTCAAACATTGAATTCGTGCCGTTGGAATTGCAACGTTTTCGGGTGGTCTCAAAAAATGACCGTCGGAAATTATGTGCGACTTTTTCTGGGGTGGTTATCGCCGTCACTCTCGGGGTGCTGCGGCCAGGCCCC
>FLSB01002890.1_pt1 | contig 17514 bp, 15 predicted proteins | sample 1550551 | NCBI WGS metagenome assembly FLSB01 (sample SAMEA4031774, study PRJEB14383) | metagenome | biome: human; feature: oral; material: saliva | place: Philippines | collected 2014 | reverse complement strand
TGTGCTTACCACGGGTGACCTAGCTCTTTTCGATCCGCAAGCCGTTAAGCAATTCAAAGAAGTCCGTTACTTTAAAGGGGATGTCTGGGAAGACCAAGATGGCAATCAATTTAAAGTTTTAGAAAATTGCACCTACGGTGACGCTTCTTGTAAAGTAAAATTGATCAAACGAGTAACAGATCGTATTATTGTAGGGAGTTGCTTCTACGAAGATAATTTCGAATTTGCTTGGTGTGCAGTAGATCGCCACGTTTATGAGGTGCTTATTCACGAAGATGAAGTGTTTATGTGCGAAATGATGCCGGTACGCATCAATAATAACGCTCGCACTATCCAAAATACGAAACCAGAAGATCAAAAAGAAGCGAAATCTAAATTGCTTGAATTGGTAAAACAAATGCAGACAACTGAAGAACCGGACGCCTCTTTTAAAGAGCGAATGAAGCAAATCGCGACTAAAGCTAAAGTTCAACACGCTCTTGAGGTTATAGAACAAGCCGCGAACCGCGGAGAGTTCTCTATCTTCATTCCTAATGGAATCTTTATTCGCGAAGAATTAGAAGCTTACGGTCTTACCGTAAACGGTGATGTGGTGACCTGGGCATAATGAGGGTAAAATATGAATTTTAATGTAACTCCAGATTTCTTACACATTGATGGGCAAGCGGTTCCAATTTTAGTATGTGACCGCGAAACGGTATTATACTATTTTGATGTAGTGCAACAATTAGAACATACCGATCCGGAACAATTCCCGAATGCCTACAAAGAACTGCGTAATCGTGTAATGCGCTTAAGAATGGCGATGTATTATCGCTGTGAAATCTCCGGGGAATTGAGATTGCTAAGTTCTTTATGTTTATTTGAAGATAAGATTATTTTTACTCGAGTAAAGCGCGCAATCTTGCGGGAACGCAAACAACAGGAAAAGATTAAGGAACGCGAAATGAAGAAACAACAGAAGATCATCCAAAAAGAAGAAGCTAAAGAACAACGCAAACAGCAGGCTTTGGCTAAACGAGGTAAAACTCGATTGGAAATCGCGATGATGAATGGAAGGGTAACCGAAGAAGAGTTTAACGCGGTGGATAAGACCATTACACCGGAAGACTACCAAAAAGAATTTGAACTTCTTCAAAAATCCGGATTACTTTCGATGATCGAGAAAGATCGGTTACCGAAAGTGATGACGCATGATATTATTTTAGAGCGAATCTATCAGCTCAAAGCAGATCGCGCTACCGCGGAGTTTATGAAAGGTCTCCGATCGTAAGATAATTCGAAACTTCTTTTTGATATGTTTATTAAATATTAATAACTTTACATATTAACTTTAATAAAGTTAAGCATATTAACTTAAGTACGTACAAAAAGAGGTTAAAACAATGGCATATAAATCTCCAGGCGTTTACGGGGAAGAAAGAGCGTTACGTTTTGCAAGACGTAATCCTTCTGCTATCCGCGCCGCATTCGCTGGTAAATTTAGCAAAGGTCCGGTAGGTTATGCTTTACCGATTACCGATATTCGTGAACTTGAGACTCATTTCGGTACCCCGAATGATCTCAACTATAACGATTTCTATCAAGTTGCCCGATTCTTAGAATATCATCCAGGTATCTTCGTTTCCCGCGCCGCGAACTTAGATCATACTTTCGATGCTTGCGCTGACGTTGGTGTAGATGTTGATGTGACAGTTGATGCTTCTATCAAATCATTCGAACTAGCAGGCCAAAATCCTTTCGGGTTCAAGAAAGGTGACATCGATCGCATCAAGAAAGTTTTCAAAAAATTTGATCGTTTTACTATTTCTGGTGACAATGCGAACAATGGAGCTATCTATACCGTTTTAGATGTAGACAACTTCGTGTTTGTTCCAAAATTAAAATTTGACGTCTTCAAAGATGATCAATTAATGCGTTTATCTGGTGCAACTAACGCATCAGTAGAAATGCCAACTCTATCAAAATTCAATTCTACCCCAACATCAGATCCAGTAGGTACAGTAGCGAACGAAGCGTTCATCGAATCTCCGGATGCTTTTGATCTTTACAGTGATTCTTATGCTTGGAATGATGTTAACTCTCCAATGAGCTTCTGGGCAAGATCTCCAGGTTCTTGGGGCAACAGTGTTCAAATCGCTATCGTAAAACCGGAAGATTTCAAAGTGAATTATTCCGCTGCGGATTTAACTTCAGCAAAATTAGCGTTTGATGGTGTGGTCGTAGACCAAGCGTTCCGTCAACCAGTTACTCCAGGTAATGTAGGGGTTTTAGTTGCTTTAGATGGTCAAGTAGTTGAACAATTCGTAGGTACCGAAAATCGTACTGGTAAAGGTAACTTTATTGTTGATGAGATTAACTTAAAATCAAACTATATCTTTGCTCGTCGTGGTATTGGTACATTATGGTCTACTGCGTTTAGCGCAAGAGATATCAATCGTCCGCTGCAACTTTTAGGTGGATTAGATGCTGAAGTTTCAGTGACCGATATTGAGAACGCTTATAAAGTTTTCGAAGATCAAGACACTTACAAATTTGATGTAATCATCGCTAACGAAATGGATGAAGGCTTAAGTGCTGTGAATTTAGCAAGAGCCCGTGGAACGGTAACCGCAATTGTTGGGGCACCTTACAACTTGTTTGCTAGCAAAAATCCAATCCACATGATCGATGCAATGGTCGACTGGCGTGAAAGTATGCATATCGTAGATGGTTCAGCGTGTTGTGGAAATGCCGCACAAACTGTAAATGCGATGGTATTGAAATATGATAACGCGGTTATTGGCGGTAACTATCTTGCTACTTATGATACTTACAACAATAAACATCGCTTGATTAACGTAGCAGGTGACTTAGCTGGTATTCGCTGCGAAACTAACGATAAACACGGAGCTCATAAAGCAAGTGCTGGTGTTCGTCGTGGTGTATTGAAACCAGGCGTTCGCCTAATCTTCAATCCTTCACAAGCTCATCGTGATATCTTGTATAGTCACAACATTAACCCAATTGTTGCTATGAATGGTGTAGGAAACGTAGTTTGGGGCAACCGCACTTTAGCAGAAATGGAAGATCCGTTTATTAGCTGGCACGTACGCTCAATGACTAACGCGATTGTTCAAAACGCTTCAAGTGTTTTACGTCAATTTGTGATGGAAAACATCAATCATTACGTAATGCAAGGTGTAGTAAGTTCACTATCTCCAATGTTGAACTCATTCAAAGCGGAAGGTGGTTTACAAGATTTCTATGTAGATTGTAGTGATCGTAACAACTCACCAGAAACTATGGCTAATAACGAATTAATAGTAGACGTTTACATTCTTCCTACTGGAGTTGCTGAGTACATTCGCTTACGCGTAACCAACACTGGTTTCGAAAGTATCGCAACTGTAATGCAACGCGAAGATTTAAGACGTTAAACCATTAAGATTGAATTGATTAAGTTATAATATAATAAAACACTAAAAAATCTCGAAGTTAACCGCTTCCGCGGAAGATTTCGAGATTTTTTTTTTATTTTAAAGTGTTTGAGTTTTGTTGAACGAAACTCGAGAGTTATGAAAAAAAAATTAAGCGAATTTTATAATATAAATATGTAAATCATTCTATACAATTATTCATTAAACCTAACGAGGAGTTCAAGTTGGGATTATTTCAAAAATTATTCGGTTCGAAAGAACCAACCGATTTCGCAAAAGCGGGTAATGAAGCACCCGAAGATAAAGAGCAAAATTCGCTTAACGAAGATTTTACTGGTTCGTTAGGCGGCAGTATGCCAGGTTTTGGTTACGATTCTACCGTAGGTTTCCAAGGCAATCCGAGTTTTGGGTTGGGTGGAGCTATTGGTGGTGAAGGGAACTTTATCGGAGATAGTTTCTGGGATGTAGGCGGTGTCTTTACCCGAGCTTACGGAAATCCAGGTCTCCAAGAAGTTGAGAAATCTTACATTATGCACCAACGTGCCATTTCTTTATACCCGGAAGTAGCAATTGGTATTGAAGAGATCATGCGTGATCTATTCCTTAAAGATGATCCGTTAGTGTTAGAAACGGAAGGTGAAGACGATAAAAATTTCGAAATAGTTAACGAGATCTTTAATGAGTTCAAAAAGAAACCTTTCGTAGTGATTAACGGTATCAAAACTCCGGATGCTTTGATTACTTTCAACTTCTTAAAACAGGCGTATATTGATGGTCGTATGTGCGTTTTAAGCTTAGCTATAGACGCTAGCAAATTCGTAGGCAAAGAAAAAGCAAATGCTAAAAATATGAATCACCTTCACAGGATGTCCGGTACCTTGTTGAACGAATCAATGGTCCACTGGAAATCAAAAACTGCGTTTATTAACCCTGACCACATCACTGAGAAGGACGTGGAATATTTGATTGAATCCGCAAACGATTTCTATGAACCGCTATCAGTAACTAAGGACGGTACCAAGACCAGATTCGATAAAAAGACTGGTAAAGCAATCCGAGATCCAAAAGGCTTGCATGATGAAGAGCAAGGCGATAACTCGAACAAAATTCGAGTATTCATTCCAATCGATCCTTTGAAAGTCGTTGAGCAAGACGGAGTCACCTACTATCAAGCGGGTCGCTCAAACAAAATGGAACTAAAACCAGAGCAAGTTATCCAAAGCGACTTCGGTCTTTTCGATGTAACTGGTGCCCGCCACGGTTTCTTATTGTATGCATTCAAATATGCAAACCAATTACAAGCGCTGCAAGATATGCTGATCCCGATGCGTTTTAGACGTTCAGTAGCTCGACGAGTATTCAATGTGGATATTTCTAACTTACCACAGAATCGCGCGTTAGCGTACATGCAAGATCTTCAAACGAAGTTCAAGTATAAGAAACGTTATGATGCTACTAGCGGAAAAATCGTAAGCACCAACAACGAACCTACTGGAATCGTAGAAGATTATTGGTTTGCTAATCGTTCTGGAAGTAAAGGGACTACAGTTGAGACCATCGATGAAGCGGGTAACTTCCAAGATAGCTTGGATGATATTATGTACTTTAATAAGAAACTTTATCAAAGTATGTTTATCCCATTACGCCGAATTTTCGAAAGCGAAGCGAGTTACGATTACACCGCAAACTCCATCGAAGTGGATGAACTGAGATTTGTTAACTTCTTAGATCGCGTAAGATTCGTTTATTCGAATGTTTTCACGGAGATGTTTCGTCAAATTCTACGCGATAAGCAGGTTCCGGAAGATTACATTAATGATACTTACATCTCGTTGAACTACGAAGCTTGGTATGAGAAAGCTAAAGTTAAAGAAGACTTTGAGAAAGCATTAGATCTTTACGAAACGGCAAAACCGCTAATCGGTAAATTGTTTAGCGCGGAGACCGTTATTGATCGCGTATTCGACATGTCACCATCGGATGTTCAAGCGGAGTTCGATAAGATCAAACAGGAAATCGACGAAGGCAATACTTACTATCCGGTTTATCAAGCCAACAAAGAACAAGATGATGGTTATTAATAAGTAAGTTTTATTACAATTAAACAATCTCCAAAATTTTCGCGGAAGCGATTATCTTGGAGATTTTTTTTATTTCGTAGTGTTCGTGTTTCGTTCAACAAGACTCGAAAGTTACATTCTCAAAAAAAAAAATTTCGCTATCGCGAAGATCTTTGAAGTTGAATAAATTTTGATGTTAATCTATAATAACATAAACTGATAGAAGTGATAGGAGTATCAAATGAATTTAAACATTACTGATTTAATAGAACAACTCAAGCTTTCGGGTGTGCAAGAAGTATCGTTTACGATAAAATTTGCAGATAATAACCCAATCCCAAAAGCAGTTAAAGCCAAAAACAAAGCAACTGTGATTGAAGTTCCGGCTCCGGAAATACCTCAAGAGATGATGTTAGGAGACCTCTAATGGCTAATTCCTACAGAGATAATATCAAAACCAAAGACAAGCAAAAATCTCAACAGAAGGATTTAGAGACTCTGCTTGGAATGCTAAACTTAAAAGGATTCCAAACCAACAAAGGTTCGAATACTTATATGTTGGCAAGTACTGTGGTAGACTTTATCAACAAGGTAATCGATCAACGACAAAACGATCTAAGCATTCTCAGTCTTTGGGATACCCAAGATTTGAGCGCTTTAGTACCTTTGTTGTATGATCGATATCGTTTGTATAACGAGCGACATCAACCGAAGATCTATGATATCAAAAACTTATTTCTTAAAGATCAATTAGAATATTTCAAACCAGTTCCAAGCTATCAAAAATTAGTATGTTTCGATCCTAAGAATGAGCTGGCTTGTTTGGCGTTTACCAAAACCGTCATCATTGCAAGATTGGACAACATTGCGCCAACACCGCTAGGAGTCGATTACAATGAACTCTTTGCGGGTTCGCAATTATTGTTGAACATCAAGGGTTCTGGCGATCGCGAATTCTTCGAATCTTATACGAGCGAATTTGGAGTTCACCAGGAACGAGACTACATCATTCTCCCGAACGAAACTGGAGAAGCTGTGTTCTATCCGATTACAGACTTCCGTCAATATTCGGAGAAAACGGATGATTCGATGTCTTTAACTCTGTTAGTAAGACCTAACGATATGAAGGGGTATGGTGATGATATCTTATTTCCTTTGGTTAAAGATTACGTAGAAATTACTCCGGATTTGTTAAGATTTACGTTGACCCAACTTATGCAAAACTTTGCAAAATTTAGAGGTCTAAGTTTGCAAGAGCTTGCAGAGTTTGTGACTTATCGATATCAGGTAGATCATAAACTTACCGAGGAAGAATTTGTAGTAGATGCGAGTAACGCAATTCTACAAGAAATCCGAGAGTTTGCGGATCGCAATCTTGGTTACCCAGATAAAATCAAAAACGTGCAAATCCTGGAACCGAGAATCTTTAATGTAAGTACTATCATTGAGGAACCGACATTAAATCATAAATTGCAACACTATCTAAAAGATAATCTTGCAAAATTTGAAGATCTTGAAAAGCTCAAAGAGCGAGTCTATCAATTAGTGGATATGTTCTATGCGGTGACATTCGGGCTGGATGCAAACTTTGCGAAATCGCAAAATCCTTGCAAGATCCAAGTTTTGGAAGCTTTGGTTGAAGACGAAGATTCCGATGTTGAGAGATCACAAAAGTGGATTAAAGTTCAACTGTTCGACCATATCCACAAAGATGATGGTCGCTGTTGTTAGTGGTTAATGAGGATTATATGAACCCAACTTTAAACTTAGAAGTTGATTTTAAAATTTTGGCGAGCGGAGAAAGTGTTAAGCTTTCTCCAATCTCTTCCCAGATTGAAAAGGCCGCGCTAGAAGCTCAAGCTATCCAAGAAGATGAAGATATTGCGTTTACGCATATTTGCAAGTTATACGGGGTTCCGGAGAATCTTTCGGAAGATTTGAAATTAGCTTGCTTGCTGAAAGTACGCGAGATTTCAAATGGCGGAGATTGCCACTTAAAGTACAAATGCCCAAAATGTAAACGGGTTACTGAATCAGTGATTATGCTGGAAGATATGCTGGACTTTAGCTTGTTTGATAAGATCGAAAGATTCCGAGATGCTAAACTTAAAGATTTAGGTGACCTAAACTTAGACCTTGAAAATATCGAGAATGTCAAAATGTCGGAAGTTTTCGATTACTTTGAAGAAAGACCACAACTTCAAAACTTGGAAGATGTTAAGGATTTGACGCTGTCGCTGAAAGCGAGATTTCCAAAGTTTAAACATGATATGCACAGTAGATGTGTTTTGTGCGGTTTTGAAAATTTAGTTAACGTAGATCGCCAGTTCGTGGTTAAATCACTAAGCACCCACTCTATCGCGGCAATGTACCAAGTTTATCACAAGTTAGTCATTAATGGATTTACCAAATTGGATGTAGATTCCATGCTACCATTCGAGCGCGAGATCCAATCTGGATTGATCGACCAAGCAGTTCAAAATCTTAAACAAGCTAGAGAAGGCAATAAGGTTAGCAATTAAAGTTGAAAATAGTACGCGTCAAGCGTATAATTTCAAGATATTAAGGTGAATAAGGAGCAAAATTATGTCAGAAACCACGAAAACGGAATCCCAAAAGTTAGGTGAACAAATCTTGGAATCTCTGCGCAAGCAGGGTGTTAAAATCCCCGGTGAGTATCAAAAACCTAACAAACCAGATGTACCAGACTTCGATAAAATCTTCGAAGAAGTGTTTAAACGTTAACAAATTAAAACTTTATTAGCAGAATTGGTAGAATTTTTATAGTAATTGTATTATTATAATATTCAACAGTATTATTTTTATAGGAGAACAAATTGAAATTTTTAGATTCATTGAACGTTATTGGACGTTTTACAGAAACTGCAATCGTAAAGAATGGTAAAACTTACTTTACTGATGCATCAAAAACCTTTTTCGGTATGGTAGAATCCGAGACTCCGGATGCGAAAGATGTCGGTTTCTATGACAACATTTCGAACTTCCAGAGAGTAATCTCACTTTTCGAAGACCCGGAAATCACTTTAGATGATGCTACGTTAAAAATCAAAGATGTTACTGGTGATGCGAAGTTCGTGACTTCGGACATCCGCTTGATTCAAAATCTGCAAGATATCGATATTGAGCGCGCAGTGACACAAACTTTAGCGGTAAATCCAACTTTGAACGCTACTATTACTAAAGATACCATCAATCGCATTAAAACCGCGTCAGCGGCAATTGCGAATTCTAAAGTGGTTATTCATTCTCGTAATGGCGAAATTGAATTTATCGTGAAAGATGTTGACGTATTAATGTCATCATCAAACTCATATAAATTCAAAATCCAAGGGGAATCTTCAAAAGATTGCTCAGTAGTGGTAGATGCAAGTTTCTTTGGTAAACTTGGTAACGAGTTTAACTTAAGCTTAGTCTTCTCTGAGAAAGCTAGCACGTTCCGTGCAATTCTTCAAAGCGAAGAAGCTACTATCGTTATTCCAACCGCTCACACGGCAGTGTAATACCTAAGGAGTTTTGATATGCAAAACCCGCAAAACCCACAAGAACGCAAATTCAAAATTGGTTTCAAAACTCCTACATCCTTGGTTGAACAAGTTGAACCATTACAGGATGTAGATTATTTCGATGTTAGCTTGTTTAGCTACTTCGATTACTTAACCGCTTGTGAAGATCAAATCTGTAAAGCAAGCGAAAGCGGTAGTGAGAGAGAAGTTTTCGTAGATTTTGCCAACGTGCAAGATCACGAAGATCAATATTTCTGGTTAAAATATTTGAAATGCTATGGCCAATTCATTCCGGTTAATATCGACTTGAAATTTGCTTCAATCTTTGATAAAGTAGCGTTTGGTGGCCAACCTCGTAACGCAACCAGTGCATTTAAAGGTGCGCTAGAGTTCGTTGATCGAGTTGGAAATGATAGAGCTATCGTGTTCTTTAACCCAGAACATTATAGCGTAATCAAAAAGTTGAATAGTTTACAAAAAGGACTTTTCGATGCTAAGATTGCTTTGTTAGATTCAAGTAAACGCGAAACTAATGAAAAGCTTTTCTATGATATCGAAAACGATGTTATTAAAGTAGACTACGTGATTTCCATTTCTCCAATTATGCAAGCAGCTAGTGGTATCCGCTTGGATCATGCAGAAAAGGAAATCGTGGGAGATTTAGGATTTGCGAACATCGCTAAAATCAATCCAACTTTAGCACTTCAAAATATCAAAGCGTTTATAAAATTAGCCGACGGCTTAGAATTATCACAAGAGGATTTCGTATGATTTTGTTCCTTTGTTGTAATAGTGTAATCGAAAAAGCGGTATTGTTTACTGCACTTTCAATCGCTAAACCGGATAACTTCGAAGTTCGTTCAACCTTATCCGTTGATGGTATTAAGGAAGTTAAAAACGCGATCGTTTTAAAAACTCCGGTAGAGACTAAAGAAATCTACGATACCAAAACCGTTAACAAACTTAAACGTTTGGTGAAAGAGGACAAAGTTCGATTTTTGGAGATTCCAAGATATGAAAATGTCGAACCGATTAAAGAAGCGGAGACAATGGAAGTTGAGGAACTTAAACTGCTTAAGATCGAAACCCTTCAAATGAACGTCGAACACTCTTCCGCTTTGACCGTAGGCCAAGCATTCCAAAGTTACTTGGAAAGTGAATTTGGTACGAAGTTTGATATCGAAGTATAAGTGATTTAGTATAATAAAAATCTCGAAGTTAACCGCTAAAGCGGAAGATTTCGAGATTTTTTTATTTTGAAGTGCTTGAGTTTCGTTGAACAAAACTTTCAATGGGGTTACAAATTTTTTCGCGTAGCGAAAATTTTTGATGCGGTTACAAAATTTTTTCGATACTCGAAAAAAAATTTGATGGTTGATTTTTAATTTTAGTTATATTATAATACAACATATCTTAATAATAGGAGCGTATAATGTCAAAAGAAAAATTTGAGATTAAGAAATTAACAGACCGTGAGCATATAGTTCATCGTCCTAGCATGTACATTGGTTCTGTCAGCAATGAACAACACGAAACTGCTATCTTTGAAAATGTATTTGAGGAACCAAAACTTCAAACTAAGCAATTAACGTATGCACCAGGTCTTATCAAAATCATCAACGAAGTCATCGACAACTCAGTTGACGTCATCATTAAAACCGGCAAAGGTTCCACTATCAAAGTAAAACTTTCTGAAGATAAGGTAGAAGTACAAGATGACTCTACCGGTTTCCCGATGCCAGAAAAATTCAAGAAATTGGCAATGCAAGGTGGTATCGCGAAACGCGAAGTCTTCGAAGATTTGCCAGTTGTGATTGCTTTGGGTAATGCTCGGGCAGGTAGTAACTTCAATGATGAAGATAATTTAGGTCAAATGGGTACCAACGGAGTTGGAGCATTCGCTACTAACTGTTTTAGTAAGCGCTTTGTTTGTGTTACGAAAACTCAAGACACTACTACGAAAGTAGAATGGCGAGATAACGCTCTATTGCATAATTGTAACATTGATTATAAGAAATCTGAATCTGGTACTAACATTACATTCTGGCCAGATCTCGCAAAATTCAGCTTGGCTGAAATTAGCGAAGATGTCAAAGATGTAATTCGTACTAGATTGGTAGTACTATCATTAACTTATCCGGATATCAAATTCTATTTTGATGGTAAACGAATCAAAACTCCGAAGAAAATCGCGAGTTTATTCACCACGGAAGAAACTCCGTTTGTTGAACATTCTACAAAAGATTACCAAGTACTAGTTATCGCTAACAGCGAAAAGACCAGTCATTTTAGTGTAGTAAACGGTCTGAATACACCAGATGGTGGTAGTCATATCGATCTTATCTTGCAAGAGATTGTTAAAGAATTGTCGGAGACAAAAGGTCTTAACTGTACTCGTGCTGATGTTTTGAATACCTTACAAATTGTCTTTATCGGTAGAGGTTGGAAGAACTTACGTTTTAACTCTCAAACTAAAGAGAAGATTACCAATTCCACAAAAGAAACTCGTGAATATCTTGGTGACCTAAACTCGCTAGTTCAAAAAGTTAAGAAATCAAAACAGATTAAGGATTTTATCAAAGCGACTACGCAAGCGCGTGAACTTCGAGTAGAGAAGAAAGCCATCAAAGATGCGAAAAAGACCAAAATCAAATCTGATAAGTTCTTAGACGCTCAAGGGGATCGCGAAATCTTAATGTTGGTGGAGGGAGACTCCGCGATGGGCGGTTTGGTTCCAGCTTTAGGTCGTAAAGGAATCGCATACTACGCATTGAAAGGTAAACCCTTAAACGCGTATAAATCGAGTGCTCAAAAAGTCGCCGCAAACAAAGAGCTTAGCGAATTGTTAGCGATTATTCATCAGAATGATTTTAAGAAGATCACCATAGCTTCGGATATGGACCCAGACGGCGCAAGCATCGCTGGCCTTTTATTAGGTTTTGTTTGTAAATTCTTACCAGAGTATAAAGATAGAGTCTACAGACTTCACACACCAGTTAAAGGGGCAATGAAAGATGGCAAATTGGTCCGTTGGTCTTTCGATCTTGAAGGCTCAATTGACGTCAAATATGGTGAATCTCTAATGTATTTTAAGGGTCTCGGTACATTAGATCCTAGCGATATGGAGTCTATTGTTAAGCAAGTAGGTATGGATGGTATTCTTTACAGAATAGATCTTAATGTTGATGGTTTTGAAGAAATGCTGGATGCTTGGTTAGGCGACGACAGTCAAAAACGCAAAGATATGATTTTAGCGAATGACTTTAGTATTGCGAGTATCTAAACCGCTAATCTAGTTGACATAAACTCAAAAATGGATTATAATATTGCAATATCGTAATACCACAAACATAAAAAAAAGAGGATCGATAGGAGCACTCGATCCTCTTGAAGGTCTCATCAATTTAGGAGCGAATTGACGAGATATTTCTTTATTATAGTTATAATATACACAATACATTTATTTATTAGGTATCTCAGAATGCAGGAGAATTCACCAAATGTCGAAATCTAACATCATCAACGCAGTTCGCTTCTTCGAGCAGGATTACGTTAACCAAGCAAGTTATGATAACTTGCGAAAAATTGCAAGTTTAGTCGATGGACTAAAGAATGCAAGTCGTAAAGTGATCTATACCGTCTTGGATAAGAAGATCACCGAATTGACTAAAGTATCTCAACTCTCTTCAAAAGCGGCAGAATACGCTGATTATCTTCACGGGAGCTTGGATGGAGTAGTAGTGACCTTAGGTCAAGATTACTTGACTACTAACCAAATTCCATTATTAAAACGCAAAGGTAACTTTGGTACTCGAGCTATTCCGGAAGCTTCTGCTAGCCGTTATATCTTCGCAGCCGGGAATAATCGCTTACGCGAAATTTTCCTAGATATCGACAAACCTTTATTAGTAGGCCAAACTTTCGAAGGCACTAAAATTGAACCAATGTACTTTACTCCGGAACTTCCAATTCTTTTAGTAAATGGTAGCAAAGGGGTAAGTTCTGGCTTTGCGCAAAATATTTTAGCTCGTCCAGTAGATTCAATTGTTCAATGTATCAACGTTTTCTTAGAATCTGGTGACCAGAAAGCGTTAGAATTGATCAACAAAGTTAAACCTTTTGTTGGGAACTTTAACGGTACGGTTGAGCGTGATCCGGAGAATCCGCAAGCTTTCAAATGGTTGTTTACTGCAAACTTCCAAATTGATAAAAACGTAGTAACCATCTTAGACATTCCTTACGGAAGTGATTTAAGATCTTACTTACAACACTTAGATAAATTAGACGATGATAAAAAATTCAAAAAATATGAAGACATCTCCGACGGAGATAACTTCAAATTTGAAATTACTTTTGATAAGAAAACTACCCTAACCAAAGATCAAGTCATCAAGCTATTCAAATTACAAACTTCCATTACAGAGAACTTCACCTGTATGGATGAAAATAATAAGATCTTCGAAGCGGAGAATCCATTCGATATTCTAAAACGATACGTAGATATCAAATTAGCATACATCGAAAAACGCAAGGCTCTAATCTTGGAAAATCTCAAAATCAAAATGAGTAAAGATCAATCGATCTTATGGTTGATCTTGGAAGTTATTAATAATAAAATCGACTTCAAAAAATTAAAATCACAAGATCTTAATAAGTTGTTCACCAAAAATGAACTTTATCAAGATCCTAACGATTCGCAAGAAGGGTTTGGTTACTTACATCGTATCCCGATGGGCAAAATGGTAAAAGAAGAAGTCCAAGCTTTAGAAGCTAAAATCAAACAAACTAAACAAGAAATTAAAGAAACTGAGAAGACTACTATTCAACAAATGTGGTCAACTAATCTTACAAATCTTACAAACTTAACTAAGTAGAGAAATAGCATGGCAAACTGGTCAAATTCAACTAACTGGAACTCTACCGCGTACCGCGGACAAATCCGATATGAAGAGTTCAAGCAAGATCACCCAAACGCAGTATTTCTTTTTAACAGTACACGAGTTTTAGTAAATGATACTAAAACCTGGGAACACGCAAAAGAGCTTTTAGGGACTAAGAAAGGGACTAACCCGTTTTCTGCTAATGTGCAAGTTTTGATTAATGATACTCCAGTTGCGTTCAACAAGATTGAACGCCCTAGAGGTCGTAAATCTGGTCAAGCCGCGGAAAATATGGAAGCGTTAGTAGCAGTGGCCACTTTAGTGGATGTGGCGAATTATAAAGAGTTTTCAGATTTGATCAACGACCCTAAAAATTTAGAGAGCTTAGTTAAGCGCTGTCAAGGAGTTTCCAGAGATCAAGTTTATAAAATTATCGATGCAGTCGCGGATGATGAAAGTTACGGTGACACGTTTATTCAAATTGGTAGGAATATCCGCTCAGGTACTCCAATCTCCGGGAATATCGACGACTACATCGTCATCAACAAGCAAGTCTGGGATAAGCTAAAAGCTAAAGCGGCCGCATTGTTAAGTTTAGAATACGGTAAAGTTCAAGGGGATAAGTGGAATCCTGCTGATATTTTATTTGTTCGTAAGTCTTTCGACTTTAATCAATTCCAAGTAGAAGGCAAAATTGCTGAGTTTAATGAGAAATTTAACAGTTTAGTTAAACAAAGTGAAATCATTCCAGTTAGCGTTAAACAAAAAGTAGATTCTATCAAAGGTTCTCTTGGTATTGCTACTGAGATTCCTACTGATATTTCGAACATTAGTATTCGCGATATCGCGAAGAAAGGAAGCATTGCGGGTATTCCAGTTAAGCTAAGTTATGAATATGGTAAAGCAACCGATGATTCTACTATTCAAAGACGAGCATTAGGTTGGATTGAATCCAAAGGTAAAGAACATGTTGAACAAACAGTAGCTTTAGCCGCAGGCTTAATTCCGGATTCTAGTATTTGGTACTTAGCTAATGATCAGTTTGTGCAAGAGCACTTTGAAGATGCTAAACGTCCGCCAAAAATCCAAGAAGTAATTATTTCATTGAACTCAAAAGCGATCTGGTTAAAATTTGATAATACGTTTGCTATTGTGCGCACTAAAGGTGGTAATATTCAAGTTAGCATCGAAAAAGAACGCGTAAACGCGAAATTCGTTGATCCAGATGATGTAGATCCCAGTGATTACAAATTGTTGGAGTCTTCGGAGATTGAGACTCAACTACTATCTGAATACACTTTAGTAGAATCATTGTAATAGTTTTTGTTCAACAAAACTTTGACCTGTTAAAATTAAAATTTCTCCGCTCAAGCGGAGATTTTTATTGCTTGAAATTTTTACTTGGATGTGTTATAATAATCTAACTTAATTAACATTTATTAGGAGTAAAAGAATGTGGGATGAATTAGATGACGAGCTAACAGCGAAGCCTTCAGATGGTTACGATTCGCTGTTTCATAGTTCAGTATGGTATGAAAAATACAGACCTAAAACTTTAGATGAAATGATTTTACCAGATTACATCAAAGATAAGTTACGCGTTTACATTCAAAATGGTGGTAAGACTATGCCACATCTCGGGTTATTCTCAAGATTACCGGGTACTGGTAAATCAAGCTTAGCCAAAGTTTTGATGCGCGAACTTAATGCAGAAGCTCTTTGGATCAATGCTTCTTTAGAGCGCGGTATCGATGTTCTACGAACAAGAATTCAACAATTTGCCAGCCAAACCGCGTTACGCGATTGTGTAAAAATTGTAGTAATGGATGAGTTTGATGGGTTCTCAAAAGAAGGTCAAGCGGCTTTCCGTGGATTTATTGATAGTTTCCCAACTACCAGATTCATCTTTACAGGCAACTTCAAAGAGAATATCATTGAACCATTGTTAGATCGTTTAGAAGTTTATGATTTTAATAGCTTTGGACCGGCTCAAATCGCTAAACCAATTCTTAATCGCTTAGAGTATATTTTAGGGGCGGAGCATGTCCAATACGAAAGAGATGATCTTCTTAAAGTAATCAAATCCAACTTTCCGAAAATTCGTTCAATGATCGGAGCTCTCGGGGCTGGATTGCATACTAAAGAAGATGGAACTAAAGTTTTCGAATATTCTTATGTTGGTGACTCAAACAAATTAGATGAATTGATGATTTTGATGAAGCAAAAAGACATCAACAAAGTAAGAACTTTGGTTTACGGATTAGGATCTTGCGATCATATTTTTGGTTATTTAGGTGAGCATATCGAGCTAATCTTTGGAGAAAAGCAAGAAGCTTTGATCAATGGGATCATCGCGCTAGCGAAGTATCAAAGTTATCATTCATCCGCAAAAGATAAACAATTAAACGCGTTAGCGTGCTGTTTTGAGATTATGAAGTTGTTATAAATAACATCCTTATTCTTCATTTAACATTAGGAGTAGTTAATGGAAAACGAAATTAAAATTCATTCAGAGCGTACGTCGGGAGACGTGGCTCTCTGTAATTTGGCGAGTATTAACATCTACGAATGGTATTACTCGACCCCAGAAGAACAGCAAGAAATTGCGCAATGCGCAGTAGATGCATTAGATCTAGCCATCGAATTTGGTATTTGCCCAGTAACAGAAGGTCAAATTACCAACGATGAATACAAATATATGGGCATTGGGTTAACCAATCTTACGAACTTGTTAGCATCACAACAAATCGTCATTGATACTAAAGCTGCGGTGGAATTCCAAGATGAATTAATGGACAATCTTAGCTTTATGCTCTATAGAGCAAGTATGCTACGAGCTAAGAAACTCGGAGCGTTTAAGCAATTCAAAAACACAAAATGGGCTGAAGGTCTTACTCCGGTTCACATGTCATTAAAATACTTCCCGCAAGCTTGGGAGCTCACCGAATACGGTAGAAACTTTGTGAGTTCTGGTAAACTAAAACGCTGGGATGAACTTGCAAAAGAAATCAAACAATACGGTATCCGAAATGCGCAGGTTATGGCGATCGCCCCGACCGCGAGTTCTGGCAAAGCTATCAACGCTACCGAATCTACCGAGCCGGTGCATGATTTAGTTTATAAGGAAGAAGGAACTAAAAATTTACCGGCGTTAGCTCCAAACCTTCGCCAAAATCACCTATACTACAAATCTGCGTTTGACTGCGACCAAAAATCCCTTTTGACTAACGCGATTATACGTCAAAAATGGGCGGATCAAGGGCAATCAATCACACTTTACTTCAAGAAAGTGGATAGCTTACGAGAGTTCACCGATTTGCATACTTATGCAATGAATCACGGCGTTAAGAGTTTATATTATGTGAAAACTCAAAAGGCAACGGAGACTGAAGAAGAATGCTTAGCGTGTGCAGTATAATGGAATAAGGAGATAATATGTTAAAAACAATTAAAGAAATCAAATTTATGAAGCGCGATGGCCGCATCGAAGACTTCAACGAACATAAAATGTTAAGCTTCCTCGAAAAGATCGGAATTCCGGAAGACGCGGCAAAAACCTTGCTAGGTGACTTCTTCGAAGAGATTGGCACTACTCTTCGCACCAGCGAAGTGATTTCAGCTTTAGAGCGCG